>Ga0193723_1000374_pt1 | contig 17519 bp, 15 predicted proteins | sample H2m2metaG_FD_143042 | JGI IMG/M metagenome (GOLD analysis project Ga0193723, IMG submission 143042) | Soil microbial communities from a riparian zone of the East river system, Colorado, United States - H2m2 | ecosystem: Environmental > Terrestrial > Soil > Riparian zone | place: USA: East River...
CTTCTTGAAGCCCTCGAACGGATCCTCGAGGGGCACCCACACGCCGCGGTCCCACACGATGACCTCACCTGCGCCGTAATTCCCTTCCGGAATGATCCCCTCGAAGTCGCCGTATTCCATCGGGTGGTCTTCGACGTTGACCGCAAGCCGTTTGTCGGTGCGGGTGGCCGAGGGCCCCTTGGGGACCGCCCACGACCGCAGCACCCCTTCCATTTCGAGACGCAGGTCCCAGTGCAGGCGGGTCGCGGCGTGCATGTGCACGATGAAGAGGCCGCCGGCCTTGGGCGCGGGAGCCGGAGGCCGCGCGCCGGGCTCGGGCGTGGCGTCGAGCGAACGCTTGGCGCGATACGCGCTGAGCGGGTCGTTCGCGGACGGGGGGGGGGGCCGTGGACCCTTACGGTTTGCGGGCATGAGAGGGGTGTGGTTATCATAGCCCCTTATGAGCGCTCATTCCATCGGTTCGGCCACCGTCTCCTTTGGCCTCGTGTCGGTGCCGGTCAAGATGTTCTCCGCCGGCGAGTCGTCCGCGAACATCTCGTTCAACTGGCTCCACAAGAAGGACGGATCCCGGTTGAAGCAGCAGTACGTCTGTTCCAAGGACGGCGAGAAAGTCGAGAAGGAGGACATGATCAAGGGGTACGAGTTCACCAAAGGGCAGTACGTCCTCTTCACGACCGACGAGTTGAAGAAGCTGGAAGAGCCGCGCGGCACCGGGGCGATCGAAATCACCGAGTTCCTGCCGGCGGACCAGGTGGACCGCATCTACACCGACAAGACCTATTTCCTGGGCCCCGACAAGGGTGGCGAGCGCGCCTACAAGCTCCTCGCCGACGCGCTCAAGAAGACCGGACGCATCGGCATCGGGCAGTGGGCGGCGCGCGGCAAGCAGTACCTGATCCTCGTTCGTCCCATGGAAAATGGCCTGGCGATGGAGCAGCTACGGTATCCCGAAGAGCTGCGGTCGATCGCCGACGTGCCGATCCCCAAGACCGAGGTGAAGAAGTCCGAGCTCGACATGGCGATCAAGTTCATCGATCAGGGCACGGCGGAAGAGTTCAAGCCCGAGGCGTACAAGGACAACGTGCGCCGCCGCATCCTCGATCAGATCCAGCAGAAGGTCGAAGGCAAGGAGATCACCGAGGAGCCGACGGAAGCGCCGAAGACGCAGATCCTCGATCTCATGGAAGCGCTCAAGGCGAGCATCAAGGGTGGGAAGGGCACCGAGGAACGCAAACCAGCGAAGGCTAAGCGTAAAGCGTCCTGAACTTCGCGGCGAGCTTCGGGCCTTCCCCTTTTCCTTCGTGTTTGAAGAACACGTAGCCGTCGCTCCACACCTTCCCCACCCCCTGCACTCTCTCCACCCACTGCTTGAGTCCCTTCGTGTCGTAGCCCTCGACGCGCAACCGTAGGTAGCCGAAATCGGCGGTGGCTTCGAGGGGTGTCGTGCCCTCCTCAGTGTCGGCGATGCACAACGCCGCGTTGCCGGTCTTGAGAACGTCATACGTCTCCGCGTCGAACCACGACGCGTGCCGGAACTCCCACGCGCACTTCAGGTCCGGCGGGAACTGCGTGAGCACGTCGCCCAGTCGATCGAGATCCTTCTTGAAGTTGGGCGGCAGCTGGAACAGGATGGGGCCGAGCTTGGGCCCGAGCGTTCGCGCCGTCTCGAGAAAGAAGCGGAGGTTCTCGTCCACGTTCTTGAGCCGGGCGATGTGGGTGATGCGTTGGGGGGCCTTGAGCACGAAGCTGAACCCCGCCGGCGTCACGGCATCCCACCCGGCCACGATCTTCGGGGTCGGCATCCGGTAGAACGTGTAGTTGATCTCGACGGTCCCAAGTTTGCTGGCGTAGTACTCCAACCACTTGGAGGTAGGGAGCTTGGCCGGATAGAAGCTCCCCTTCCACTCGGGGAAGTTGTAACCGGAGGTCCCAACGAAAAGTCGCATGGGGCTAAAGTGCGCGAACTGTGGCATGTGGGCAACACGACCCAGCGCGCGGGTCACCCGTCCGCCCGTGACTTGGGTCACTCGGAACTGAAATGCGAATCGGCAGTATGAAGCAGAGCCTTTCTCACCCATTGGGGAGCAAACAACAATGACCGTCAAGCCCATCCTCGCGGCGATACTCGTCGCCGCGACCGCGTGCGGCACGTCCGCCGAGACCGAGCGTAAGCTCGCCGACCTCGAGCAGGCGAATGCGCAGCGGGACAGCTTGCTGCAGGAAGTGGCCGTCAGCGCCCGGCTGTTGACCGACGTGAGCGCCGCGCTGTCGAAGGTGCATGTGCGCGGCCGCGCCATCCGCACCTCTTCCGAAACCCCGCTGCTGGCGCAGCGTGACTCGATGATGCAAAAACTGCGCTACGTCGTGGCGCGCGTGAGCGAGACCGAGACGAAGCTGACCGAGGCCCAGAACCGCATCAAGGGTCTCTCGAACCTCTCCGACAGTCTGCGCGCGACGCTCGACTCCACGGCGACGAACCTCGGCGCCATCATCGAGAGCCAGAAGACGACGATCGCCTCGCTCACCGAGCAGGTGACGGCTCTCGAAACCGAGAACGTGGCGCTGCGCGACACCGTCGCCAACGTGACGACGCGGGAGAACACGGTCTACTACATCATCGGCACCAAGGACGAGCTGAAGCAGAAGGGCGTGATCGTGGAAGAGGGCGGCAGCCGCGTGCTGTTCGTGTTGTGGCGCACCGGCAGTACCCTCGCCCCGGCACGCGAGCTCGATCCGAGCCTGTTCACGCCGATCAACAAGCGCGACGTGACCCAGATCCAGCTGCCCGACGCGTCGAGCGAGTACCGCATCGCATCGCGTCAGGACCTCGAGTACCTGGCGACCCCGCGGACCGACAATGGCAAGGTCACGGGGACGGGAAGCCTCGATATCTCCTCGCCGGAGCAGTTCTGGCGCAATTCGAAGTTCCTGATCATTGTCCAGGAAGGGCACACGAGTGGGGGCCCTAATACGGGGGGTCGCACCGAGTAACCCCCCCTCGGACCCGAGACCCGAGCCCCACATCACCCCGCGTGGTGTGGGGCTTTTTCGTTGCGAGGGTGGCGCGATGACGCGGTGTAAGTGGGCGGAGTCCAGCGACCTGATGATCGCCTACCACGATCGTGAGTGGGGCGTCCCGGTCCACGAGGATCGCCAGCTGTTCGGGAAGCTCATTCTGGACGGCTTCCAGGCGGGGCTGTCGTGGTCGACCATCCTGAACAAGCGCGACAACTTCCTCGAAGCGTTCGACGGATTCGACCCGAAGCAGATGGCTGCCTACGACCGGCGGCGCATCGCCAAGCTCCTCAAGAACCCGGGCATCATCCGTAATCGCCAGAAAGTTGAGAGCGCGGTGAAGAGCGCCCGCGCCTACTTGACGCTCGCCGAAGCAGGGACCTCTTTCAATGAGTTCCTGTGGTCGTTCGTGGGTGGCGCGCCGCTGCGCCACGCCCGCAAGACTACGCGCAGCGTCCCAGCGGAATCGAAGGAGTCGCAAGCAATGAGCAAGGCGCTGGTCGAGCGCGGATTCCGTTTCGTGGGCCCAACGATCTGCTACGCCTTCATGCAAGCGGTCGGCATGGTCAACGACCACCTGGTCACCTGCTTCCGGCACGCCGAGCTGTGACCTACGACGTGATCGTTGCGGGGCTGGGCGCGATGGGGAGCGCCACGGCGTTCTACCTCGCCAGCCGCAAGCATCTGCGCGTTCTGGCCCTCGATCGCCATCACCCCCCGCACACGCTTGGCTCGACGCACGGCGGCACCCGGATCATCCGCGAGACATCGTTCGAGCACGCGCGCTACGTGCCGCTGGTGCGCCGCGCCTACGAGTGTTGGCGCCACATGGAAAAGACCACGAAGAAGGCCCTACTCCGCGTGACCGGTGGCGTGTTCATCGGCGCTCGCGACGGGATGTTCGTCGCGAAGTCCCAAGAGAGCGCCGACCTCCACAAGGTGCCCTACGAGATTCTGTCCCCCGCTGAGATCCGGCGCCGCTTCCCGGCCTTTCGGCCAGACGACAGCGCGGTCGGGTTCTATGAGCCGGGCGCGGGGATCCTGTCGCCTGAGACCTGCGTCAAGACGTGTCTCGACTACGCAGAGAGGGCCGGGATCGACGTGAAGTACAACGAGCCGGTCACGCGGTGGTCCGTCGCCGCCAAGGGCGGCGGCGTGACCGTGACGACGCCGCGCGGCACGTACAGCGGCGGGAAACTCTTACTCGCGGCGGGGCCCTGGATGCTCGATACGTTGAGGGCTGTCGGTGTCCGCGTGACCGCCGAGCGGATCGTGATGCACTGGTTCGCGCCCAAGGGCGACACCGCGCCGTTCGACGCCGCGCACTGTCCGCTCGCATTGTGGGAGTTCGGGCCCAACGCCGCGTTCGCGACGTTCCCGATCGATGACGGCGAGATCAAGACGACGATTCATCACGGCGGCGAGCCCACGACGCCGGACACGGTGCGTCGCGACGTCGGCGCGGACGAGGTCGCGTCGATGCGCACGATGTTGAAGCGGTTTCTGCCGGGGGCAAACGGAGAGCACCGCCGCTCGGCGGTCTGCCTCTACACCAACGTGGAAGGCGGGGACTTCCTCATCGACCACCACCCCGACCACCCTCAGGTGCTGCTCGCGAGTCCCTGCTCGGGGTTCGGATTCAAGTTCGCGAGCGCGGTGGGCGAGCTGCTCGCGGATCTCCTGGTGACGGGGAAGTCGAAGTGGGACCTGCGTCCCTTCGGGATCGCGCGCCTTACTTCGCCCGCTCGAGGTACTGGCCGGAGCGCGGGTCGACCCTGACCTTCTCGCCCGGACTGATGAAGTCGGGCACCTGCACGGTCACACCGTTCGACAGCTTCGCGGGCTTGGTGCTCGCGTTCTTGGTCGCCGTCTTCATGACGGGCGACGTCTCGACGACCTCCAACTCGATCACGGGCGGCAGCTCGATGGCGATGGGCCGGCCGTCGAGCCACTCGACCTGCACGACCATCTCCGGCTGCAGCCACTCCTTGTCCTCACCGACGGCGCGTTCGTCGAGGGTGTACTGCTCGTAGGTCGATTGGTCCATCACGTGCACCCCGCCCTGGTCCTGGTAGAGGACCTGCATCTCCTTCGTATCGAGCCGGGCTTCGTTGAGGAACTCGGTCGCGGCGAGCCGCTGATCGAACGTGTTGCCCGTGACGAGGCTCCGGAACCGGACCTGCACGAAGGCGCGCAGGTTTCCGGGAGTCCGGTGCGTGAAGTCCATCACTCGGCAGGGCTGCCCGTCGATGAGCAGGACGTGCCCTTTGCGGATATCGGTGGCTTTCATGGGAGCGGGAACATAAACCGAGAGACCCGGCCGTTGAAGGGGGGCGGACCGGGTCTCCAAGTTCCTGCTCGACGCGGGGTTACTGATTCCAGGTCGCGATCTGCTCGACGAACGCCTTCGCCAGGGCGACCAGATCCACCGGCTGCGCCGCCGGATCTTCTTTCAACTGCTCGACGCGCGTGAGATTCGTCGTGGCCGGACCGAACGTCCCTTCCACCGCGAGCGCCGACCGATAGGCTTCGGCGGCCGCCGTGAAGTGGCCCGTCTGCTCGAGCGCGGTCCCGAGATTGTTGTGGAAGATCGCCACATGCTTCTCCAGCTCGTTCGCCCGCGCGAGCGGACCGAGCGCGTCCTCCGACCGCCCCACCTTGATGTACAGCGATCCGAGGTTGTTCAGCGACCACACATCCTCCGGATTCCGGATGATGGACTTCTTGTACGCCTCGATCGCCTCGTCCGTGCGGTTCAGCACCTGGTAGGCCCGGCCGAGGAGCCGCAGCGACTCGCTCGACGTGGTGTCGAGATCGACCGCGGTTTCGATGTGCTGCAACGCGTCTCCAGCACGCCCCGACTCGATCAGGATGCGGCTCAGGTAGAGACGGCTACGCACGTGCGTGGAATCGAGCGCAATCGCCTGTACGAAGGCGCTCTCGGCGCGCGCGAAGTCGCCGGCCTTGAAGGCCGTGCGGCCGACCGTGTAGAACTCGGACGCCGTCGTGGGCGTCGGCTCCGCGGGCTGCGACGGGGGCGGAGCAGGAATCGGGGTCGGCGTGGTGACGACAGGCTCGCCGGCATTGGCTCGGTCGGGGCTGCGGTCGCCACAGGCGGCGAACATGTATCCGACGACACCGAGACTCATGAGTGCGACGACGGCGAGAGCAAGACCGCGGCCCTTCACTTGGGGCCGATCGATCGAGAACTGGTACCGCATGGGCTCCTCCTGGAGCGGGTTCGCTCAGGAGTAAGGCAGGCCGCGGACCAGCGACTAACTCGTTGTCAATTCACGATGTGATTCTACGAACGTGGCCGACGGAACACCGACTGCGAGGAGCCTACGTGTCGCGCTGGACACCGAGGCGACGCATCACCTTCAGGAGGCTGGCGTGATCGGAGAGCCCAAGCTCCTTGGCGGTGTGCGTGATGTGCCATTCGTTGCGCTCGAGCGCGGCAACGACTATCTGCCGCTCTGCCTCAAGCTTCTGTTCCTCAAAACTGCGTGGGGCCTGGGACGTGGGGCGTGGGCGCGTGCCTTTGTGGTCGCGGAGCTCGGCCGGGACATCGTCGCGAGTTAGGTCTTCGCGATCGGTCGCGATGACCATCCGCTCGATCACGTTGCGCAGCTCGCGCACGTTGTTGCGCCGCCAGTCGTAGGCCATCAGTGCCTCGAGGGCATCGGCACCCGCCTTCTTGGGCTTGATCCCAAACCGACTACAGATCGCGGCGAGGAGGTGTTCGACGAGGCTCGGCACGTCGGAAAGCCGGTCGCGCAGCGGGGGCACGCGCAGTGGGTGCACGTTGAGCCGGTAGAATAGGTCCTCGCGGAACCTGCCCTCGGCAACCTCCTTCTCCAGGTCGCGGTGCGTCGCCGCCACGACGCGCGTGTCGACCGCGATCGTCTTGGTCCCACCCACCCGAGTGACGTGTCGCTCCTCGAGCACCCGCAGCAACTTCGCCTGAGCGGCGAGGGGGAGGTCACCGATCTCGTCGAGAAACAGCGTCCCGCCGCTCGCCGCCTCGAATGCACCTTTGCGGGTAGCCGCGGCGCCCGTGAACGCCCCGCGTTCGTGGCCGAACAACTCGCTCTCGACGAGATCCTGCGGCAGCGCCGCGCTGTTCGCCGCGATGAATGGCCCCTTGGGCGCCGCTCCAAGGCGGTGCAGCTCACGCGCAACCAACTCCTTGCCCGTGCCGCTCTCACCGAGGATGAGCACCGGACTCGGGATCGGCGCGATGCGGGCGATGGTCTGCTGCAGCTTCGCGAGCGCGGGACTCGCCCCCACGAGCGGCGAGTCCACGCCAAAGCCGCGGCGCAGTGACGCCACCTGATCGGCGAGGCGCCGGCGCTCGATGGCGTTCTCGACCTCCTGCCCGACGCGCTCCATCGGCTCCGCCTTGTCGATGAAGCCGGCGGCGCCGAGGCGGATCGCCTGGGCGCAGCGATCGTAGTTCCCCGTCCCCGTGTACACGATGACCGGGACGCGCAGCCCGAGCCGCTCGACGGAACGCAGCACCTCGAACCCGTCCATCCCGGGCATCTCGAGGTCCAGGATCACGCAGTCCACGGGCTCGGCGGCGAGGGTATCGAGCGCCGCCCGCCCGCTCCCGGCCACGATCGTTTCGTAGCCGCGCAGCCGCTTCAGGTCGTAGGCGTACTGCTCGGCCATGGCGGGAACGTCGTCAACGATGAGCACGAGCGTCATGCGCTTGGGAGCTCCACAATGAACTTCGAGCCCTTCCCTGGATGGGAATCGACCCGCAGCGTGCCATGAGCATCGAGCACCAGCCGCCGCACGATCGAGAGACCAAGCCCCGTGCCGCCCTTCTTGGTCGTGTAGAAATCGTCGAACGCGCGGTCGACTTCCGCCTTGCTCATGCCGCGCCCGGTGTCGCTCACCAGCAGGCGCACCGTCCCATTGGGGCCGCGTCCCGTCGCGATCGTGACGGTGCCTGGCTTGCCGTCGAGGCTGTCGACGGCGTTACCGAGCAGGTTCTGGATCACGCGGCGCAGCGCCAATGCGTCGACGCGCACCGGCGGCAAGTGATCGAGGAGCTCGGCGAGCAGGTCGACGTTCTCGGGGCCCGGCGGGGGGCGCAGTGCCTCGCGCACGACGGCGTTGATGTCTGTAGGCTGTTCATTCGACTGAGGATAGAGGCGCGCGTAGTTCGCCGCGAGCGTCTCCAGATACCCGATACTCGACTCCACGGTGCCGTGACGCTCGGTGAAGACCTTGGGCAGGTTCGCGGGCTCTTTCTCCGCCACCTGCGTGAAATGGCGGAACACGTTGCGCAGCGGGCCGAGTCCGTTCTTGATGTCGTGGTTGACCTGGCGAGCCAGGTCGCCCATCACGACGCGCCGCTCCATCTCGGTCATGGGGCGGCTGAACCGCGTAGACAGCCATCCGGCGATGAGCACCGCCAACAGCGCCGACACGAGTACCGCGACGGCGAACCACGTGTTCACGTTGCGCCGCACCGCCGCCAGCAGGTTCTGCGACTGGGTGACGACGATGTGTGCCGGATACGTGCCGGAATCCCCAAGCGCCACATAGGGCAATGCGACCTCAGCGACGACCTGACCGGTATCGTCCGTTCTCTCGGTTGCACCGGGAAAGACCACGCTGACCGCGAGCTCCCGATCGCGCGCCAGCCGCGACAGGAACAGGGTGTCCACGCGCACTCCGCCGATGAGGGTGAAGCGACGCCCGGGCAGACCCAGCGTGTCGCGGCGCACGAAGGCGAGGAAGCGGCCTTCCGCCGTATTTGCAAACAAGAGCGCCGGGCCCCCCTCTGGCGGGATCGCCGCAGGCCGGTCGTACTCGTTGCGGAAGTGCCCCGACGAGACGACACGAGCCTCCTCGTCCACAATCTGCAGGAAGTCGAGCCCGGTGAGTCGCATCGCGTCGCCCGCGTAATCGAGAACGTAGGCGCGATTCCCCCCCTGGATCGTCGCGGTACGGAAGGTGTTGTCGGCGCGGAGTGCATCCTTCAGCGCGTCGAGACGCGTCGCGATCCCGTCGCTCTGACGCGCGATGTCGGCGCGCACGACATCGGAGAGCGCACCCACCCGCTCGGCGGCGAGCCGGCCCGACATCTGGCGGCGGATGCCAAGCCCAAACACGGCGAGTGGAACGAGCACCACCACGCCGAAGCCGGCGAGGAGGCGCGTGCGGAAGGTCATTGTGGGACGAAATGCAGGGTTCCGTCCCCGTCCACGGTCCAGCGTGACTGGCCACGGCGCACGACGGCGCGCGCGCGGGTTTCGACAAGCGGCGCGACGGCCGCCGGCCAGGGCGGCAGCAGATCGCGCGCGGCACGGCACGCTTCCGGGACGGTCCGCGGCAGCGCGAGCACATACCCGGCGCCGGCGCCTCCGGTGAGCGAGCGGGAGAACTCCGTGGGGCCGAGACCCGCCGCGGTGCCGCCGCCGAGAGCCGCGATGCGACCCGCCAGGTCGCGCGCCGCGGCGTCGCCACGCACGTAAGCGATGCGGCGCGCCCCGGTCGACGCGGTCGGCGTTCCCGCCGGTGCGGGCCCGCAGGCGCGCAGCTCCTCCCACCAGAACCCTCCGCCTTGCGGGCGTCGCGCCTCGCCCCGGACCGCTTGGTCCAAACCATCGAGCCTCGTGGTTGGAGGCTCGGCAGACGCGAGCACGTAGACGCGGTCCCACGGCAGATCGACGACGGTGAACGCGCTTTGCGTCGCGGCGTAGTCGCTCACCGCGCGATCGCGCGTCACAAGGAGGTCGACGCCGGCGTCGAGCAGATCGCGCGCGTCCTTCCCCGAGGCTTGGCGGAAGAGCAGCGTATCGCCGCCCGGCGAATAGGCGCGAATCTCTTCCGGTGTCGCGGTGCCACCGGTGACCCAGTAGCGCCCGGTCCCGATCGGCCAGTCGCCCCCGGGGGCGGGCTTCGTGACCGCGAGCGCGGGATCGGCGAGGAACGCGGGGACGTCGTCCGAACCCTTGGCGAGCCAGACACCCACCGTGCGCGCGTCGATCGGATTCAACGTGTATCCGACTCCGCCGCGTCCCACGACGACGTCGCGCGCGGTGACGGGCGCGCCGTCCCAGAATCGCGCGTCGGCCCGCAGCGTGAAGGACCAACGCCGCCCACCGTCGCTCGAGGTCCACGACTCGGCGAGCGCCGGAACGGGGCGCCCCTCACAATCGAACCGCACCAGCGTCTCGTACAATTGCCTGAAGACGAGCCGCTCAGCGTCATTGCGCCCGACGGGCGCGTGCGTGGGCTCGACTGAATCGGTGAGGGCAACGGTCACGACCGGCGCTCGCGCGGCGCCACTTGCGGGAGGCGCGAGCAGACACGCCGCCGCGCCACCACTTGGCGCGAGCGGTGCATGCGAAGGATGCGCGCAGGCGCCGGCGACTAGACCAACGATGGCAACGGCGAAACGGCGCAAGTGGACTCCGTGAGGGGTACCCAAAAGAATACCCCCGGAGCCAGCTTATGTGGACTAGTCGACTAGGCGACGGGCGACGTCGAGCGGCGCTGCGGCAGCGGGCCCGATCGCCGCGGCGGCGCGGCAGGGCGCGGAGCGCTCTGCCAGGCAGAGCGACGCTCGGCATCCGACCGGCGCGCCGTGGTCGACCGCCGGCTGGTGCTGCGCCGCTCGACGACGGGCGTCGTGTCGCTCTGTCGCCGCTCGGACGCGACCCGCCGTTCCGCGTCGGCGCGGCGATCGGTCGTGCCGCGGCGCTCGGTCCGGCGGCGCCCACCGGCGCGACCGGCCTCGGCATGCACGAGCACCTCGCCGTCCGTGATCTCTGGGGGAATCAACTTGAAAGAAGGCCAATCGCTCCTGAACCAGCTGGCCGCGAGTGCCGCCGCGGCATCGGCGCCTTCGGGCGTCTCGCAAACGCTGATCGACGCCAGGACGCTGTCGCCGGCGTCGAGCAGGTAGTACGCCACGAAGCCTGGGAGCCGGTTCATCTGCGGCAGCAGACTCATCTCCGCGTGATGTGCCGCTCCGGCCACCGTCCCGAGCCGCACCTTATAACGCCGAATGACCGCATGCATCGCCTGCTCGCTTTGTTAAAGAGTCTCGGCTTTAGGGGCAAGATTCGCGCCCCGGGACTATGGGGGAACAGTACTCCCCGAGGCCAAAAACAGTTCCGCAGCGCGAACGAAACTGTAATCTGGCGGCCACACCGCAAGCAGGCTAGCCTTCCAACTTGATGGCCTCCAGCGCGATGTCCTCTTCCGCTACCCGCGAGATCCGCGACTCCGTCGTGATCCGGTTCGCCGGCGATTCCGGCGATGGGATGCAGGTCACGGGCACTCAGTTCATGCTCGAGACCGCGCTCGCCGGAAACGACCTCTCGACGTTCCCCGACTTCCCTGCCGAGATCCGTGCTCCCGCGGGGACGACCTTCGGCGTGTCGGCGTTCCAGATTCAGTTCGGGGCCGTCGACGTCATGACCCCGGGCGATGAAGTCGACGTCCTCGTCGCGATGAACCCGGCGGCCCTCACCGTTGAGCTCAAAGACCTGCGCATCGGTGGCACAGTCATCGTCGACAGCGCGGCCTTCAACGAGCGCAACCTCGGCAAGGCGGGCTACACCAAGAACCCGCTCGATGATGACTCGCTCGCGCCGTATCAGCTGCTCAAGTTCGACATCACGAAGCTCACGGCCGACGCGGTGAAACCCCACGGCCTGTCGTCGCGCGAAGCCCATTTGTGCCGCAACATGTGGGCGCTTGGCCTGCTCCTGTGGATGTACGGGCGCGAGCGGACCGCGACGGTCGACTGGCTGAAGCAGAAGTTCGCGAAGAAGCCGCAGATCGCCGACGCCAACATCGCGGCGCTCAACGCGGGCCACGCCTTCGGCGAAACGGCGGAGATGCCCGAGCACCTGGTGGGGTACGTCGTCCCCAAGGCCGACGTCCAGCCCGGATTGTACCGCACGGTGAGCGGGACCGAAGCCCTCGCCTGGGGTCTCGTGGCGGGGATGCGCGCGGCCGGTATCGAGAAGCTCGTCTTCGCCGGATATCCGATCACGCCCGCGTCGGCGCTGCTCCATACGCTCGCGACCCTGCGTCAGTACGGTGTGGTCACCTTCCAGGCCGAAGACGAGATCGCCGCCAGCGGCGCGGCGCTCGGCGCCTCCTACGCGGGTGCCCTCGGCGTCACCTCGAGCTCCGGTCCGGGAATCGCCCTGAAGACGGAGATGCTCGGCCTCGCCATCGCGACGGAGCTGCCGCTCATCGTCATCGATTCGCAGCGCGCCGGTCCGTCGACGGGCATGCCCACGAAGACGGAGCAGTCGGATCTGTTCCAGGCGGTCCACGGCCGCAACGCCGACGCGCCGCTCGCGGTCCTCGCCAGCGCGACCGCGACCGACTGCTTCGACGTGGCGATCGAAGCGGTGCGCATCGCCACGAAGTACATGACGCCGGTGATCGTCCTCTCCGACGGCTACCTCGCGCACGCCGCCGAGCCCTGGCGCATCCCCGTGGAAGCGGACCTGCCGCGTTTCCCGATCGCGTATCGGACCGACCCGGAAGGGTTCCATCCGTTCCTGCGCGACGAGAAGACGCTCGCCCGTCCCTGGGTCCGCCCGGGGACGCCGCAGCTCGAGCACCGCATCGGCGGGCTCGAGAAGGATTACGACTCCGGCCACATCTCCTACGACCCCGATAACCACGCGCGCATGACCGAGGCGCGCGCGAACAAGATCGCCGGCATCGCGCGGGACATCCCGCTCCAGGGCGTGAGCCTCGGCGAAGATCATGGCGCGCTCGCCATCGTTGGGTGGGGCTCCACGTTCGGACCGATCCATCAAGCCGTGCGCATCGCGCGCGAGGAAGGCCACGACGTGGCGCACATTCACGTGCGCTACCTGAGCCCCTTCCCCCGCAACCTCGGCGACCTGCTCAAGCGCTACGACCGCGTCGTCGTCCCCGAGATGAACCACGGCCAGCTGGTGCGCCTGCTGCGCGCGGAGTATCTCATCCCGGCGGAGCGGCTCAGCAAAGTGACGGGGAAACCGTTCAAGGTATCGGAGATTGCTGAAGCGATTCGGGGAGTGAAGACGTGACGGTCACCACGATTACCGACGCGCAACTCGCGCCGAAGGACTACGCCTCGGACCAGGAGGTCCGGTGGTGTCCGGGCTGCGGCGACTATGCCATCCTCAAGGCCGTCCAGAAAGCGTGCGCGGAGCTGCAACTCGATCGGGCCCGCACCGTCTTCGTGAGCGGCATCGGCTGCGCGGCGCGGTTCCCGTACTACATGTCCACGTACGGGTTCCACACGGTGCACGGCCGGGCGCCTGCGATCGCGACCGGGATCAAGCTCGCGAATCCCGAGCTCGATGTGTGGGTGATGACCGGAGACGGCGACGGCCTGTCGATCGGCGGCAACCACATGCTGCACGTGCTGCGCCGCAACGTCGACCTCCAGATCATCCTCTTCAACAACGAGATCTACGGGCTCACCAAGGGCCAGTATTCGCCTACATCGCGCCGCGGGACCCGCTCGCCGTCGACACCGCTCGGATCGCTCGAGTATCCCGTGTCGGCCTGTGTGTTCGCGCTTGGGGCGGGCGCGCGCTTCGTGGCGCGATCCGTCGACACGCTGCAGGCGCACCTCGTCCCGGTGTTGAAGCGGGCGCACGCCCATCAGGGCGCGTCGTTCGTCGAAATCCTGCAAAACTGCGTCGTCTTCAACGACGCCGTCTTCGATCACATCACCGGCAAGACCGTGGCGTCCGACGCACAGATTCTCGTGGAGCATGGCCGGCCCCTCCTGTTCGGCAAGAGCAAGGAGAAGGGTCTGCGCCTCGTACCGGGCAAGCTCGAGCTGGAAGTCGTGACGGTCGGTGCGAACGGCGTGACCGCCGCGGACATCCTGGTGCACGACGAGACCAATCGCGCGCTGGCCCAACACCTCGCCGCCCTCGAGCCGCCCTTCCCGACAGCCATGGGCGTGCTCTACTGCAACCCGACCCTGTCGTACGAGCGTGAGGTGTATGCGCAGGCGGCAGCGCAGGGGTCAGCCGACCTGGATGTGCTGCTACGCAAAGAACGCACGTGGGTAGTGGAGGGCTGATGACGGCACCGAAGTTCGAGCGCCGGGACTCGGACCGCCGCAGTGGCGCCGACAAGCGAGTCGAGAGCATCCCCGTCGCCGTGGAGCGGCGCAAGAGCGACCGCCGCATGGCGAGCGAGCGTCGGCTCGCACTGCAGTCGGCCGCTGGTCAATTGCAGATCGCGCTCGGCTTGCTGACCCAGATCGCCGAAGCGGGAGCACTGAACGACGAGCTGCGTCGCGCTTTGGATACCGCGACGCTGCGGCTGCGCTTCGCGCTAGAGCGGATGGAGCGCGAGTAGCCAGTTCCACCCTTCCGGACTTGGAAATCATGAAACGACTCGTGTGGATGACCGCCCTCGCGGTCCTGCTGCCGTCCCGCGCCGCACCCCAGGGGTACGATCCCAACCTGTTCGCCGGGCTGCAGTGGCGCCTGATCGGCCCCTTCCGCGGCGGCCGCACCGTCGCCGGCGTGGGCATCCCCGACCAGCCCAACGTGTTTTTCATCGGGGTGAACAACGGCGGCGTGTGGAAGACGACCGATTACGGACGCATCTGGACGCCGATCTTCGACTCCGCGTCGACCGGATCGATCGGCGCGATCGCCATCGCCCCGTCCGATCCGCGGACGATCTACGTGGGCTCGGGCGAGGGACTGCAGCGGCCTGACCTCTCCGTGGGCGACGGCATCTACAAGTCCACGGACGGTGGCGCCACCTGGCGACACCTGGGGGGGGGGCTGCGTGACGGCCAGCAGATACCGGCCATCATCGTCGATCCCCGCGACCCCAATCGGCTGTTTGCCGCCGTGCTCGGCCATCCGTACGGCGCGAACGAGGAACGCGGCATCTTCCGCTCCACGGACGGGGGCGAGACGTGGCAGAAGGTGCTCTACCGCGACGAGAACACCGGCGGGATGGATCTCGCGTTCGCGCCGAACAATCCGCAGATCGTGTTCGCCGTGCTCTGGTCCGCGCGCCAGGCGCCGTGGGAAGCCGGGTGGGTCCTCAGCAAGAACAACGGGCTCTACAAGTCGACCGACGGGGGCACCACCTGGCGCCAGCTCACCGCGGGTCTGCCGACCGCCGAGGACGGGCTCGGCCGCATCGGGTTGGCGACCAGCGCGTCCGAGCCTGGTCGTCTCTATGCGATCCTCGGCGCGGGCCGGGACAAGGGCGGCGTGTACCGCTCCGACGACGGCGGCGAGAGCTGGCGGCTCGTCAACACCGACGGGCGCCTGTGGGGCCGCGACGGCGACTTCAACGAGGTGAGAGTCGATCCCACCAACGCCGATGTCGTGTACGTGGCGAACGTCGTCACGTGGAAGTCGACTGACGGTGGCAAGACGTTCGTCGGATGGCGTGGCGCGCCGGGCGGGGACGATTACCACCGTCTCTGGATCAATCCCAACAATCCGCAGATCATCCTCAACGCCGCCGACCAGGGGGCGGTGATCACGGTCAACGGCGGTGAGACCTGGAGCTCGTGGTACAACCAGCCCACGGCGCAGATGTTTCACGTCACCACCGACAACCGCTTCCCCTATTGGGTGTACGGCGGGCAGCAGGAGTCGGGCTCGGCCGGCGTGCCGAGTCGCGGACCCGATGGGCAGATCACGTTCCGCGATTGGCGTCCCGTGGGGCTCGAGGAGTACGGCTACGCCGCGCCCGACCCGCTGCATCCGAATCTCATCTACGGCGGGAAGCTCACGCGCTTCGACTTGAGCACCAGTGAAGTGAAGAATGTCTCACCGGTGCCCGTGCGCGGCGCCGGCGATCCGGTCCGCTTCGTGCGGACGGCCCCGGTGATCTTCTCGCCCGTCGACCCGCACATCCTGTACTACGCGGGCAGCGTGCTCTTCAAGACGATCAATGGGGGCGAGAGCTGGACGACCATCAGTCCCGACCTCACGCGCGCCTCATACGACGTGCCGGCAAGCCTCGGCGCCTTCACGTCGCTCGATCCCGAACAGGGCAAGCATCGTGGCGTGATCTACACCATCGCGCCCTCCTTCAGACGGCTCAACCTGCTTTGGGTGGGCACGGACGACGGGCTCATCTGGGTCACGCACAACGGGGGCCGCACGTGGCGCAACGTCACGCCGGCCGCGCTCACCCCGTGGAGCAAGGTCTCGATCCTCGAGGCCTCGCACTTCGATACGCTGTCCGCCTACGCCGCGATCAATCGGTTCCGGCTCGACGACGTAGCACCCCATATCTCCCGGACGCGGGACGGGGGAAAGACGTGGACCGCAATCGTCGAGGGCATACCGTCGAACGAAAACGTGAACGTCGTCCGCGAAGACCCGGTGCGCCGCGGACTGCTCTTCGCCGGGACGGAGCGCAGCGTCTATGTCTCGTTCGACGACGGCGATCATTGGCAGTCGCTGCGCCAGAACCTGCCTCCCAGTTCGATGCGTGACCTCCAGGTCCATGACAACGACCTGATCGTCGGCACGCACGGGCGCTCGATCTGGATTCTCGACAACCTGACTCCGCTGCGGCAGATCGCCGCGGCCTCTCGGGCCACGCCGGCGTACCTGTTCCAGCCAGCGGCCGCGTACCGGGTGCGCTGGAACGCCAACACAGACACGCCGCTCCCGCCCGACGAACCGGCCGGCCAGAACCCCGCCGACGGCGCCGTCATCGACTACCATTTGGCCACCGCGGCCACAGGTGCCGTAACGATCGAAATCCGGGACGCGCGCGGGAGACTGGTCCGCCGCTTCTCGAGCACCGACTCGGTCCCGGGGGATTCGGGTTTGAACATCCCGGACTACTGGATGCGGCCGCCGCAGGTCGTGGCGACGACCGCCGGCATGCATCGCTTCGTGTGGGATCTGCACTACTCACCGCCGGCGGCGCTGTCGCACAACTACCCCATCTCGGCGATCTACCGCGACACGTGGCGCGAGCCGCGCGGTCCCGTCGCGCTGCCGGGCCGGTACGAGGTGCGGCTCAGCGTGAACGGACGCGCGCTCACGCAGCCGCTCACGATCCGCATGGATCCGCGCGTCCGGGTGTTGCCGGCGGCGTTGCAACAGCAGTTCACGTCGGCGAGCCGGATGGCCACGGCGATGGGGCGCTCCTACGACGCGCTGCAGGCGGTCCGCGCGCTGCGCGGTCAGATCCACGCCGTGCAAGGCGGCGCGATCACGGGGCCCCTCGCCGACACGGTGACCGCCCTCGACGGGGCGATTGCAGCCATCGAGAGCGGGGGGAGAGGCGCGACCCCGTCGCTCACCCGCGTCCACAACGAGGCGGCAGGACTGCTCGATCTGATCGATGGTGTCGATGCGGCGCCGACGACGCAGGCGGCGCGCGCGGTGACGACGCTCGAGACCAGGCTCGCGGAGGTCCTGGCGCGCTGGAATGCGATCCGCCGCCGCGCCAAGGCGAGCCTCGCCGAGCTACGGTAACGATCCTGAAGACGGCGTTCCTGTTCGATC
>Ga0193723_1000375_pt1 | contig 17456 bp, 13 predicted proteins | sample H2m2metaG_FD_143042 | JGI IMG/M metagenome (GOLD analysis project Ga0193723, IMG submission 143042) | Soil microbial communities from a riparian zone of the East river system, Colorado, United States - H2m2 | ecosystem: Environmental > Terrestrial > Soil > Riparian zone | place: USA: East River...
TCCGCGCTCGTGACGATCGGCAGCGTGACGCGAGAGCTGAGCGTCAGCCGGCCGGAGGAAGCACCAGGCAGGCTGGATAATGCTTATGTCGTGATGCGACCCGACACGTTGCAGCTCTCGAGAGAGCGCGGCGGCTCGAGCTGGCGCGGGCGCGTGGTCAACAGGAGATTCGCCGGTGGGCTCGTCGTGTATCGCGTGCAGCTGGCGGACGACGTGATCGTCGATGTCGAGTCGACGTCGGGTGAAATTCACGAGGACGAGACGGTTACGGTGACTCCGCACAACGGACTTTTTCCGATCGTGCCCGGATGAGAACCGCTGTCCAGCGGCAGAACTGGCTCATCGCTGTTCCGGTGATCCTGTTGCTTCTGTGGGCGGTGATCTATCCGAACGCAGCGGTCATCGCTGGAAGCTTCGAGGACGGCCTCGGGCATTGGCGCGAGTTCGCCGCCAGTCCCGCCGATAGGGAAGCGCTGCGGACGAGCATCATCATCTCGGTCGCGTCGGTCTTCGCGTCGCTCGCCATCGGCGTGCCGCTGGCGTTTCTGCTGGGAAGATTCGAGTTTCCCGGCCGCAGGCTCCTGCGCGCAGTCGCGACCCTTCCGGCAGCGCTTCCGCCGCTCGTCGGCGTGATCGCGTTTCTGTTCCTTTATGGTGAGAGCGGGCTCGTTACGCGTATCGTGCAGCGAATCCTCGGGCTCCAGGAAGCGCCGTGGAGACTCAAGGGCGTGGGCGCGATCGTGTTCGTCCACGCCTACACGATGTACGTCTACGTGTTTCTGTTCGTGTCGGCCGGCCTCGAGCGTTTCGACGCTACCCTCGACGAAGCCGCATCCGGACTCGGCGCCAGCACCTGGCGGAGACTGCGGCGGGTAACGTTGCCTCTGCTCATGCCCGCGGTAGCAGGATCGGCGCTGCTCGTTTTCATGAACGCGCTCGGATCGTTCTCGGCGCCGTACGTGTTTGGCGGAGGACTGCGCGTTCTCTCGACACAGATTCTGGCGTCGAAGCTGAACGGCGCGATGGGGCTCGCTTACGTCGAGACGACGGTGCTGGCGCTGAGCGCAGTAGCAGGACTGGTGTTGTTCCGCTGGCTCGACAGAAAGCGGAAATACACGCTCGCCAGCAAGGGTGGCCGCTCTCGCCGAGTGATTCGCTCGCGACGGGTTCAGATTCTCACGTCGGTTGCGGCGGCTGCAATAGTGGTGGCGTTGGTTCTGCCACACCTGATGGTCGTGCTCGTGTCATTTGCGCGCGACGGATCCTGGACGACTCAGGTACTTCCGCCCGAGTACACGCTCGAGAACTATCGCCGGCTTTTCTCGGAGAGCGAGCTATGGCGGCCGATCACGAATAGCGTCTCGATGGCACTGATTGCTACCGCCGCGAATCTGATCGTTTGCTTTCTGGCCGCATATCTGATCGTCTTTCGACGATTCAAGGGGCGCGGCCTGCTTGAGCTTCTCGTCGCGCTTCCGTGGGCGATTCCCGCGACGGCAATCGCGCTCGGCCTTGCGGCCACGTTCAATCGGAACGATTTGTTCTCCGCCCGCATCCTGCTGGTCGGAACGTTCTGGATTTTGCCGCTCGCGTATTTCATACGCGACATCCCGCTCGTTGCTTCCGCGGTGGAGTCGTCGCTACGCCAGATGGACTCCTCGCTCGAGGATGCCGCGCGCGGGCTTGGCGCTTCGTGGCTCCTGACGATGCGCCGAGTAATTCTGCCGGCCGCTCGGCCTGGACTCATCGCGGGCGGATTGCTCGCCGCTGTCACCGCGGTGGGTGAGTTCGTAGCGAGCGTCGTACTTTACACGCATGCGAACAGGCCGATCTCGATGGAGATACTGGCGCAGCTGCGCGCGCTCGCGTTCGGAACGGCGGCAGCCTATAGTGTGCTGCTGATCCTTCTGGTTTTGCTGATGACGTTTGCCGCACGCTCGTTCGAGGAAAGACTTGCCTGAGAAGCCGGCGCGACCGCGAGTGGTCATCATCGGCGGCGGCTTCGGGGGAATTGCCACCGCGAAAGCGCTCAAGCGCGCAATCGCCGATGTCACCCTCATAGATCGGACGAATCATTTCACGTTTCAGCCGCTGCTGTATCAGGTTGCAACGGCGGCGCTGGCGCCAAGCGATATCACAGCCCCCATTCGCTGGATTCTGCGCCGTCACAAGAACACTGAAGTCCTGATGGCGGAGGTTCGCGAGATCGATCCCGCCCGGCGGGTCGTTCGCATCGATGACGAGCTGCGCGAAATCCCGTACGACTATCTGATTGTCGCCACGGGATCGAGGCACGCTTACTTCGGTCACAGCGAATGGGAGCCATACGCCCCCGGGCTCAAAACGATCGAAGACGCAACCGAGATCCGGCGCCGCTTTCTGCTGGCGTTTGAGCTCGCGGAAAAGTCCACCGACGCTCGTGAGCAGCAGGAGTACATGACCTTCGTCGTGGTCGGTGGCGGACCGACCGGCGTAGAGCTATCCGGCGCCTTCCCGTTCATCGCGAAGAAGGCTCTTGGCCCGGATTTCAGGAGAATCGATACGCGCAAAACACGCGTCGTGTTGATCGAAGCAGGACCGCGGATTCTGCCGTCTTTTCCGGAAGATCTGGCGTCGCGTGCGACTCGGGATTTGAAAGACCTCGGAGTCGAAGTGAGAGTGAATTCCGCCGTTACGGGAGTCGGGCCTGACGGGATTTCAATTGGAAGTGAGAAAATTCACGCCCGCACCGTATTCTGGGCCGCGGGAAACAATGCTTCCCATCTCGGCGCCCTTCTAGGCGGACCTCTCGATCGCGCGGGCAGAATTCAGGTGAACCCTGATCTGTCCGTGCCAGGCCATCCCGAGATCTTCGTTGTGGGCGACCTTGTGGCGCTGGTTCAGGACGGCCGAATGGTGCCGGGGGTAGGTCCTGCGGCGATTCAGGAAGGAAAGTGCGCGGGGAAGAACGTACTCCGTGAGCTACGGCGGGAGCCGAGAAAGAGTTTTCGCTATCGAAACAAGGGAGATCTCGCGACGATCGGCAGATCGCGGGCGATAGCTGATCTGGGCTGGATCAGGTTTTCAGGCCGGTTCGCGTGGTTTTTCTGGCTCTTCGTTCACATCATGTATCTGGTTGGCTTCCGGAACCGCGCGAATGTCTTGTTGGAGTGGGCCTACGATTACTTCACGTACCAGCACGGCGCGCGGCTGATTACGGATGTCGAGCGGTACAAGCCTCCTCCGCCCTAGCGAGTAGCGGCGGGAACCAGAGGCTAGCATACTTTGCGGGGTCATCTGTGTCTTCTTCTGAGAGGTGTTGAATGGGGAGTGACGCTGGCGCAGTCAAAAACGAGGAGCCGGGACGCGCGGGTTTGTGGGAAGATTTCGTAGACATCTTCTACACTCCATCATCCGTCTTCGCGCGACGCGCCGATGGCAAGTTCGGCATGCCTCTTCTCCTGCTGGTCGTCGTCGGCACGGTCCTCATCTTCCTCACGAAGAATGCGACGTCACCGATCATGGACGCGGAATTCGCGAGGCAGAGCGCCGCCGCGATGAGGAAGAACCCGAACATGACCGCGGAGCAGATGGCCTCGGGGCGGGGAATATTCGAGACTTTCGCCCCCATCTTCTTCGCGATCGGGCTGACGATCAGCGTTTTCGGAACCGGCTTCGTTCTGTGGCTCGTCGGAAAGCTGTTCGACGCCAAGGAGTCCGTCACCGCCGCGTTCATGATCGCTACCTACTCCGAAGTCCCGCGACTGGTGCAGATCATAACGAACGCCGCTCAGGGGTTGATCATGAGCCCGGAGAGCCTCAACTCGATGAACGCCGTCGGGTTCAATCTGGCTCGCTTCATGGATCCGGATAAAGCATCTCCGGTGATGATTGCGCTCGCGAGTCGGGTCGATCTCTTCACGATCTGGGTAACGGTTCTGCTCGCGATCGGCCTGCACGTCGTCGGAAAGATTCCGAAGCAGCAGGCAGGAATCGCGGCAGGGATCACGTGGCTGGTCGGCGCTCTACCGACGGTGTTCGGAGCTTTAAGGTCCGGTTGAAGGACGCGCTTTCGGCTAGAGGTCTCAAGAGATAGGACGTGTCCAAGCTACGGCTCAAGATTTCAATGTCGCTCGATGGCTTCGTCGCCGGTCCCAGTCAGAGCGCGGACAATCCGCTCGGGATCGGCGGCATGCGACTGCACGAGTGGGCGTTTGCGCTCGCGATGTGGCGCAAGGAACACGGACTCGAGGGCGGCGAAGTCAACGAAAGCACTCCGGTCGTCGAGGAAGCGCTTGCCAACATCGGGGCAACGGTGATGGGGCGTAACATGTTCGGCGGCCACCCGGGCGCGTGGAAGGCCAAAAAACCATGGAACGGTTGGTGGGGAACCAACCCGCCGTACCACCATCCTGTGTTCGTGCTCACGCACCACAAGCGCGAGCCACTCGTGCTCGAGGGCGGAACGACCTTCACTTTCGTCACCGACGGCATCGAGGCGGCGCTCGAGCAGGCGCGGCGCGCGGCACGCGGCAAAGATGTATCGCTTGCAGGAGGCGCGAGTGCCGCGCAGCAATACCTCGCTGCCGGACTCGTCGATGAGATGGAAATCAGCGTCGTGCCGACACTACTCGGTAGCGGTGAGCGGCTCTTCGATGGCGTCGGCGACGATCTTCACGGGCTCGAGCACGTACGCACAGTTGCCGCTCCGGGCGTGACGCACATCAAGTTCGAAAAACGCCCCAAGCGTGCCCGCCCGCGCTCGCGCTAAGCAAACCTGCGCTAGTCCACACTACTCCTAAAACGTGGGCGAACTCCCTACTCGTGGCCGAACGCTCTCATTTGCGGGTCGACATGAGTGGCCAAACAGCTCGGACAGATGCTGTGGCTGAACAGGCTCCTGGTGTGCTCGGAGATGTAGTCTTCGACGTTGTGCCAGTAGTTCCCGTCGTCGCGGATCTTCCGGCAATACGAGCAGATCGGAAGTATCGTCTGCAAGGTTTTTACTTCTGCCAGCGCGGCCTGCAGCTCGCGGACTAGTTTCTCGCGCTCTTCCTCGGCCTGCCTGGCCTCGGTGACATCGCGGGCCACGGAGTAGATGACCTTCTTTGTGGAGTCCGGCGCCGCATTCCATCGAAACCATCTGAACGAGCCATCTTTGCAGAGATAGCGATTCTCGAAAGCGAGCGCTTGTCCGCCACCTCTAACCTGGGCGTTCTGCTTCAGGGTGCGCTCACGATCGTCCGGATGCACGAACTCGATGAACGGCCGAGACATCAATTCCTCGCGGGTGAAGCCAAGTGTTCGCTCCCAGGCAGGATTGAGGCGCTTGAAGTGCCCATTGAAGTCGAGGAGGCAGAGCAAATCGATCGCGTTCTCGAAGAAGTGATCTTCAGCGTCGCGTGTCATTGCGCTGGCTCTCGAATCTGATGTAGGGTATTGATCGAAGGGCTCTTCACCGCCTGCAAGGTGCCCCCCGGCCAGCGAATCTCGATCCGGTCCACCTTGCTCTGGTCGCCGAGTCCGAAGTGTACTACTCGGCTCGACTGCGACAGATATCCACCCGCTGGATTAACCTGCCGGACCATCACGGTCTTTCCGATCAAGAGTCGAACCACCGCGCCGATCGCATCGCGATTGCTTCTGGTTCCCGTCAGCTTGAACGCCACGTAATTCCGTTTGGGAAACTGGTTGGCCATGAAGTACGGGCGATCGTTGAAGTTGTTGGTGACGATCTCGAGCCGGCCGTCGCCATCGAAGTCGGCGACAGCGGCGCTGCGGGAGCTTCGCGTAGCCGAGTGGCCGCCGATGGTCTGGTCCTGATAGATGCCACCGTCGGGTGGCTCGACTCCCAAAGCAGAGGCGCGGTCGGTGAACGTGCCGTCGCCATTGTTCATCATCAGTGCGTTCGGCCAGTAGAAGTAGGGGAAGCCCATCCCCGAGGTGATGAACACGTCCTCGTGTCCGTCATTGTCGTAGTCGCCGGTGGCGATGCCCCAGGGCCAGAAGGTTTCCATCCCAGCGGGAATTGCGGTCTCGGTGAATTTCCCTCCGCCAAGGTTACGGTAGAGAGCGTTGCCGAAGATCAGATCGTCGTAATTCTCGCCTTCTTTCGCGAACATCGCTCTTTGGTTGTCGACGAAGCCCTGTGCCGCCTCGTTTACCTGCGGCCCCTGCGGAGAGAGGAACCGATGATGTTGTACTTCCCTCGCGACTTCTACTGAACGCGCGTCGATCCACATGTCCGAGTGCATGTCGACGACGAAGAGATCGAGCCGTCCGTCGCCGTCGTAGTCGAACACCTTGGTGCCGATCGCTCCGAACGAAGTCGGGCCGAGGGTCTGTGCGGTGACGTCGGTGAAGGTGCCGTGACCGCTGTTCCGATACAATTGGCCGCGACCGAACATGCTTGGCACGAACACATCGAGGAAACCATCGTCGTCGTAATCGAAGACAGCGACGTCACCAGCCCAGCCTCGGCCGCGAAGGCCGGCGCTGGCGGTCACGTCGGTGAACGTTCCGTCGCCGTTGTTGCGGTAGAGGATGTTGGATTCCTTGGGGCTGGTCATCACGTCCTTGAGATCGGCCTTTCCCTCGTAGTTTCCGCCACTGAAGTCGAAAACGTCGGTAGTCCACTTCGCGGTGTTGGTGACGTAGAGATCGAGATCACCGTCGTTGTCGTAGTCGAAGAACACCGGCGTCTGCGAGTGGCCGACGTGCTTCAGGCCGGCCTTCGTGGTGACGTCCTCGAATGTACCGTTCCCGCGATTGTGGAACAGCACGTTGCCACCGCGAGTGCTGGTTACGAACAGATCTTCCCAACCATCGTTGTCGTAATCAGCGAACATGGCTCCGACGGAGATCCGGTCGCCGAGGGCGACGCCAGCCTTCGCGCTGACGTCCTCGAAGGTGCCGTCCCCGCGATTGCGATAGAGGGCGTTCTTTCCGTGCTGGTTGAGGAAGTAGATGTCCTCGTGGCCGTCGTTGTCGTAATCGGCGATGGCGAGGCCGGAGCCGTGATCATAAAGATTGATCTTGAAGTGCTCGCCTTGTTCCTTGGGCAGGAAGTTCATTCGAAAGGCGATTCCGGCTTCCCTGGCGCGCTCCTGGAAGCCTAATCCGGCGGCAGAGGTCGCGGCCTTATCGGGCTTGTTGCACGACAGGAGAACCGACGCTGCGATGAATCCAAGCAGGACGGCTGCGACGGTCAGGGGCGACGCAGCCGCGCGCGATTTGGCTTCATCTGACATGTACGCTACCGATATTTTTCCATCAACGCCTGCAGCGCCGCATTGCCCGGGCACAACTGCTCATAGGTCAAATCGACGAGAGGCGTCGTGACTGTCTTCCAGACGGCGTGCATGTCCGCGCCGTTCTCGTCGATGAACAGCAGTCCCGTCGCGACTTCATCCCGTGCCTGGCACGCGCGCACGTGCGCATAGGCTGACTCGCGATTCGTCGCATCGTAGCTGTCGGGGGTCTTCCGAAAACGGACGACGCTTCCGTCATGCATGGTTACAGTCGAGATGGCTTCGTTCGTCACCGGTGCCGTGATCTCGCGACGCAGCGGAACGAAATCCGCCGCCGAGATCTCGACCTCATGCTCGCGCGTGAACTTGTAGCTCTTCGTCGAACCCTCGTGATCGTTGAAGGTCACGCACGGCGAGATCACGTCGATCAGCGCCAGGCCGTTGTGGGACAACCCTGCCTTGAGGATGGGTATGAGCTGCCCCTTGTCTCCGGAGAAGCTGCGCGCCACGAAGGTCGCGCCGAGCGTCAGTGCGAGGAGCACGGGATCGATCGGCGGCTGGACGTTCGTTTCGCCCTTCTTCGAGGTCGAGCCGACATCGGCTGACGCAGAGAACTGGCCCTTCGTCAGGCCGTATACGCCATTGTTCTCGATCAGGTACAGCATCCGCACATTGCGTCGAATCGCGTGACAGAACTGCCCCAGTCCGATCGACAGTGAATCGCCATCACCGGAGATGCCGATATAGGTTAGATCGCGATTCGCGGCGTTGGCGCCCGTGGTCACCGACGGCATGCGCCCATGAACAGAGTTGAACCCGTGCGACTCCCGCATGAAATACGCGGTCGTCTTGGACGAGCAGCCGATGCCGCTCATCTTCGCCGCGCGATGTGGCGGCAGCGCGAGCTCGAAGCAGGCCTGGACCAGCGCCGCGGTCACCGAGTCGTGCCCGCAACCGGCGCACAACGTGGACATCGCGCCTTCGTAATCGCGCTGAGTGAAGCCCAGCGCGTTCTTCTTGAGGCCCGGGTGGCGAACCTGTGGCTTGGTGATCGAGGTCATGCCGAGGCCTTTCTTTTTTTGCGCGGCGAAGGCTTGGTATCGGGCTGTGAGAGGTGACCCGATACCGCATTGACGACGATCGTCGCCGTGAGCGGCATCCCGCCGTAGTCCAGCACCGGAATCATCTCGTCGCGCGGCTTGCCCGTCTCTATCGCCAGCAGTGACCGGAGCTGCGCATCGCGGTTCTGCTCCACGACGAAAGTGACCGCGTGTGAATCGAGGAACGCGCGAACCGGCGCGTCGAATGGGAACCCTCTGATCCGCATGTAGTCGGCGACTATTCCCATGTCGCGCAGGCGATCGATCGCCTCGAGCACCGCGGCATGGCAGCCGCCCAGCGACACAATCCCGAGCTTGGCACCTTTAACAGTGTGAATCTCCGGCGCCGGGACGGCGGTGGCTGCAAGCCGGAACTTGCGCGCCAGCCGGTCAACGACCTCCTGATATGCGTCGGCATCTTCGGTGTAGGTGCCGTGCTTGTCGTGACCTGAACCGCGGACGAAGTACGCGCCGTGGCCGTGGACACCAGGCAGCGATCGCGCGGCGATGCCGTCGCCTTCGGCGTCGACGTAGCGCGAGAACTTCTTCACGGACTCGAGCTCATCGGCGGTCAGGCACTTGCCGCGGTCCGGGCGAAAGTCGTCGTCCCATTGCAATCGCTTGCACATCCAGTCGTTCATCCCGATGTCGAGATCGCTCGCGACGAACACCGGCGTCTGAAAGCGATCGGCGAGATCGAACGCCTTCACGCTCATGTAGAAACACTCTTCCGGGTTGCACGGAAAGAGCACGATGTGCTTCGTGTCTCCGTGCGACGCGTACGCCAGCGACAACAGATCTGCCTGCTGGGTGCGCGTTGGCATGCCTGTAGATGGGCCGGTGCGCTGAATGTCGAAGAAGACAGCCGGGATTTCCGTATAGTACGCGAGTCCGACGAACTCCTGCATCAGTGAGATGCCTGGTCCCGCCGTGTTGGTGAAGGCGCGCGCGCCGGCCCAGCCGGCTCCAATCGCGATGCCCGCCGCCGACAATTCGTCTTCCGCCTGGATGATGCAGTATCTGGCCAACCCGGTTTCAGGCTCGGTTCGGAATTTCTTGCAGAACGACGTAAACGCTTCCATCAGCGAGGTCGACGGCGTGATCGGATACCACGCGCCAACCGTTGCGCCGGCGTAAACGGCGCCAAGCGCGGCCGCGGAATTACCGTCGATTATGATCGAGTCGCCGTTGGCATCCATGTGATCGAGATGAAACGGCAGCGGACACTCGAAGTGCGACTTGGCGTAATCGAAACCAAGCTGGATGGCGCGACGATTTGCGTCGAGCAACGCCTTCTTCTTCGAGAACTTCTCGGTCAGCATCTGACCGACAACCTCCATGTCCATGCTCAGAAACGCGGCCAGCGCGCCCGAATACACAATGTTGCGAAGCAGCGTGCGATTCCGATCGCCCTCGAAATTCTCGACGCACATCTTCCCGAATGGGATGCCGAGGATCGTGATGCCTTCCCGCACCAGGTCGGGCTCGAGCGGCCACGACGAATCGTAGAGGAGATACCCGCCCTTCCTCACCGCTGCGACGTCCTTCGCGTACGTGCTTGGATTTAGCGTGACGACGAGATCCATTTCCTGGGGCCGCGCCGTGTACCCATCCTTGCTCACGCGAATGTCGTAGAACGTCGGCAGTCCCTGAATGTTCGACGGGAAGATGTTCTTCCCTGTGACCGGAATGCCCATGCGAAAGATCGCCTGCATGAGCAGGCTGTTGGCACTGGCCGAACCGGTGCCGTTCACAGTCGCCATCCTGAATGCGAAGTCGTTGACGCCGCTCATGCGATTGCCGCCGCCGGTTCCGAACGTGAGAGCGCATACGGCAGCACCAGCTCGAATTTCTTCATGTCCCACGCTGCCGTCGGACAACGCTCGGCGCACAGACCGCAGTGGAGACAGATGTCCTCGTCCTTTACCATCACGCGCTTCGTCTGCGGCAATGGATCGGAGACGTAGAGGTCCTGGGTCATGTTTTGCGCGGGGGCGGAGAGCATCGTCCGCAGGTCCATTTCGTTCGCGTTGGGCGTGATCGTGAGACAGTTCACTGGACAGACGTCGACGCAGGCGTCGCACTCGATGCATAGGTTTTTCTCGAAGTGCGTTTCGATATCGCAGTTCAGGCAGCGCTCGACTTCGGTCGCCGTCTGTTCGGGAGTGAAGCCCAGCTCGACCTCGACACCGATCGCCGAGAAGCGCTTGACCAGCTCTTCGTGCTGCATCTTCGAGCGCTCCGACGGATTGAAGTCGTTCGAGTACGCCCACGAGTGCAGCCCCATCTTCGTGCTCTCGAGATGCATTCCCTCTGGCGGGCGCTCCTCGACCGGCAGGCCCTGACAGTGCTGGTGTATCGAGATGGCCGCCTGATGGCCGTGCTCTACTGCCCAGATGATGTTCTGCGGGCCCCATGCGGCGTCGCCCCCGAAGAACACGCCGCGCCGGGTGGATTCGTAAGTGGTCTTGTTGATGACGGGCATGTCGTGCACATCGAATGCGATGCCGATGTCACGCTCGATCCAGGGAAATGCGTTGTCCTGTCCGATGGCGAGGATGACTTCGTCGCAGGGAATGATGACCGTGTCGATCACGGTGCTCGTCTGGCGACTGTTGTCGTCGGTCCAGCGGAGCCGCTCGAACTCCATGCCGACAAGTTTCCCGTTCTCGATGACGAACCGCTTCGGCGCGTGATTCTCGATGATGCGGATTCCTTCCTCGTCGGCGTCTTCCAGCTCCCAGGGCGAAGCCTTGAAGTACGGACGCGAGCGTCTCGCCACGACCTTCGTATCGATACCGCCAAGCCGGCGTGAGGTGCGGCAGCAGTCCATGGCCGTATTGCCGACGCCGATTATCAGGACGCGCGGCGAGATCTTATCGATGTGGCCGAAGTGGACGGAGCCGAGCCATTCGATGCCGATGTGGATTTTCTCCCGCGCGCCCTCATCCCAGCGGCCCGGGATGTCGAGCTCCTTACCCTTTGGTGCGCCGCTGCCGACGAAGATCGCGTCGAAGTTGTTGCTGATGCTCAGTAGCTCCTTGAGGCTCGAGACGGACGTGTTGTATCGCACCTCTGCGCCCATGTCGATGATGTACCCGGTCTCCTCGTCGAGCACGCTTACAGGAAGGCGAAAGGCCGGGATGTTGAAGCGCATCAAGCCGCCGGCGCGCGCATACTTCTCGTAGATCACGACCTCGTACCCGAGCGGGAGGAGGTCGTTGGCGACCGTGAGCGAGGCCGGGCCGGCGCCGATGAGGGCGATGCGCTTTCCGTTCCTGATTGCCGGCGCCTTGGGAAGGTATTCCTGGATGTCATCCCGAAGATCCGCCGCAACTCTTTTCAGCCGGCAGATGGCGACAGGCTTTCCGTCTATTCTACCGCGTCGGCAAGCCGGCTCGCAGGGCCGGTCGCAGGTGCGGCCGAGGATGCCTGGGAAGACGTTGGATTCCCGGTTGAGCAGGTAGGACTCGGTGTAGCGACCCTGGGCTATCAGTCGCAGGTATTCCGGCACATTCGTGTGGGCCGGACAGGCGTACTGGCAGTCTACGACCTTATGGTAGTTCTTTGGATTTGAAGCGTCGGTGTAACAGGCCATGCCGGCTCTTTTGACCGTTTGGGGGGATGCTGCAAGTTACAGCGGTACACCTTCACGGAGAAGCAACCGGCACCGCGGCTTTCCTTCCATCATCGATGCCGTACCCCAGCATCATGGTTCCCAGCACGAGCGCAGCCGATGTGAACATCGGGACATTCTTTCCGAAATGATCGTAGGAGAATCCCGCCCATAGCGGCACGATCACACGCGACAATCCGCCGAATGTCTGCTGAACACCCATGTAGAGTCCGCGCTCTCTACTCGAGATCACCCGCGACAACATCGACGTCACACACGGGAAAGTGAACGCGGTGCCGAGGGGAATCAGTGCGACGGCAATCGCGAGCATGAAGTATCCCCGCGCGATAGGGAGCGTCGCCAACCCAGTAGCCAGAAACGCGAGACCGATCCGCGCCAAATGCGCCTCGCCGTAGCGCTCCACCATCTTGCCGAGGATTCCAGCACGCGTCACGACAGCGATCGCGCCGACGTAAGTGTAGAAGATCCAGATCTGATCCTTTCCGACTCCGAACCGGTCGGCGAGAAACAGCGCGAGGATCGCCATCAGTCCCGAGAAGGCACCCATCGCAATCGCGTAGATCCAGATGAGACGGTGCGCCGGCTCGTTCGGGTGAGTGATCACGTTAGCGATCACCGTGCGAGATGCGCGCGGCTTCTTGTCGTGAGCCTCGGTCATGTCACGCGACTCGGGCAGAAATCGCCAGGCGAAGAAAATGTTCACCAGGCATAGGGTCGCCGCCGCGAGACCAGGACCGCTCCTGCCCAACTTGAGCGCTATTCCTCCGATTGCGGGGCCGATCGCGACACCCACGTTCGTGGCCGCTGAAAGCCAACCGAGCGCCTTCGCGCGATCTTTGGGCTCGACGGAATCGGCGACGTACGCCTGGATGACACCGACCGTTCCGCCGCCCGCGCCTTGGACGATGCGAGAGAGTAGCAGCAGCCAAATCGAGGTCGCGTACGCAAAGACCACGTAAGCGATGCACGAAGCCGTCAGTCCCACGAGCAGAGCAGGCCGCCTGCCGTATCGGTCTGAGAATCTCCCCCACACCGGAGCGCTGAGTAACTGCGCAGCCGTGAAAGCGCTCATGAGAATAGCGACTATGAATCCGCCGCCTCCCATCTCACGCGCGTAGAACGGCATCAACGGCAGGATCATCAGCAATCCCACCATGTCCACGAAGTTCGTGATGATCAGCACGAACAGCTTGCCGCTCGCGGCCTTGGACATTCGCCCCGTTACTGCCGAGGCCTTGCTGCGGAGAGGCGACGCCATCTAGCCCTCCACTTTTCCCAATGCCGCGGGAGGAACAGCTCTTCCCACGACTCCAGCGAGAGCGACAATGGTCAGCGCGTACGGAATCATCTCGATGAATTGCGAAGCGATTGCGTGACTCCCTTGCAGTTGTATCTGGAGGGTCTCGGCCGCGGCGAAGAGCAGACAGGCAAACGCGGCTTTGATCGGATCCCACCGTCCGAAGATCACGGCGGAGATCGCGATGAATCCGCGGCCCGCCGTCATCTGATCGGTGAACTGGTGCTGGTCGAGCGCGAGATACACTCCGCCAAGACCCGCGAGCATTCCTGAGAGAGCAACCGCAGCGTAACGCACCCGCTTGACGCTCACGCCGACGCTCTCTGCGGCGTCGGGATGCTCACCGGCCGCTCGCACGCGCAAGCCGAAGGGCGTCCGGTAGATCACGAACGCCATCACCGGTGCCACGAGCAGGCCGAGCCACAACAGCGGATTGTCGAATCCCGCCGCCTTGATGTTTCCGCCAAAGCCGGTGACTCTGGGCGAATTCGAGGAGCTGTCGAAGAACAGCTTCAGGAAGAACCGTGTGACTCCAATTGCCAACAGGTTGATCGCAACGCCAACCACCACCTGATCGGCGCGATAGCGGATCGTCGCAACGGCGTGAATGAGAGAGAAGATGAGTCCGGCAAGAATTCCGGTGAGGACTCCGACCCAGGGGCTGCCCGAATAGTTCGCGCCGAGCACTGCGCCAAATGCTCCGCTCAGCATGAACCCCTCGAGTGTTAGGCTCACGATCCCAGCGCGTTCTGCTACCACGCCTCCGCTCGCCGCGAACAAATACGGAATGGCGATCCGGATCATCTGGGTGAGGAAGGTCACCGGATTCACGCGTCGCTCCTTCTGCGCGCGCCGCGGAGAATCCGTCTCACTTCGGGCACTGATACCGCAACTGCGAGAATGACGACACCCTGTAACACATCCATCATCTGCTTGGGCACGAACGCGTGGATCGCGAGACCGCCCTGCGACAAGGTCGCAAAGAAGAATGCCGCGACGAGAACGCCGATCGGGTGATTCCGTCCCACGAGCGCGACCGCGATCCCCATGAAACCGGCACCGCTGGCGAAGCCGTCCTCGTAGTAGTGTTTGTAGCCGAGGACGTAATTAATGCCGCCGATCCCGGCGATCATCCCAGAGAGCGTAAGCGCCCGCAGCCACACTCGGCCCACACTGATTCCGCCGTACTCCGCGGCAGAAGGCTGCAGTCCAACTGCGCGGAGATCGTAGCCGCCGCGCGAGCGGAAGAGATAGAACCAGACAACGCCGGCGGCGAGAACTGCGACGATGAGCGCGAGGTTTGCAGCCGAGCCGTGGAATTGCGGCGAGATGTCAGCGAGCCGCGGCAGCACTCCCGCGTGGATCTCCGGCGTATGCAATGTCTCGGGAACGTGGAGATGTCCGGCGATGAACCAGTTGAGCAGCGCCAGCACGATGAAGTTGAGCATGATCGTGACGATCACTTCGTGCGCGCCGAATCTCGTCTTGAGATAGGCGGGAACCGATCCGACTACTCCGCCGGCTGCACCAGCCGCGATCATGCAGAGGGGAAGAGCGAGGATCAGCGGCGTTCCAACCGGAAGTGCGAGCCCAGTCAGCGCGGCGGCGAACCCTCCGGCCGCGAGCTGACTCTCGCCACCGATGTTGAACAACCCGGCGCGCAAACCGAACGAAACCGCCAGACCGGTGAAAGCGAGAGTGGTCGCTTTGTACAAGACCTGGCCGAAACCGTAGGCGTTGCCCCACGTGCCTTCCAGCAGCAGGCGATAAACCGCGGCCGGTGACTGGCCGTAGCTCAGAATCAACAGATCGCCGCAAATGAGTGCGACGAGCAATGCAACGAGAGGAGGAATGAGCGCTTCTTCCGCCCGCTCCCGCCACGGCGCGCCCGAAACCGTCGGCTTGATCTCTGCCGCCAGAGGCGACCCCGTCACGCTGCGTTGCCTTTCTTCGTGCCGATCATGTACTCGCCCAGAACCTCTTCGCTCGCCTCGGCGGAAGGCATCACCACCGCGAACTTGCCGCGGTACATCACCGCGATGCGATCGGAAAGCGCGAGCACTTCGTTTAGCTCAGCGCTCACCAACAGGATTGCCTTACCCTTTGCTCGCGCATCCAGCAGCTGCTGGTGAATGAACTCGATCGCGCCCACATCGACGCCGCGTGTCGGCTGCGAGGCGAGGAGCACGGAGAAGCTGCGCCCCATCTCTCTCGCTACGACGATCTTCTGCTGATTACCGCCAGATAATGCCCGTGCGGGAAGTACAGGATTCGGCGGCCTGATGTCGAAGGATGATATCTCCTCGACTGCGTTCTCCAGGACGCGATCGCCGTCGATCACACCGTGCTTCGCGAAATGCTTCTGGAGGCCGAGTATGAGATTGTCGGCAACCGTGTACTCGAGGATCAGCCCGCGCCGGTGCCTGTCTTCCGGGATGTGAGAGAGGCCGGCATCGTGACGTACAGCGACCGGCCGACGCGTGATATCACTGCCGTCTATCAGAATCTCGCCGCCGGCTACGGTCCTAAGTCCAGCGAGAGCTTCGATCAGCTCCGTCTGACCGTTCCCCTCGACTCCGGCGATGCCGAGTATTTCGCCGGGCTGGACCTTGAAGGTGACACCGTCGACAACGCGAACGCCGTGGGATCCAGTGATGCCGAGGTTTCTGACGTCGAGCCCCTGATCGGGGCGGACATTTGTCGGTCGGGCGATCGGCTGCACTCTCTTGCCCGCTGAAAGGGAAACCTCTCGGCCCACCATCAGTCGAGCGATCTCCGCGGGCGTAGTCTCGGAAGTCTTGATGCGAGCCACTGTCTGACCCGCGCGCATCACCGTAATCGTGTCCGACAGCTCCACAACTTCGTCGAGACGGTGGGTGATCAGGACGATGGTGTCACCTTTGTCGCGAAGTCGGCGCAGAACTGCCCACAGCTCGCGCACTTCTGGCGGCGACAACACCGCGGTGGGCTCGTCGAGAACGAGGATTCTCGCTCCACGAAACAGAACCTTCAGGATCTCGACGCGCTGTGCCTCACCGACGGAGAGATCGGAAACGAGTCGCTCGGGAGCGATTACGAGTCCCGTCTCGCTCGACAGTTTGCGAACATCGTCAGCAGCTCGGTTGTAATCGAGCACCACGCCTCGCGTCTTCGGCTCGCAACCCAGCACCAGATTCTCGGCTACTGACAGAGTCGGGACGAGCATGAAGTGCTGGTGGACGATTCCGATTCCCGCCGCAATCGCATCGTTGGTCGACCACCCAGTCACATCGCGGCCGTTGACTTCGACTCGCCCGGCGTCGGGCTTCATCAACCCACCGAGGATGCGCATCAGTGTCGACTTGCCGGCCCCGTTCTCTCCAACGAGAGCGTGGATCTCGCCGGGCATCACCTCGAGCGATGCGCCGTGGTTAGCCATGATCGCGCCGAAGGACTTCTCGATGCCCGCCATCCGGATTGCGCTTCCCTCTTCCCGCTCCTTCATCTCGTGCTAGGCACCTTAATGCGCCCGGCGATTATTTCCTGCTTCAGCTCTTCGACGCGAGCGTGGACGCTGTCGGGAATGAGAGCGCGGTTGCGATCGTCGTAAACGTAGCCAACACCGCCTTCCTTCAGTCCGAAGGAGTAAATGCCGCCCTTGAAGGTGTGTTCCTGCACCCTGCGGATCGCATCGAACGTCGCCGTATTGACGCCCTTCACCATCGACGTGAGAACGTGTCCCGGCGCTTCATCGTTCTGATCGGAATCGACTCCGATCGCAAGCTTGTTGGTCGCGCGCGCCGCTTCGAAGACTCCCTGACCCGTGGACCCCGCGGCGTGGAAGATCACTTCGACACCCTGGTTGTACTGGCTGAGTGCCAGCTCCTTGCCCTTGCCGGGATTCTTGAACGCGTCTGGAGTGACGCCAGCGTACTGAGCGATCACCTGGCAATCCGGACAAACCTTCTTCACGCCCGCTCGATAACCCGCTTCGAACTTGTGGATCAACGGGATGTCCATCCCGCCCACGAATCCCACTTTTTTCGTGTGGCCGACGAGCGCAGCCAGCGCGCCGACCAGATACGAGCCTTCTTCCTCGCGGAACTTGAGGGCGGCGACGTTGGGCGGAGGCGGAATGACGTTTCCGTTCTTGTCGGTCGCGAGCGCGTAATCGATCCCGGCGAACGCCGTGTTCGGGTATTCCTTGGCCAGAT
>Ga0193723_1000376_pt1 | contig 17397 bp, 19 predicted proteins | sample H2m2metaG_FD_143042 | JGI IMG/M metagenome (GOLD analysis project Ga0193723, IMG submission 143042) | Soil microbial communities from a riparian zone of the East river system, Colorado, United States - H2m2 | ecosystem: Environmental > Terrestrial > Soil > Riparian zone | place: USA: East River...
TCCGCCGTCTACGTTGATCAGGCGAACGGAACCCAGGGGCGTGGGGTTTACTTCGACCTTGTCGAACTTGACGCGTATGCGCGCCGCAATCAGACGCCCAGCACTCCGGCACTTTCGCTGCTCTTCGCGCTGGAGGTACAGCTCCAGTCGATTGCAGCGGAGGGCCTCGAGGCCCGATGGGCGCGGCACAAGGCGATGGCCACGCGAACCCAGGAGTGGATACCGAGGATCAGCGATGAGACCGGCAAAAAGCTGGGCAACATTGCCCCCCTCGGATCCCAGTCACCGACCGTATCCACCATCAGGCTTCCGTCCGAGATTCCAGCGGAAGGCTTTACCGCCGCTGTAGCCAGGCATGGCATCGTTGTCGGAAACGGGTACGGAAAGCTCAAGAGCTCGACTTTTCGCATCGGACACATGGGTGATCACACTGTAGAGTCCCTCGAGCGTTGTCTCGCAGCGTGCTCGAGTGTTCTCCGCGCTTGACCCAGATAGCAGTCTCGAATGCTGGCGTCGAATTCGGCGCGACGAGGATATTTCAAGGCATAACATTCACGATTGGCGAGGGAGAGCGATGGGCAATCCTGGGCCGGAACGGGAGTGGAAAGACCACGCTCTTCCGGCTGATTACGGGATCGCAACAGCCGACTGAAGGTGCGGTCACGCGTCAGCCTGGTCTTCGTCTCGCTCTCCTCGAACAGCATCGTGATTTTGGTGGCGCGGAGACCGTATGGGAGGCTGGGGCGGGCGAGTTTGCCGATCTGCTCGCGCTCGAGCGGTCGCTTGCGGACCAGGCAAATGTGCTCGCAGGGGTCGGAGAGGCCGCCACTCCCCAAATGCTGGCCAGATATGATCGGGACCTCGAGCGCTTCGATCGCGAAGGAGGATATACCTTCGCTCCGCGAGTAGACGCGGTGTTACAAGGACTCGGCTTCGACGCGGAGAAAGCTCGGACACAGCCCCTCGAGCAGTTGAGTGGTGGAGAGCGTGGGAGACTCGGGCTGGCGCGGCAATTGGTGAGCGCTGCCGATGTGTTGCTGCTGGATGAACCAACGAATCACCTCGATCTCGAGACAACACGTTGGCTCGAGGACTATCTCCGAAATACGCAGAAAACGGTGCTGTTGATCAGCCACGACCGCGCCTTTCTCGCCAACGTGGTGGATCACGTTCTCCATCTCGAGGGCGGAAGCGCTGTCGCGTACACCGGGGGCTACGAAGCGTTCGTGTTGCAGCGCGCGGAGCGGAGACTCAGCCAGGAACGAGCCTCGGAAAAGCAGCGGAAGGTGATTGCCGAGGAGGAGGATTACATCCGGCGAAACATTGCCGGACAAAACTCAAAACAAGCGAAAGGAAGACGCAAACGCCTGAGCAGGCTACCTCGAATCAGCGGCCCGACTTCCGAAGAAGGCAGCTCGATGGGATTGAGGCTCGATTTATCCGAACGAGGTGGAGATCAGGTTGCGATCGCACGCGACGTCACGCTGGCAGTCGAAGGACGAACCCTCATCAAGGGATTCACCGCGACAATTCAGCGTGGGGAAGTCGTCGGCTTTGTGGGTCCAAATGGAAGCGGCAAATCAACTTTTTTGCGTGCTCTGGTCGGGGACCGTGAGCCAGCGGCCGGGGAACTGAGAATCGGCGGGTCGGTTCGCCCCAGCTATTACCGGCAAGACATGGCGCAAGTCCCCGTCGACCGAGCGCTCTACGACATCATCAGTGAGCTGCGACCACAGTGGGAACGGAGACAGGTGCAGGGGCACTTGGCTCGGTTCGGATTCTCGGGCGACGAAGCTCAACGCCGGGCTGAGACCCTCTCCGGCGGAGAGCGGGCACGTGTGGCGCTCGCGATGATGGTGCTGACACGAGCGAATTTTCTCGTGCTCGATGAGCCCACAAATCACCTCGACATCGAATCCGTGGAAGCGCTCGAGGACGCTCTCGAAGAGTATGAAGGAACGATCCTGCTGGTGAGTCACGATCGAGCGATGCTGGAGGCGCTGACAACCAGAGTCTGGATTCTTCACGATCAACGCGTCACAGATTTCCCCGGCTCTTTTGCTGAATGGGAAGAACAAAGCCGGGAGCGCGAGCACGCAGCGGCCGTGGCGTCGGCCGAGCAGGAATCACTGCGGCGAGTGAAGGAGCGTAAAACAACCCGTAGGCGGGAAGTGCAGGGAGACGACAGTCGAATCGCACTGAGAGAGCTGCGCCGGAAAGTGGAAGATTCGGAAAAGGAAGTAGCCACGCTCGAGAGCAAGGTTGCAGAGCTCACGGCCATTCTCGAGGATCCAGAGCTTTACACGACGCGTGAAGGGACTGAACGATCGCTCGTCACAGGGAAGGAGTTGGATCGGGTGCGGCGGAAGCTCGATGCTGCGATCGAGATCTGGACTGCCGCGACCGAGCGGGCCGAAGAGGTCTCAGCGACCTGACATGACTAAAACTCGCCGATGAACCCTATCTCGACCTCGAGATGCTGGTTGAACTTCTCTTCTACCTTGGTCTGCGCGATCGTGATCAGCTGACGGACATCCTTTGCCGTCGCCTTTCCGAGGTTGACCATGATGTTCGCGTGGATGTGCGAGATCTGCGCATCACCTTGGCGAAAGCCCTTCAATCCGACCTGGTCGATCAGGCGACCAGCTCCAACTCCTTCGATCTTCTTGAAGATCGAGCCAGCGCTGGGATGATACTCGAGCCATGGATGCTTGCCACCCCTCCAGCTCAGGTTCTCCTGCATGATTCGATGCATCACCGCTTTGTCACCGGGATCGAGCTGAAAGGTGACCGCAAGCGCGATATCACGCTGCTTGTGAAGGGTGCTCGTGTCGTAGCCGAACTTCATGTAATCCCTGTCCACGGTTTCCCGTCTGCCGTCGTGGGTCAGCAGCTCCGCCGACCCGAAGATCTCGGCGATGAACATCGTTCGCTCCCGTTCTGGAGCCGGCGATAGAAAGTGCAGATTCTGCCACACCGCGCCTCCAACCGTGCTCGGGATCCCGACGTAATGCTCCAACCCGGACCAGCCGCGCTCAACGGCCTGGGGAATCAGCTTCGCCATCACCGCACCGCTCTCGACCCAGAGCCTCCCGTCATCGAAGAACTTGAGGTGGCTCGAGGTATTCCGGATGATGAGGCCGCGGAAGCCCTTGTCGCCGATGAGAATATTTGCACCCAGCCCGAGCACGAAGTATTCGATCCCGAGCTCTCGAGCAGCGGTGACTGCCCCTGCCAGATCTTCCGTCGATGTTGCATCGTAGAAGAGATCGGCTGGACCGCCGATCCTGAATGTGGTGTATTGAGCAAGAGGCTCATCGCGTTTGAGCCTCTTGGCGTCCAGTCGAGTTTTTAATTGCCCGTAGGAGTCCGAGCGGGCTTTTCCAGAATCTGACATGTCCGAAAGAAAAGGTGTCCTGCGGTACTGCGCTACTCTTGCGCTCCTCGGGTTGGCGCTCGCTTCCATGCAGGCGCAGGGCCAGCGGGCGGAGCTGGAGAAGATCATTCAGCGTAAGGTTCTCGCGAACGGCCTCGAGGTAATCGTGGTCGAGAACCACGGCGTTCCGCTGGCAACGATCGAGATCGATGTAAAAAACGGATCGTTTACCCAGTCACCCGAATACGAAGGCCTCGCTCATATGTACGAGCATATGTTCTTCCGTGCCAACGCAAAGTATCCGGAACCGAACCAGTTCTGGGATCGCGCGTCAGATCTGGGCGCCGTCTTCAACGGATCTACACAGGAAGAGCGCGTCAACTACTACATGACCGTTCCGGCTGAGAAACTGGGCGACGGAATACAGCTGCTGGCGACGGCCATCCGGGGTCCGCTGTTCCGACGTGACGAGCTGGAGCGAGAGCGACAGGTCGTCATCGGAGAATACGACAGAAACGAATCGAGCCCATTCTTCGCGCTGCAGCGCGAGATCGACCTGAAGCTCTATCCCGGCAATTACAGCCGGAAGAACACGATTGGTGACCGGCAGATCGTGCTGACCACCACACCGGAAAAGATGAAGACGATCCAGAACAAGTACTACGTGCCGAATAATTCGGTCCTGATCGTGTCCGGCGACGTGAATCCCGCGGTGGTGTTCTCGCTCGCTGAGCGGGAGCTGGGAGCGTGGAATCGCGGTGCGGATCCATTTGTGACGGATCCAATTCCGCCGATTCCCGCTCTACAGAAGAGTGAAGGCGTTGTCGTCGAAGCGCCGGTGGGAGCAGTAACCGTTCAGGTGCAATGGCAAGGGCCCAGTGTCGGGCAGGATCCAAAGTCCACATACGCTGCCGATGTCTTCTCTGACGTGCTCAACGATCCTCGGTCCGAGTTTCAACAGAAGCTCGTCGACAGCGGCTTGTGGCAGGCACTCGGAGTCAACTACTACACGCTGAATCACACCGGTCCCATCACAATCAGCGGACAGACTTCACCGGAACAGCTCCGTGAAGCGCTCACGGCACTCTACGGAGAGATCGCCAAGTTCGATACACCGGATTACTTCAGCTCGGATGAGCTGGAAGCTGTCAAGGCGCATCGGGCTGTCACATCCGCGTTCGACCGCGAGCGAGCGTCGGGTTTCGCGCACACGCTCGGGTTCTGGTGGAGCGTTGCCAGCCTCGAGTACTACATGGGATACGTGGATTACATGGCACAGCAGTCCATAGGAGATCTGCGCGCTTATGCGCGTCGCTACATCGTTGGAAAACCGCACATCGTGGGGGTTCTAATCGCACCCGAAGCCAGACAGTCGCTCAAGCTCGCGCCTGAAGATCTTGTAACGGTGGGGACACGCTAATGCTGCTCTCGATTGCGCTGGCGATGGCATCGCTCACCACCAGCTTCGACGTGTCGGGAGTGCACGTGATCCTCCGGCAGAACAACGCCAACAACGTCGTCGCTGCGAACCTCTATCTGCTGGGCGGCGCGCGTCAGGTTACGGAAGGAAACGCCGGCATCGAACCGATTCTGCTCGACGTTTCGGAGCGGGGCACCCAACGGTATCCGAAGAACTCACTGAGGCGCGCGATGTCGCGCCTCGGAAGTGAGATTGTAGTAGCGCCGAGCGCTGATTGGACGATGTTCGGAATACGCTCGAGCACTGAGGTTTTCGACTCGACGTGGGCGATCTTCGCGGACCGGGTGATGCATCCGAATCTCGCCAAAGCGGAAGTCAACGTGGTAAAGTCCCAATACCTTTCGGGAATCAGGCAGCGCAGGGACGATCCGGACGCCCTCGCAGGCTACCTCGCGGACAGCATAACTTTCGTTGGCCATCCCTACGCAGTATCTGTGACCGGGACCGAGCGGTCGCTCCAGGCCGTCGATTCAGCGTCGCTGCGCGACTACCACCGGACACAATTCGTGACATCGCGAATGCTGCTCGTCGTTGTTGGCAACGTCGATCGCGCGCACATCGAGCGACTGGTGAGTCAATCCATTGGCCGGCTACCGCGCGGAGAGTACAAGTGGACAGCACCACCACGCGTGCCCGAATCACAAACCGCCGTCGTGATCGAGCGCCGCCAGCTTCCTACCAACTACATAATCGGTTACTACAGCGGCCCGCTGGCGAACGGTCGCGACTATCAGGCGCTCAGAGTAGCCACATCGGTGCTGACGGGGCGGATGTTCGCGGAGATTCGAACCCGTCAAAACCTCACCTATGACGTTCACGCACCATTCGTCGATCGTGCGGCAACTGCCGGCGGCCTTTACGTCTCTACCGTCGCACCCGACACGACTCTAAAGCTGATGAGGGCAGCGATCGTAGACCTTCAGCAGGGCATGCTCGATCCTGCCGGCCTCAGGCAGCTCGAAGACCAGTTCATTACCGAATATTTCCTCGACAACGAGACCAACGCGGCGCAAGCGGACTTTCTCGCCCGATCGGAGCTATACGGAGGCGACTACAAGGAAGCTGACCGTTTCGTCGACGAGCTGAAGCGCGTATCACCGGAAGACATCCAGCGCGTAGCGAGGAGATACATGAAGGGTTTCCGCTTTGCATACGTCGGTGATCCGTCGAAGCTGAATCCGCGGACTATCAGCTTGTTCTGACAGGCTATCCACATTGACGGGCTGTCACTCGGCGAATTCGTCAGCGACGGCCCACGGATCCATCGCACCACTGTAAAGCCCCATTCCGATAACGGCGGCTGCGACCCCGCGATCTGCCAGCGCGCGAAGGTCCCCAATGTTCCCAAGCCCGCCGGATGCGAAGACCGGGAATTCAGCAACCTCGGCAACATCTTCCATGAGAGGCAGGTCCGTTCCGCGCATTGCCTCCTCTCGGTGAACGGCTGTCACCAATACTCCTGCGAGCGGTAGCCCGTTCAGATCCTCTACCAGATCGAGTACGAGCTTTGGATGGATGCGAGTCCAGCCGTGGGAAAGAATCTTCCGGTCCCGGACATCAGCCGCAACGATGATGCAGCCCGGAAAATCGGTGCTCATTTCCATCAGCCAGTCGGGGTCTTCCAGCGCACGGGTACCGATTACGACGCGCTGGGCGCCATCACTCAGGAACTGGTGGATGGATTCCCTACTCCGGATTCCGCCTCCAATCTGCACCTCGACATCAGTCGCGCCCAGGATTGCCTGAATCTCGACGGCGTTATTGCCACGTCCTGCTACTGCATCGAGGTCGACGAGATGGAGGTGACGAAATCCGTACTGTCTCCAGGCGGCTGCGACCCCAACCGGATCGGGAATGCGGATCACCTCCTCATCGTACGAGCCTGCGGCGAGCTGCACGCATGCGCCTCCGCGCAGGTCGAGCGCGGGAATTGCGATCACCGTGGCCGCTTGGCTAAAAGGGCACGAATCATGAGAGCGAAAGTGCCCCAACGATTGCATGTTAGCGAGCTTGTGAATAAATTCACAATCTCTGAAGTAAGCAGATCTACCTCTTGTTAGTGCACTAGTGTACGGCTCTGGGAGGCCACAAAAGATGCGGTTCTACGGATTTGCGGTTGCAGTTGGAGTACTCTCGCTCGGCGCTTGCGCGGGCGGTGAGCAGAAGCCTGGTGATACGACACACGTTGCAGTTGATACGAGCGCGGCATCGACGACCACGACGACCGCGACAACGACAAGTGGTACCCCCAGCAGCTCGGGCGCGGTCACGATGGCCCCGATCACCGGCACCACAAAGACGGTGAACATGGTCGGCGATGCGAAGGGCTATCGATTCGAGCCCGCCAACTTCACGGTCAAACAAGGCGACGGCGTCAAGTTTGTCGTCGTGAGCATGGGTCCCCATAACGTCGCGTTCGACCCCGCGACGATTCCCGCGGCTGTGAGACCCCAGCTCGATGCGAACATGGGAACTGACAAGATGAGTGAGCTCTCGAGCAACATGAAGATGAACCCTGGCGAGTCTGTTACGATCTCGTTCGGGAAAATCCCGCCTGGACAATACCCGTACCACTGCACGCCCCATCTCGCGCTGAACATGAAGGGCGTCATCACGGTTCAGTAGCCTCGAACCTGACTCGAACGGAAGCGGCGGGGGCGAGAGCTCCCGCCGCTTCTACATCCATGATCGCGATGCCTCGAAACGGCGCTTAGATTGTATGATCGATACAAGCTATAATTGTGATCTCGTCCAGCCGTCGTGGCCTCCACCTCGACCGGACTCTCGCGTGCGCGCCATGCCCAACGAATCTTTGAGCCATGAACGTTCATAGTATCGCGCGGATGAGCGGAGGCTCTGCCTACCTCTGGATGGCAGCGCGGGCCAGGAATGCGCTCCGCCGTGTACTCGTGTTCGGAATCGTGGGCGGCGTTGTGTTCGTTGCCGCATTGATCGCATTCGTCGTAGTGCCGAGAAATGCATCGAGGAAAGCGCTGGCGGTGGCGTCGAGAATCGAGGCGCGTACTGACTCCTCTCCCGCTGTAGCCGCGAGGGACCGCTACCTGGCTGAAGCCAGGAATACTGATTCGGTACTGAATGCGGCTCGGCTGGCTGCGATGCCGGTTGTGACTCCTGTCATCGATACTTTCCCTCCAGCCGTCCGAGCCCAGCGCGATTCACTCAATGCGGAGCTTGCGACGCTCAACCGATTGATCGACAGGGCGGAGAATTCTCCACTCCCGACTTCTTACCGTGCGTTGGCGGCCTCGCCGGCTGTAGCAGCGGATCCCAGGGTCCGGGTCCTGCTCGACTCGCTCGCGACGGTCGAGCGCGACAGAAATGCATTCGGCGCTGTTGGGGCGGTGGATCCCGTCTATCTCTCGCTGACGTCGAGAGCAAACGCAATTGGTCGCTCCATTCAGGGAATCGCCGATGCAAAAAGGGGCGAGGTGAGAGGAAAGCTCGCTCTCATCCGGCCGACTGCCGCTCCAGTAGTCAGGCCAAAAATATTGGTTGATACCGCGGCACTCCTGGCGAGGTACGCTGCGGCACAACAGAGCTACACAGCAGCGGTCAGACAACTCGACCAGATCAACCAGAAAAACGCGCGAATAGATCGTGAGTCTGCGCGGGCGCGGGAGCTCGCGAATGTGGGTGCGCCGCCGTGGGCAATGCTTGCAGCGGCAGTCGTTCTGGCCCTGGCTGTTGGATTCGCGGCGTCCTTCGGAACCGAGCTGAAGCGTCCGCACATCGCCGATCCGCGTGAGGCCGAACAGATCAGCGGTGCCAGGGTGCTGACGGTAATACGGCCGCCGGAGGTCGTGGTGGAGCGAAGCCGCCGCCAGGCCGACGTCGAAGCGCCACCACTGATAGATGTCGTCTCCGAGAGCTATCGAACGCTCTATCTGCACATCGCGTCAGTTGAAGCGAGTGTTCCGATCGTCACGATCACCGGTGATGATCCCGGCATTGTGGCAACTGTCGCGTCCAATCTGGCGGCATCCGCGGCATACGAAGCCCGCAGCACCCTTCTTGTCGACGTCGATCCGACGACCTGCAGTGTGGCAAGCGTGCTGAGAATCCGCCCGGATCCGGGGCTTTCGGGGATCATCACGGGAAACGCTACCTGGCCGGAGGCGATTGTTCCGACCACCATCGGCCGGGACCGCCCACTCGATGTGCTTCCGAGCGGCACCAGGCGCGCGGGACTGCCCGAACCAGATGTCGTGGAAGAAGTGCGGAAAGAGCTTGCCCGGATGCAGCGTCGCTATGATTTCATCATCATCACGGCTCCGACCAGCTACGTGCAGCGCAGTGCCAGCAGCATCATCCCCGCTCCGGACGTAATACTGTGTGCGCGTATTGCGCATACGACCGTCGGGGGCCTGAAAACCGCGGTCGACAGCCTTCGCGGAGCCGACATGCGGATCCACGGACTCGTGCTCTGGGACGCCGAGATGCCACAGCTGGAGACTCGGGAAGAAATGTTGGGTTCTACGCGTCAATCAGGAGTGTTCCAGCCCGAGTTCGCCACGGCACAGTAGCCGCAATGGCGGAAGCGATCCCCGATCTACGAAAGGTGCCCAAGGTTCGGGCATATGCCGAGCTGCGAGGTCATATGGACGCCATCCTGGATGGCGTGGATGATCAGGTGACTGCGATGGCAACGATGGCCGCGCTCGTCCACCATGCGTTCGGACACCTATGGACAGGCTTCTATCGAGTAGCAGTGCCGGGCCAGCTCCTTCGTGTCGGCCCGTACCAGGGTAGCCTTGGCTGCGTCGACATTGCATTCGGCCGCGGTGTCTGTGGGAGCGCGGCAGCAGAGTCGAAGACGCAGATCGTTCCGGACGTCGCCAAATATCCGGGACACATCACCTGCGATGCCCGGTCGCGGTCGGAGATCGTTGTGCCGGTGTTTGGACAGCAGGGTGATCTAATCGCCGTTCTCGACGTAGATTCCGACAAGCTGGACGCGTTCGACATGGACGATGCACGCGGGCTCGAACAGCTCGTGTCCTGGTTTGCACAGTGAGTCAATGACAGTCACCGGCTATTCCGATGTGATCAACCATGCATTCGCATTCGCCGCGAAGCATCACGACCGTCAGGTCCGGAAAGGAACCAAGCTCCCCTACCTCACACACCCCGCGAATGTGGCCGTGATCCTCACTCGGTACGGCTGTGACAACGATACGGTCGTCGCGGGGATTCTACACGACGTAATCGAAGACTGTGTTAGAGATGGGTACACGCGCGAGATGCTGGAACAACGAATCGGTGACAAATTCGGCGCGAACACTCTGGATACGGTGCTCGGCGTGACCTATCGCCGCCATGATGATGAAGGCGTAGAGCTGTCCACGGAAGATCGGAAGGCCGACTATCTGGATCGCTTGTCTGGAGCCAACGAGAAAGCACGCTGGGTCTGTGCGGCCGACAAGGTTCACAATGCCTCATCGCTCATCGCGGACTTGCGAAGGACGGTTGATCCTGAGACCATCTGGAGCCGGTTCGGTGGCGGAAGAGCCGCAACTGCCAGCTGGTATCGACGGGTCTACGAGCGACTCCGCGAGGTCGGGTTCAACGCTCCGATCATGGCGGAGCTCGACGCGGTATCCGGTGAGCTTCAGAAACTGGCTGGCTGACCGCTAAAGCATCGCGGCCGCTGCGCGTTCTCCGTAAGTCTTCTCGACATAGTCGTCGAGGATCCGCAGAAACTCGGGGACGATGGTTTCACCCTTGAGGGTCACCATCAACTTGCCGTCGACATACACGGGCGCCTTGGGCTCCTCGAACGTGCCCGGAAGCGAGATCCCGATGTTCGCATGCTTCGATTCGCCGGGTCCGTTTACGACGCATCCCATTACTGCGACCTTCATCTCGATCACGCCGGGATACCTCTCCCGCCATGTGGGCATTTGCTCCCGAAGATAGGTCTGAATGTCTTCCGCCATGTGCTGGAAAAAGGTCGAGGTGGTGCGGCCACAGCCTGGACAGGCGGTAACCTGTGGATTGAAGCTCTGAAGCTCGAGCGACTGCAGGATCTGCTGGGCGACGTGAACTTCCTCGGTTCGATCGCCGCCGGGACGTGGCGTGAGAGAGACGCGGATCGTGTCTCCGATCCCCTCGGACAGAAGAATCGACAGTGCCGCGGTGCTGGCGACGATTCCCTTTGATCCAAGCCCCGCTTCGGTGAGGCCGAGGTGCAGCGGGTAGTCGCAGCGAGCAGCAAGCTGTCGATAGACGAGGAACAAGTCCTGAACTCCGGACCTTGGCGGAGATGATGATTCGATCGTGACCGAGACCCACTTCTTCCGCCATAGCTGCGGATCTCAGCGCGCTCTGAAGCATCGCTTCGATGTAGACTTCTTTTGCAGTACACGGATCCGGGTTAAGCGCATTCTCGTCCATCAGGGTTGTCAGCAGATCCTGGTCTAGCGAGCCCCAGTTCACCCCGATTCTGACCGGCTTGCTGTTGTCCAGCGCGATCTGGATGATGGTGCGGAAATTCTCATCACGCCGCTTTCCGCCGACGTTCCCGGGGTTGATGCGGTATTTGGCGAGGGTCCTGGCCGCCGCGGGGTATTTGGCGAGCAGCAGATGACCGTTGTAATGGAAATCCCCGATGAGCGGAACGGAGACTCCCATGTCGGCAAGCCTGCTCGCGATCTCGGGAACGGCTCGTGCCGCTTCGTCATTGTTCACGGTGACGCGCACGAGCCGGCTCCCGGCGCGCGCAAGATCAGCCGCTTGGAGCGCGGTGCCGGCTGCATCACCTGTGTCGGTGTTCGTCATCGACTGCACGACGATCGGGTGGGCGGACCCAATGGGAACGCCGCCGACGATGGCGGTCGCGGTCTGTCTGCGCGTTACGGTGGGCAACTATGCTTGCGTGGGATGAATCTGAAAGCTAATTCCCTGGCTTGAGCGGTGCATGTGATCTGAAGCACCTCGCTACCCTGACATACCCTGGAGCCCGGATGGCTGATACCCCGGAAGTCGCTGATACTCCTCCACCTGCACCGCCTCCACCAAGGAAATGGCTACCGTCTCCACCAAAGAATTGGCGTCGTAAGGTGGTGATTCTGCTCCTGGCGATCGTTGTATTACCTATTGTGGTTTTTTCGCTCTGGGCATGGGTGACACTGGGCTACGTGTATTCCACGGGTGACCGGGCCGGGTACGTGCAGAAGCTTTCAAAGAAGGGGTGGCTCTGCAAGACATGGGAGGGCGAGCTCAATATGGTCAGCCCGCCCGGCTCGATGACGCCTCAGATCTTTCACTTCACGGTGCCCAGCGACTCTATCGCCGCGATTCTGATGCAGGACATGGGTAAGCGTGTTTCGCTGACGTACGAAGAGCATCGGGGGATTCCATCGTCGTGCTTTGGGGAGACGGGGTTTTTCGTTTCAAACGTCCGTATCGTGGGTCCGTGAATCTGTCTATTGTCTGCTCAGCCGGTCCTTGCTATTTTTTCCGCCAAGTCGAGTTGGGCAGGCGCGGGGTCTCCAAAGGACCGTATCTTCCCACTCAAATCCAGTGCGGGGTTAGAGAGACCCGCGTATCAGATTGTCGAGGGTCGGGCGTGTTCCGCTCCCCAAGACACAAATTTTCCAGGAGCAGGAAATGCGTACGACCGGCAAAGTGAAGTGGTTCAACGACGCGAAGGGCTTTGGTTTCATCACACCTGACAACGGGCAGAAGGATTGCTTCGTTCACTACAGCGCGATTTCCGGCTCGGGCTTCAAGTCCCTGGCCGAAGGCGACGCGGTGGAGTTCGACATCGTTGAAGGTCAGAAGGGTCCGGCTGCCGAGAACGTGACGAAGGCTTCTTAAGCCACGTCAGCTTCACTGGCACAATCTGGCGGGGCGTCTCAGTCGAGGCGCCCCGTTTTGTTTGTAGGGGGTCGGCCTCGGCGTGGAACGGGCGCCATTTCTACTGCGGCTTCCAGCTGTTCGAGCAAACCCGCCTGGAACGCGGGAATGTCGATCTCGACGGTGAGGCCTTGTCTGCCGGAGTATCGTCCTTTGCTCTTGATGACTTCGTCTGCGAGGGTGATCGCCCTTAGGGTCGAAAGCCCGAGCTCATGGATGAGCAAAGCGGTAAGAGCGAGTGTGAGTAACCCTTCCACACTGAGTCGCCGGGCGATACCCTGTCGTTCCTGTCGGATTCCGCTGATCTTATGGTGGGAGAGTATATTGTCTACCCACTTGACTGGCATTCTCAGTGCAAGTGCAGCAGTAGCAACGGTGTAGGCACGAGGCACTAATAATCCTAATATCTAAGGATATTAAAATGAAGAGGCTCGGTCGTACTTCGGCACTCCTTCTACTCAGCTCCATAGCCTTTTCCCTTCCGGCTTTGGGGCAAAAGACCTACGCCTTGGGCGTAGGCGGAGGTGGTGCTATACCTGTCGGGAAACTGAGCGACACCCAGAGCACGGGTTACAACGGCCTCGTTGTCCTGGCGATTGGCGTCGCCGACCTTCCGATCGGGGTGCGGTTCGATGGGGTCTACAACAAGTTCCAATACCGGACTGCTCCCGTCGGAAGTCCGAGTGCGTCTGACCTTCGTGTCGCAGCCGCGCTCGGGAATCTGATATTCGCGTTTTCCGGCACGAGCGCAAAGCCCTACGTGGTTGTTGGTGGCGGGCTCTACAACACCAAGGGCGACATCCCTGGCGCAAAATCCCGGAACAATTTGGGATTCAACGCGGGTCTAGGGGCGACCTTTGGACTTGGCCCGGTGGCGGCGTTTCTCGAATCGAGATACCACACGATCTCTCGAAAGGACGCAAATGGCGGAGTGATTCAGTTCGTGCCCATCACGGTTGGATTGCTGTTCTGAGCGGCCTTTGAGATCGCCTTTACACCGCGCGAAGAACGAGCTCGTTCCCACGTGCAGCCTCGGTCACTGGCCACAGTGCCTCACGCGCCGAGCGAAGTTGAGCGCTAACTGCGGCAGGACCAGTACCGCCAGGCACGTCGCGGCGGGCTACGGAGCGTGCCGGCTCGAGCCAATCGAGCACATCATCACCGAACAGTGGATGGGCTGATTTGAAGGATGCAAGCGGCAGCGCATCCAGCTCACAGCCTTCCCGCTCGCTTTCGCGAATCAGCAACCCTATGGCGTTGTGCGCATCGCGGAAGCTGGTTCCCTTCTCCACCAGATAATCGGCGAGATCCGTCGCCATCATGCTGCTGGACACAGCTGCACGCATCCGTTTTGCGTTGAAGCGAATCTCGTGGAGCGCGCCAGCCACAGCAGGAAGAACGAGAAGAATGGTATCGACGGCGTCAAACAGCACGCGCTTGTCGTCCTGAAGATCCTTGTTGTAACCGCTTGGCAATCCCTTGAGTGTCGCCAGCAGCGTTGCAAGATCACCGATTGCCCGAGCGCCTGACCCACGCGCGAGCTCCAGAGCGTCGGGATTGCGTTTCTGCGGCATCATGCTCGAGCCCGTCGTGAACGCATCTCCGAATTGAACGAAACCGAACTCACTGGATCCATAGATGATCAGATCCTCGGCGAGCCGCGACAGGTGAGTCGCCATCATTGCTACGACGAACAAAAGCTCGGCGACGAAATCGCGATCGCCGACGGCATCGATGCTGTTCTGCGATACGGAGGCGAAGCCGAGGCTGCCCTGGAGAAGCACACGTGAAATCGGAAAGGCACAGCCGGCGATAGCGCCCGACCCCAATGGGAGAACCGCTGCGGCGCGCGACGCGGAAGCAATTCGTGCGCGATCGCGCTCAAGGGGCCAGAAATGCGAAAGCATCCAATGCGCAGCGGATACGGGCTGAGCGCGCTGCATGTGGGTGTATGCCGGCATCAACGCATCCTCGAGCGTCGACGCTTGATCGAGCATCACCTGTTGCAGCGAGCGGGTGGCCGTATCGAGCTTGGAGCAGGCGTCCATCGACCAGAGGCGGGTTGCTGTGGCAACCTGATCGTTGCGGCTGCGGCCGGTATGCAGCTTGGACGCGACATCGCCGACCTCTTCGTGCAGCATCCTGTCGATCATGGTGTGTACATCTTCGTCCGAGGGCAGGGGATTGGCTCCCGCGAGCAGCTTCTGACCGACCGCGGCAAGCCCTCGTTCGATCTTTTTGCTTTCATCGAGCGTCAACACACCAGCACCCCAAAGAGCGACAGCCCAAGCCTGTGATAGATTGATATCGAACGGCCAGAGCCGGTAATCCGTCCCGATCGAGCGGTTGAGGGCGTCGAGCGCAGCCGCAGTCGGAACCGCGAACCTTCCTCCCCAGAGCTTATGCGAAGTATGGTCGGACATCGCTAATCCGTTCTGGCTCAGGCTATTGCAAGATTGGCTGACGAGCGCGCCTCGGCCTTTGCCTCGGTCTCCCGACGTGCCGCAGCCATCTCCTGGTCTCGAATCGCGCGGACGCGCGCGGACAAGCCATAGAGCCGGATAAAACCCGCAGCGTCGCTTTGCTGATAAACGTCATCCTCACCAAAGGTGACGAAGCGCTCATCATAGAGCGCGTACTCGCTTTCGCGGGCGACGACCGACGCGGTGCCCTTGAACAGTCTCAGCGTCACGGAGCCTGAAACGCGCTCCTGCGTGAGGCTGACGAACGCATCGTATGCTTCGCGCTCAGTCGTCCACCAGCGGCCTTCATAAACGAGATCCGCGTAACGCGGAGCGATCACGTCCTTCGCAGCGAGGGTGCGCCGGTCGAGCACAAGCTGCTCCAACTCGCTGTGAGCGGAGTAAAGCAGCGTACCGCCAGGCGTTTCGTAAACGCCGCGCGACTTCATCCCGACGAGACGGTCCTCGACCAGATCGATACGTCCTATGCCGTGGCGTCCACCGATTGTATTGAGAGCTACGACCAGATCAACAGCATCGAGCTCGACACCATTTACGGAGACCGGCGTTCCAGACTGGAACCCGATCGTTACCTCCTCGGGTTGATCTGGTGCGTCCTGGGGTGCGGCCGTCAGCATGAAGAGATCGGCTGGGGGCGCAACCGCGGGATTCTCGAGGACTCCCCCTTCGTGGGATATGTGCCAGACATTGCGGTCGCGCGAATAGATCTTGTCTCTCGTCGCGGCTACCGGAATCTTGTGGGATTCGGCGTACGCGATCGCGTCCTCGCGACTCCGAATGTCCCATTCGCGCCATGGCGCGATCACCGGAAGATCGGGCGCGAACGCCGCATAGGTCAGCTCGAAGCGAACCTGATCGTTCCCCTTGCCCGTGCAGCCATGGGCCAGCGCGTCAGCGCCAACCTGGCGAGCGATCTCCACCTGGCGTCGTGCGATCAGAGGGCGACCCATGGACGTGCCGAGTAGATACTTCCGCCCGTAGATGGCGCCAGCACGCAGCGTGGGCCAGACAAAATTCTCGACGAACTCCTGCCGCAAGTCCTCCACATAGCACTCATCGGCACCGGACGCGATCGCCTTGGCGCGCACGCCCTCGAGCTCGTCTCCCTGACCAATGTCTGCCGCGACACAAATGACGCGTGCGCCGTATCGCTCCTTGAGCCAGGGAACGATAATCGACGTATCGAGCCCACCGGAGTAGGCAAGGGCAATGGTACGAATCACAGGCGCCTCAATAAGTATTCAGAATTACTGAATATTTAATCGGTCCGGGATCGCGCGTCAATACTCGATCAGGGCTCTCCAGCCATCGATCGGAGCCGCCGCATGACGCGATCCCGGGCTGCAACCGACCGGCAGATGATCAGTATGGTATCGTCTCCCCCGACCGTACCCAGGATGTCCGACCAGCCCTCGCCATCCAGCGCAGCGGCAATCGGTTGCGCGCCCCCGGGCACGGTTCGGAGCACCAGCATCTCGCTGACCCCTTCGAGGCGGAGAAAAAGCTGTGGCAGCAACGTATCCAGGGCAGCCCGGCTCTCTTCGATGCTTCCATCCGTGACGGCGTAGCGCGCGCCTTCCGGCGTGGGAACGCGGGCGAGCCGCAGCTCGCGCAGATCGCGGGAAAGCGTCGCCTGAGTGACGTCCCATCCCCGCTGGAGGAGCAGTTTCCGGAGATCCTCCTGGCTGCTGACCACCCGGGAGTCGATGATCTCGAGTATCGTGTCGTGTCGTTCACGCTTGTTGGCCATTGGGGGTGAGTTTAGCACCAGACGGCGTGGCGCGCGAGCGGCAAGCACGGATCATTGACTGGCAGGCAGTGTAATGTTATGCATTCCTTATGCATAAAGTTCCGGTCGGGGTGCTCGGTGCCAGCGGTTACGCGGGACGGGAGCTGTGCGGGTTGATCGCACGGCACCCGAAGCTGGAGCTCGCGTTTGCGTCTGCAAATGAGCAGCGCGGACAGCGCGCGCGCATCGGGGCCGCCGAAGTCACTTATGTCGCCACCGAGGATGCTCCGTTGGATCGGGCCGAGGTCGTTTTTACAGCGCTGCCTCATGGCGCGTCAGCCGTATGGGTCGGCAACGCACGGGCGAGCGGCGCTCGCGTCGTAGACCTTTCCTCCGATTTCCGCCCAGGAGCGGGCGAAGCTGAAGCTCCTTATGGCTTGACCGAGCTGAT
>Ga0193723_1000377_pt1 | contig 17376 bp, 13 predicted proteins | sample H2m2metaG_FD_143042 | JGI IMG/M metagenome (GOLD analysis project Ga0193723, IMG submission 143042) | Soil microbial communities from a riparian zone of the East river system, Colorado, United States - H2m2 | ecosystem: Environmental > Terrestrial > Soil > Riparian zone | place: USA: East River...
GTGGGAAGAGACGGTACGGGGGCTGAAGGCCGGGGATGGGGGACGGGGGACGCGCGACGCATTCGCGCCGCCCGATGTGACGCTGGACGCGCCGGCGCATCTGCCCGACGAATACGTCGCCGACGACGATACAAAGCTCGAACTGTACCGGCGGCTGGCGCGGGCTGAGCAACCAGGTGAGATTCAAGCCGTTCGCGACGAGCTCCGTGACCGATTCGGGCCGTTGCCGGCGGAAGCTGAGCGGCTGCTCCTCGTCGCGGAGTTACGAGCGCTGGGGGCCCGGGTGGGTCTGGAGACGGTCCTGATCAAGGGCGACGAAGCGCGGCTCACGTTCCGGCGCGACGCGGCCCCGCGATTGGCTGGTCTCCAGGTGGCGCTCGAAGCGGTGCAGTTCGAAGCAGATGTGCGGCGCGCGGTGCCGCTCTCGCTCAGGCTCCGCCGGCTCGGCGGAGAGTCAATCGGCCCCGGTCTGGTCCGGGCGCTCACGGCCGTTCTGCGGGATCATCACCGTAATTAAAGAAAGAGGAAGCGGATGCGACGTATGAGTTTGGTGCTGTTGGCGCTGACCTCCCTGACGCTGGCGGGGTGTGACGCCCTGCGCGACGCATTCTCGCCGCGTGCGAACTCGGTCGCCCGCGCCAACGATCAGACCCTGACGGTGGAGCGTCTGGCCAACTGGGCCGGCCAAAGCAAGCAGGTGCCGCTCGATCCGCTCACGCTCAGCCGTGTGTCGCGCTACTGGGTCGAATACACGCTGTTCGCCGAAGCGCTGGCGTCGGGGAAGGATCTGCGGGACTCGGCGACCGTGGCCGTGGCGATGTGGCCCGTCACCTCGCGGCTCAAGTGGCAGCGTTTTCACGACCGCCTGTCCGCCGGTCAGACACTCACGCCGCAGCAAGTGGATTCGGCGTATCAAACAGGTCAGTACCGCGTATTTCAACACATTCTGTTTCAAGTGCGTCCGGCGGCGCCAGGCGCGCCTGCAACCGGCAATGCCGATGCCCAAAAGCATCGCCAGGCGGAGCAGCTGTTGCCGCAAGCACGGACTGCCGGCGCGCGGTTCGCGCAGCTCGCGTCGCGCTACTCGGAGGATCCCGGCTCGAAAGTGGCGGGCGGATCGCTGGGACTCTCCACGCGCGGACAGTTCGTCCCCGAATTCGACAACGCGGCCTGGCAGCTTGCGCCGGGGGCCGTCAGCGAGGTCGTGAAGAGCCAGTTCGGCTACCACATCATCCGCCGCCCGACGCTCGCCGAGGTGCGCGATTCGTTTCGCGTGCAGTTGCAGGAGCGGATCGCGTCGCACGAGGATTCGATCTACGTCGACAGCCTCAACATCAAGCGAAAGATCGAGCCGGTGAGTCACGCGGCCGACTATGCGAAAGCGGCGGTGCAGGACATCGACGCGGCGCGCTCCAGCAATCGCACACTCGTGAAATACCGCGGCGGATCGCTGAAAGTCCGGGACTTTGTGCGCTGGCTCGGCGCGCTCGATCCTCAAATCCTGCAGGCACTGCCGCAGGCGAACACCGAGCAGATCACGCAGTTTCTCAAGTCGCTGGCGCAGCAACAGCTGATGCTCGAGCAGGCCGACTCTGCCAGGGTCAGCTTGACGCCGGAAGACTGGCAGCGCGTACGCGACGAGCACGATTCCACGCTGGCGATGATCCGCTCATTGCTGAACCTGAGTCCCGAGGCGCTCCGGGACTCGGCGGGCACGTCGCCGGAAGATCGGCGCAACTTCGCCTTGGGGCGCGTCAACGACTACTTCGACCGCGTCTTCCACGCGCGGGCGCGCTTCTTCCCGCTGCCCGCGTTCCTGGCCGACACACTCCTGGCGCAAGCGCGCTGGGATGTGGACGAGGCGGGAGTGCGACGGGCCGTCGAGCGCGGGCAAGAGATTCGTTCCGACTCGAGCCAAGCAGCCGCAGCCCCGCGCATGACGCCGGCACCGGGGCCTGCCCCGATCGACACGACGAGAAGGCAGACGCCACGATGAAAGCGCTGTTCGGCCTCCTGGCGACCTTCGCCATCACGACGGTTGCCGCCCAGCAGCCGGCGAGCTCGGAGCAACCGCTCGACCGTATCGTCGCGGTCGTGGGTCTGCGGCCGATCCTGGCGTCGCAGCTTGAAGAAGAGATGGTCCAGCAGCAGGCCCAGGGCCAGACGCTGCCGACCGATTCTGCGGGGCTGGCCACCCTGCGGCGCCAGATTCTGGACCGGCTGGTCGAGCTGGAGATCCTGGTGCAACAGGCCGAGCGCGACACGTCGATCAAAGTGACGGATCAGGAAGTGCTCGATCAGGTGGAGCAGACGTACCAGAACGTCCGCAAGCAATTCAACTCGGAGAACGAGTTCCGCGATCAGATTCGCCAGGCGCGTTTCGGATCGGTGGAAGAGTGGCGTCGCTGGCTGGCCGACGAGCAGCGCCGGCAGCTGTACGCGCAGAGACTGATCGAGGCGCAGCGACAAAAGGGAAAGCTGCGCCCGATCCCGCCGACCGATGCCCAAATGCGCGAATTCTGGGAGCAGAACAAGGATCAGCAGCCCAAACGCCCGGCGACGGTCTCGTTCCGCCAGATCGTGATCAGGCCGATGCCGGATTCTGCTGCCCGGATGCACGCGCTGCAGCGGGCCGAATCGCTCGTCGTGGAGCTCCGCCACGGCGCCGATTTCGCGGCCGCGGCGAAGCGATTCTCGGGTGACAGCGCCTCGGCGGCGCAGGGCGGCGAGCTCGGGTGGTTCCGCCGTGGCGTGATGGTGAAGGAGTTCGAGGACGTGGCGTTCCACATCCGTCCGGGAGAGATCTCGCCGCCGATTGAGACGGCATTCGGATTCCACATTATCAACGTGGAGCGTACGCAGCCGGCGGAAGTCCTGGGCCGTCATATTCTGATCACGCCCGAGATCAGCGAGGCCCAGATCGCGATCGCCCGGCGTCGGGCGGATTCGCTGCACGACGCCCTCGCGCGCGGCACGACGACGTCGTTCGATTCGCTGGCGAAGCTCTACGCCGATCCGTTGGAGGCCAAGCTGGCGGAGGAAACACCGCTCACGGACCTGCCGCCGGAGTATCAGAAAGTTCTTTCCAGCGATACGACGACGGGGCTGAAACCTGTGATCGCCGTCGCCGTCGACACGCCCCGTCGCAAGTTCGCGGTGCTCGAGGTGACGGCGCGGCATGATGCCGGCGATTTGTCATTTGACGACGTGAAGATGCGGATCCGCCAATCGCTTGCCGATCAGCTCGCGATTCGGCATTTCGTCGATCAACTGCGCCGCCAGATCTACATCGACATCAGACTCTAGCCGTGGCCTCTCCTCCCGCTCGGCCGCGTCTCGCAATTGCGGTGGGCGATCCCCGGGGGATCGGCCCGGAGGTGGTCCGCAAAGCGCTGCGGCAGCCGATCGACGCTGACGTGCGCATCGTAGGCGGCTGGGAAGATGGGGCGCCGACCGACGTCGAAGCGGGGCGCGTGGCGGCCCAGAGCATCGAAACCGCCGCGCGCCTGGCGCTCTCTGGCGAAGTCGACGCGATCGTCACCGGGCCGGTCAATAAGTCGGCGCTGCATGCCGCGGGCTACCGGTTTCCCGGGATCACAGAGTTCCTGGCGCACGTTGCCGCCGACATTCCCGTTGCAATGATGCTCACGACGGGTCGCCTGCGGGTCGTTCTCGTGACCACGCATCTCTCGTTGCGCGACGCGATCGCGAGCGTGACGACTGAGCGCGTCGTCCAGGCGGGTCGCATCGCCATCGACGCGCTACAACGGTGGTGGGGGATCGCCACGCCACGGTTGGCGCTCTGCGCGCTCAATCCGCATGCGGGCGAAGGCGGGTTGTTCGGCGACGAGGACGAGCGCTTGCTGCAGCCTGCCGCAAACGCACTCGGCGCCGCGGGCCCGTTGCCGGCGGACACGGTGTTCGTGCGCGCGCTGCGCGGCGAGTTCGATGTGGTACTGGCCCCCTACCACGACGTCGGAATGACGGCCGTGAAGGTTTCGGGATTCGGCACCGGCGTCAACGTGACGCTCGGTCTGCCGTTCATTCGCACGTCGCCAGATCACGGAACGGCGTTCGACATTGCGGGGAAGGGAATCGCGGACGCGGGGTCGATGCGGGCGTCACTGGAGCTGGCGGTGCAGCTGGCCGCCGCCCGGCAGGCGAAGGCCCGCGCCTAGCTCGACGGCTCTGTGACGTGTGCCGTGGCCGGCCAGACACGCACCCGACCCACGCGCCGGCTATCCATCTCAAGAATCTCGAAGGTCGCGCCCTGCAAGTTGACGCGATCGCCGACCTTCGGCAGGCGGCCCAGCCGTCCGAACAGCAGCCCGCCGATCGTCGTGTAGTCGCCATCGTCGAGCTGGAGCTTCAACATGCGGTTCACATCGCTGATCTCCGCGCTGCCCGGCAGAATCGGCACACCGCCGCCCGCCCCGGCGGCCGTCGTGCCGGGCGCCGCCACGGGCGCCTGATCGTATTCGTCGTAGATCGGTCCGACGATCTCCTCGAGCAGGTCTTCCATCGTCACCAGACCGGCCGTCCCGCCGAATTCGTCGAGCACGATCGCGAGGTGCACTTTCTGGCGCTTCATGTCGGCCAGCACGTCTTCCACCTCGCGCGTGCCGGGCACGAAAAAAGGCGGCCGCGCGATGTCCTGCACCGGCGCATCCGCGCCGGACAGCAGCCCGCGCAGAATGTCCTTGGCATGCACGATGCCGACGACGTCGTCGAGTGACTCCCCCGTCACGGGATAGCGCGACCGCCCCGCCGCCGCGACGCGATCGGCCGCTTCGGCGAGCGAGGCCTCGGCGGGAAGCGCGACGATCTGCGTCCGCGGCGTCATGACCTCGCGCGCGTTCTTCTCGCTGAACTCGAAGACGCCCTCCAGCAGGCGCGCGTCGCCGGCGCCGAGGCCGCCGGTCTTGCGGCTCTGCTGGACGAGCATCCGGATCTCCTCGGGCGAATGTACCCGATCGAGCTCGGGGTTCGAGCTTTTGATGCCGAGGAAGCGCAACACGAGGCGAGCGCTGACATTCAACACGAAATTGAACGGTCGCGTGATCCACGAAAACACGATGAGCGGTGTCGCGACCCACCGGCTGGTGGCCTCCGGATAGGTGATGGCCCAGGTTTTGGGGACCAGCTCCCCGAACACCACGTGGAGGAACGAGATCGCGCCGACGGCCACGACGGAGGCAATGCCGCCGCGCGTCAGAAACTCGAGGCCAGAGGGCAATGCCGCGAACCAATCGCGAAACAGATGCGCGACGGTATCCTCGGCGACGTAGCCCAGCAGGATGGACGTCAGGGTGATGCCGAGCTGCGTCGCCGAGAGGAGGCGATACAGCTCCCCGAGCGCTTTTTTCACGATGCGCGCTTTGCGATCGCCCCTCCGGATCATGGCCTCGATCCGGGTGCGGCGGGACGCTACGAGCGCGAATTCCGCCGCCACGAAGAAGGCGTTTGCCGCCACAAGCGCGACGATGGCCAGCAGCCGCAGACCGAGGACGTTCACGGCCTAATAGTATTAGATTTGCGGCGAGGATACATCCGTGCTCCCCGCTGAAGCCCACTGTACCTACCGCGCGCCTCTCAACGTCGAGACTCGACGGCGCCTGACGCTCGCGCTGGTGATCACCGCCGTCGTCTTGCTGGTCGAGCTGATCGGTGGCTGGCTCGCCGGCTCACTGGCATTGCTCGCCGACGCCGCCCACATGCTCGCCGACGTGGCGGCGTTGGGTCTGGCGCTGATCGCCGCGTGGATTGCGCAGCGGCCGGCGACACCCGAACGCTCGTTCGGGTTCATGCGCCTGGAGATTCTCGCTGCACTGGTCAACGGCGCCGTGTTGTTTGCGATCGCGATCGGGATCGGCGTCGAAGCGTGGCAGCGGCTCCGCGTGCCGCAGGTCGTCAATGGGACGCTGCTCCTCGCCGTTGCCGCGGTGGGGTTTATCGCGAATCTGGCCGCCACGGTCGTGCTGCACCGCGGGCACGAGCACTCGCTCAATCAGCGGGGCGCGTACCTGCACGTACTTGGGGATCTGTTGGGCTCGGTTGGTGCGCTCATCGCCGGCGTCATCGTGCTGGCCTTCGGCTGGGTGATGGCCGATCCCATCATCTCGGTGCTGATCGGTGGACTCGTGCTGGTGAGCGCTTGGCGCCTGGTCAAGGAAAGCACCGATGTCCTGCTCGAGGCGGCCCCCCGTCACATCGCCCTGTCGGACGTGCATGAGCGGATCGCGTCTGTGCCCGGCGTCGAGTCCGTTCACGACCTGCATCTGTGGACGGTGACGAGCGGAGTCGTCGCCATGAGTGGTCACCTGGTGGTGAAGAATCCGACCGACAATCAGCCCGTGCTGGAAGCGGTCCAGGACCGCATGCGGGCGCTCGGGATACAGCACGTGACTGTGCAGGTGGAGCGGGAGCCGATCTGTGATTGACTGCGGCGGCGAAGGGCGGCGAGGAGCGGCAAAAGGCGGCAAATGCACCCCACCGCCCTCAGCCGCCTTGCGCCGCCCTCCGCCGCCCTTTTATACTGCGCCCCTCATTAAGGGGACCGTAACTCAGTGAAGATTCGTAACATCGCCATCATTGCCCACGTCGATCACGGCAAGACCACGCTGGTGGATCAGATGCTTCGCCAGGCGGGCGTGTTCCGCGCCAATCAGCAGGTGGCCGAGCGCGTCATGGATTCGAATCCGCTCGAGCGTGAGCGCGGGATTACGATCCTGGCCAAGAACACTTCGGTTCGCTGGGCCGACACGAAAATCAATATCGTAGACACGCCCGGGCACGCCGATTTCGGTGGGGAAGTCGAACGCATCCTGCGCATGGTCGATGGCTTCCTGCTGCTGGTCGATGCCGCTGAAGGGCCGATGCCGCAGACGCGATTCGTGGCCGGGAAGGCGCTGGCGCTCGGTCTGAAGCCGATCGTGCTGGTCAACAAGATCGACCGACCGGACGCGGAGCCGATGCGGGTGCATGACGAGGTGCTCGAATTGCTCATGGACCTCGAGGCGACGCCGGAGCAATTCAATTGCCCTTTCCTTTATACGTCGAGTCGCCTGGGCACGGCGACGCTGGACCTCGGCGAGCCGGGAACGACGTTGACGCCGCTGTTCGACACGATTCTGAAGACCATCCCGCCGCCGAAGGCGACGGAGTCGGGGCCGTTTCAGATGTTGATTTCGACGCTCGACCACTCGTCCTACCTCGGCCGCATCGGGATCGGGCGGATCGAGCGGGGCCGCGTCCACGTCGGCGACACCGTGGCGCTGCTGCCGATCGGTGAGCCGGGTCCGGTGGGCGAGGGGTCGTACGATCAGGCGCGCATCGTGAAGCTGTTCGCTTTCGAAGGGCTGGAGCGCGCCGAGCTCGAGACGGCAGAGGCCGGCGAGATCGTCGCGGTGGCGGGGCTGGCGGGCGTCGAGATCGGCAAGACGGTGACGGCGCCGGATCATCTGGACAGGCTCGCCGGCATCGCGGTCGAGGAGCCCACGATCTCGGTGGACATGCTCGTCAACAACTCGCCGCTCGCGGGCCGAGAAGGGAAGTTCGTGACCGGCCGGCAGCTGCGTGAGCGACTGTACCGCGAGCTCGAGCGGAACGTCGCGCTGCGGGTCGAGGACACCGACACGCCGTACGCTTTCACGGTCTCGGGGCGCGGCGAGCTGCACCTCGGCATCCTGATGGAGACGATGCGGCGCGAAGGATACGAGTTCCAGGTGAGCCGGCCGCGGATCATCCCGCGCGAGGGCCCTAACGGCGAGCGGCTCGAGCCGTATGAAGAGTTGATGATCGATTGCCCCGAGGGGTACGTGGGTGTAGTGATGGAGAAGTTGGGGCCGCGGCGCGCGACGATGCTGGATATGAAGAACCCGGGCCTGGGCATGGTCCGGATGCGCTTCAAGATTCCGGCCCGGGGCTTGCTGGGGTACCGTTCGGAGTTCTTGACGGATACGCGGGGAACGGGGATCATCCACCACCGCTTCTTCGAGTACGACCAGTGGGCCGGCCCGCTGTCGGGGCGGAACCGCGGGGTGCTCGTGGCGGACCGGGAAGGGGATGTGGTGGCGTTCGCCCTCTTCAACCTGCAGGAGCGGGCCACGTTGTTCGTGCAGCCCGGCGATGCGGTCTATGAGGGCATGATCATCGGCGAGCACGTCCGGCCGGGCGACATGGACGTGAACGCCACGAAGGAAAAGAAGCTAACGAACATGCGCACGACGGCGTCCGATGAGATGATTATCTTGGAGCCGCCACGCCAGGTGACCTTGGAGCTGGCGCTCGAGTATATCGAAGACGATGAGTTGATCGAGGTGACACCGACTTCGTTGCGGCTGCGTAAGCGTCTACTCGGCGCGACGGACCGCCGCAAGCTGGCCCGCAGCGAAAAGCGGGCGTTGTCGGAGGAGTAGGGCAGGTCCCGGAGTTCGTTCGCTGTTAACCTCAGCCGGAGGTGGGCAATGCTGGCCCGCGAGACGTCGACGGATTGGTCGCTCAAGCGCAGGAGCGACGAAGTCGACGAGGAGTTCGGAGAATTCGAAGAGGACAAGGAACTCGACGAAGACTTCGATGACGAGCTGGATGAGGATGAGCTCGACGATGAGGATGTCGACGAGGACGATTACGACGACCTCGACGACGAGTTCGATGAGGGGGATGAGGACGACTTCCGGCCCAAGAAGGGACCGAAGAGAGAATGGGAATAGGGACTCGGGACTCGGGATTGGGGAACACACGAAATGCTGAGCTCGGCGGCTGTTCCCCAGTCCCTAACCCCCAACCCCTAATCCCCAGTAGGGCCTGTAGCTCAGGTGGTTAGAGCGCACGCCTGATAAGCGTGAGGTCGGTAGTTCAACTCTACCCAGGCCCATGGTGTGAAATCGAAGCCCCGGCAGCCGATCACGCGGTTGACGGGGCTTTGTGCTGCGCGCACGTTCCCTCGGTCTGACCCAGGGAGGCCGCGCATGCTCGGCTCGCCGGAAGCGACTCCGTCTACGGGGGCATCTCCTGCCTCCGCCCTTCCTCCCCCTGTGCCGCCCGGTGGCTGGAGTGCCGAACCCCGGCCGGCGCTCACCGAGATCGACGTCTTCGGTCTGACCGATTCCGGGCGTGTGCGGCGCGAGAATCAGGACCACTTCCTGATCGCGAGTCTCCACAAGCTGCTGCGCGTCCACCAGTCGAGCATCCCGCCCGATGACCTGACGCCGCTCGTCACGGAATCGCGCGGCTTCGTCTTTGTGGTGGCGGACGGCGTCGGTGGGCGGCCCGACGGCGCACAGGCGAGCGGCACGGTGATTCGGGCGATCGCCCACTACGTGACGCATCTGACCGACCTCCATCGCCGCCTCGATCCGGACAGAGAAAGCGAGTTCCTCGCCCAGCTCGAGCGCGCCGTGTTGGAGACGCATGACGTCCTGCTGAAAGAGGGCCGACGCGAATACGGCGGCAAGGGTGGAGCGACGACTCTCACGATGCTGTTCGCGCTCTGGCCGCGCGCCTACGTGGTCCACCTCGGCGATTCAGGCTGCTTCCGGCTGCGGGAGGGACGCCTGGAACGGATGACGCGCGACCAGACCGTGGCCGAGGATCTGGTGCGGGCGGGGGCGCTCCGGCCGTCCGAGGCACGCCAATCCCCCTTCAGCAACGTGCTCGCGAGCGCGTTGGGAGGACCGGAAGCGACGCCGCTGACGCTCGCGACCGACGCACGGCGGGACGATATCGTGTTGCTGTGTACCGACGGCCTGACCACGCACGTGACGGAGGACGAGATCGCCGAGCGGCTCCGCACGCTGCAATCGTCGGAACAGGTGTGCCGCGATCTCGTCCGACTGGCCAACGAGCGCGGCGCTACGGACAATGTGACCGTGCTCGTCGGCAGGATCCGTCCCGCGCCGCGCGGAAGCGTTTAGACCGCGACGCGCAGGCGCTCGGACGACCGCGCGCGCTCACGGTAATACGCAATCGTGCGCCGCAACCCTTCGTCGAGATTCACCACGGGACTGTAACCAAGCCGCTCGCGCGCCCGGTCGATCGATGCGACTGAGTGGCGCACGTCGCCGGCGCGCGGGGCGTCGAACAGCGGCTCGACCTCCGCGCCGACGGCAGCGGCGATGCGCCGCCACAGCTCGCAAATGCTCGTCGCGGTACCGTACCCGATGTTGAATACGCCGCCCACCGCCTGCTCAGTCGGCGCGTGGCAGGCAAGCAGGTTAGCCTCGACGACGTTTGTGACGAACGTGAAGTCGCGAGTCTGCCCGCCGTCGCCGAAGATGACGGGAGGATCGCCGCGCAGGGCGGCGGCGACGAACAACGGGATGACGGCGCCGTACTGCGATTCGAGGTTCTGCCGCGGACCGAAGACGTTGAAGTACCGCAGGGCGACCGTCTCCAGTCCATGGGTCCGCCAGAACGCCTGACAGTACGCTTCCCCTGCGAGCTTGGACGCGGCGTATGCCGACAGCGGACGCGGCAGGAGCGCTTCGTGATTGGGGAGCTCGGTGGCATCGCCGTAGGCCGCAGTCGATGCGGCGTACACGACGCGACGCACTTTGGCTTCCTGGGCCGCCAGCAAGACGTTCAGCGTGCCCGTCACATTGACCTGATGGGCGGTGACCGGATTCCGCGTCGATCGCGGCACCGAGGTGATGGCGGCGAGATGCAGCACGTAGTCCACGCCCTGCATCGCCCGCCGGCACGCCTCGAGCCGGGCGACGTTGCCGCGGATGAAGCGAATGCGATCGCGGATATCGCGCAGGTGCTCGCGCCGGCCGGTCGAGAGATCGTCGAGCACGGTGACTTCCGCGCCGTCGCGCACGAGGCGCTCGACGATGTGTGATCCGATGAATCCGGCGCCGCCAGTGACGAGGTATCGCATGCCCACCACTCAGGCAGGAACCGGGCCACTAGGCTCAGGCCCGTTCTCTTGCGCCTGCCGACGCATCAACATTGTCGCGCTGCGGCCACAGGTGTGTTCTGTAGAGCCGTCTCCCGCCTGTCGCTGTGCCATCCACAGCGTCCCGGTCTGTGGGGCAGAACGATCGCGCGCCGGGCGGGATTGGTCGCGAGCGCATTGTTGGTCATGGCGTGTACCGAGACCGTTGCCCCAGGGCGCACCGGGCTCGGCTTACCTTCGTTTGCGCTCGACCAATCGAACGGCACGTTCGGCGAAAGCGGCCGGGTGCTCATCAAGGGTTTCAACCCCAGGAATCCGCATGTCGGCGACGCGATCATCGCGACGTTCTTCTGGGTCGGGTCGGCGAACATCATCGACTCGGTAACTGATGTCCTGACGCAGCCCGGATATCCGCAGGTTGGCAACAAGTATTCGCTGGTCGAGTACGTCACGGCTGGCGGCATCTCTATGGCGACGTACGCGGCCTTCAATGTGCAGAACTTCCCCGACACGTCCACCCTCGACGACCGCATCCTGGCGGTGCGCGCGAATCTTTCCGATTCGGTGACGGGTGGGATCATGATCTCCGCGTACACCGGGGTCGCGTCGGTGACCGCGCAAGCATTAGGGGAGCACCGCTCGGCGTCGGGGACGGGGTCGAGCACCACGATCGCGGATCCGGGCTCGATCGCCGTGAACGCGGGGGCGCACGTCTACACGGCGAGCCTCGTGAACGCGCTGGTGGGACGGGACCCGCCGACCGGCTTTACGAGTTTCGGCACCGGGTCCGACGCGTCGATCAAGGGCGATGGGGCGTACGCGATTGTGGGCAGCGCGGGAACGTCAGACCCACAATGGACCTGGTATTTCAACTCGCCGAGCACCTGGATCGCGAGCGTGCTCGCGCTCAACCCCGCGCCGCCGCCTCAGCCCATCGCCCTCGATCAATCGAACGGGACGTTCGGCGAGAGCGGGCGGGTACTCATCAAGGGGTTCAATCCCAGGAATCCACACGTCGGCGACGCGATCATCGCGACGTTCTACTGGGTCGGTTCGACCAACATCATCGACTCGGTGACCGACGACCTCTCTTCACTTGACTACCCGCGGGTCGGCAATACGTACAAGCTCGTCGAGTACACCACGTCCGGCGGGATCTCCATGGCAACATACGTCGCGACGAATGTGCAGAACTTCCCCGACACGTCGACGCTCGACGACCGTATCCTGGTGGTGCGCGCGAACCTCTCGGACTCGGTGACTGGCGGGCTGACGATCGCAGCCTACAGCGGCGTGGCACCAACGTTCCTGCACGCCTTGGGCGCTCAGAGCGACGCGTCAGGGTCGGGCTCCAGCACCACCGTCGCCGAGCCGGGCTCTATCGCGGTCGGTGCCGGCGACCTCGCCTACACGGCGTCGCTCGTGAACGCGCTCGTGGGACGCGACTTCCCACCGGGATTCACGAGCTTTGGCACAGGGTCTACAAACAGTATCAAGGGAGATGCAGCGTTCGCGGTCCAGGAAAACGCGGGGACGATCGATCCGCCATGGACCTGGTACTTCAACTCGCCCAGCACGTGGCTGGCCAGCGTGCTCGCGCTGCGAGGACAGTGAAACACTCGGATTGAGCCGCGTCAAACGAAAGCGTCGGACAGAGCGGTAGGCTCTGCTCGACGCTTTCCCTCCGAGTTTTTGGGATCGAAACGGCGCTTCAGCGCCAGGAACGGCCGCTCGATGACGAAGTACGACGCCGACGCGAGTGCGATGCAGGCGAGGACGCCGGCCGCGAACTCCCCCACCGGGCCGGCGGTGTGGATGTGTTGCCCGACGCCGAGGCCCCACGCGTGCCACAGGTATAGTGGATAGGAGATCGTCCCGAGGTAGCGCACGACGGGCGTTTCCAGCCACGCCCAGAGCCAGGTCCGGTAGAGCCGCAGCATCTGCACGATGAAGACGGCAACGAGGACGGCGTCGACGGTGAAGCCCACGGTATAGTGCCACGTGGGGCCGATCGCGGTCCGCGATGCGACCAGCAGGACGAGCGTCGCGAGCGGTGCCAGCGGGGAGCGGCTCAGCCAGGCGGCTCCCCTGTCCAACGCGGCTGTGTTGGCCGTGAGCGCGAGGAGGCAGCCCACCGCCAGGTTGTCAAAGCGGGTATCGAAGGCGTTGTAAACGTAGGCCGATCCCACGTGCAAAACAGCGTACAGCGCTGTTCGCCATAGCATGACCACGGCAATCACGACCGCGAGCGTGCGTGCCGCGCGCCGCGTCCCGCCGCGCAGCAGGACCAAGAGCAACGCCGGCCACAGCAAATAGAACTGCTCCTCGATGCCGAGCGACCAGGCGTGGCTGATGGACGTGGTGGGATGGCCGTTGAGGGCATTGTAGTAGTTGACCGCATACAAGAGTGACGACAGGCCCAGGCTCGTCCCCCACGGCTGGCCGCGGAACTGATCGATGGCGAACGAGACCGCGAGAAACGCGTAGTACGCTGGAAAGATCCGCAGTACCCGCCGCATATAGAACCGGCGCAGCGACACCGTGCCCGCGGCGGCGTGCTCCTGGAGGAGTAGCCATGTGATGAGGAACCCGCTGAGCACGAAGAAGGCGCTCACCCCCAGGTCCCCCGGCACGGCGCCGATCCCGAAGTGATAGACAATCACCGTGAACACCGCGACCGCCCGCAGGCCGTCGAGCGCGGGGAGGTGGGTGGATCGCGCGTTCATAGCTGCCCTGCCCAGCGGCGCAACACGTGTTACTCAGGCGGCGGGATGCAAATCCGCGTGGATCAAACGCCGGGCGACGGCAGAGGTGGCTGCGGGCATCCGTGGTCGATCGGCGCGATCCGCGCCCAACCGGTCGCGATAATGCGCCACCGTCCGGCGCAGTCCCTCCTTCAGACTGACGACCGGCTTGTAGCCCAGCTCCTCCTGCGCCCGCGCGATCGACGCCATGGAGTGGCGTACGTCTCCCGGCCGAGCGGCCTCATGCTGCGGCTCCAGGTGGACGCCCGCCTGGTTGGCGATCTCCGACCACAGATCCCGGATGCTCGTGGCGGTACCACACCCGATGTTGAACACGGTTCCGACCGCCCGCTCGACCGGCGCGTGACACGCGAGCAGGTTCGCGTCGACTACGTTCGCGACGAACGTGAAGTCGCGCGTCTGGGCGCCATCGCCGAAGATAACCGGTGCTTTGCCGCGCAACGCCGCGGCGATAAACAGCGGGATGACGGCACCGTACTGCGAGTCGAGATTCTGGCGCGGTCCGAAGATGTTGAAGTAGCGCAGCACGACCGTTTCCAGTCCATGCGTCCGCCAGAACGCCTGGCAGTACGCCTCGCCGGAGAGCTTGGACGCCGCGTAGGTCGACAGCGGGCGCGGCAGCAGCGCTTCGTGATTCGGGAGCTCGGTCGCGTCGCCATAGGCCGCCGTCGATGCCGCGAACACGACGCGGCGCACCTTGGCCTCCTGTGCCGCGAGCAGAATGCTCAGCGTGGCCGTGACGTTCGCGTGGTGGGCGGCGAGCGGGTGGCGCGTCGAATGCGGCACCGACGTGACGGCGGCGTGATGCAGGACGTAATCCACGCCTTGCATCGCGCGCCGGCAAACCTCGAGCCGCGCGGCGTTGCCGCGGATGAACCGCACGTAATCGCGCACGGCGCGCAGGTTTTCGCGCCGGCCCGTCGAGAGATCATCCAGGACGGTGACCTCCGCGCCTTCGCGAACGAGTCGCTCGACGAGATGCGATCCGATGAATCCAGCGCCGCCGGTGACGAGATATCGCACGCTGGCCGGTAAGGCACGAACCGGGCCACCCGGCTCGGTGTATTTCTTGCTGGGCGCGAAGCACACGCGCGGCGTCCCAACGCCGGCGTTGTCGCGCTGGAACCACAGGTGTGTCGAGACCGTGCTGCCCCTCTCGTTTCCCAGGGAGTTGTGAGTGATGCGTGATCTGCTGCGCAGTGTACGCCGAACCCCCGAGCGACTCCTGCATCCGCTCCGCCGGCGGAAGTCGGTCGACGGGCTGCGTGCGCGCGCGCGACCGAAAGCCGTGCTCGTCGTGTGTCACGGGAACATTTGTCGCAGTCCCATGGCCGCGGCGCTGCTCGCGCGCGAGCTCGCCGTCCACGGCATCACGGTACAGTCGGCCGGCTTTCTCGGGTTCAACCGGCCGCCCCCCGCCGACGCCTTGGCCGCCGCCGTAGGCCACGGGCTGGACCTGGCGGACCACCGCTCGCGCCTCATGACCGTCGATCTGGTACGCTCCGCCGATCTCATCGTGGTGATGGACGCTGCACAACAGCGTTTGATTTGTGAACGTTTCGGGCGCCGGCCGGCCGACATCCTCGTCCTGGGCGACCTCGATCCCGCTCCCGTCCAAACCCGCACGATTCATGACCCGGTGAATGACGGCCGCGAGGTCTTCGAGGAGGTCTACGAGCGGATCGCCCGCTGCGTGCGAGAGCTCGCCACCATTCTCAATCCGCCGGGAATTAATCCTACCTAGCGCTTTGTTGCGCGCGGTCCATACGCGAGTGCGGAATGGCCGCAGCAATCACGCCATGGGCTCCTCACTCACGCCACGGGCTGCTCACTTGAGGGCGTCCCCGCGTGAGTCAGAGACTGGCCCGAACCTTGCCCCGCGTTGCCGTGAAGATGCTGGGTTGTCGTGTGGCCTTCATGCTACAACGAGGTGTTATGTCCCGACGGACGGCGTTCGCAGGATTCATCGGAGCAGTGATGCTCGCGGCATGCAGGGACTCAGTCAGCCCTCTCCGCCCGAGTGGAACCCCGAGGTTCGCGGTTGCCGCGGGATCGGGGATTACTCTCGATCAGATGGTCGGCGAACTGGGCGAAAGCGGCCACCACATTGCCAAGGCATTCGGGCCGACAAATCCGCACCTGGGTGATGCGATCGTCGCGACCTTTTTCTGGTCGGGCCCCAACACGATCACGACTGTCGCCGACCACCTGTGTGACACGATTCCACAGCCCAGCGGCTACCCTGGGACGCCCGTCGGCAACACGTACACGCTGGTCGAGTCGGCCAGCGCCGGCAGCATCTCGATGGCGACCTATGTCGCCACCAACGTGCAGAACTTTCCGGACCCGAATCCCGACCAGACTACCGCGCTGTGCGTCCATGCCATCTTCGCGCAGCCGGTGGTCGACGGTGGACTGCTGCTCTCGGCGTGGAGCGGCGTGAACGCGGTGACGGCGACCGCGTTGGGTGCGCACGGCTCGGCATCGGGGTCAGGCTCGGCGACGCCCACCGTCGCCGATCCGGGAACGATCGCCGTCGGGGCGGGCTCGCTCGCGTTGGGCGTGTCGATGTCGAACGCGTTGGTCGGTGCGGACCCGCCCGGGGAGTTTTCGATCCTTGCGGTGCAATCCGACCAGTACTTCATCGACGAGACCAACTATCTGGTGGCCAGCTCCGCGCACACCGTCGACCCGAAATGGGGTTGGTACTTCACGCAGCCGAGTACGTGGCTGGCCAGCGCACTCGTCCTCAATCCGGCGCAAAATCATCTCGCCTTCAGTGTCCAGCCGCAACGGACGCTGCCCTTCGAGACGATTACGCCGCCGGTCCAGGTGAGGGTCGTTGACGACCAGGGTACCCCGATCCCGAGTTTCACCGGGCCGGTGACGATCGCCATCGGCCACAACGGCGGCATGCTCCTCCCCGGCACGCTCTCCGGCACGAAGACCGTGACCGCCGTGAACGGCATCGCCACGTTCGCCGATCTGAGCATCGATCAGCCTGGAAACGGCTACACCCTCGTGGTCACCGCAGCAGGGGCGACCAGCGCCGAGAGTGCACCGTTTAACATCGGAGCTTTCTAGAAGTGCGGTTACGAATGTGCACGTCTGACTCAGGGAGAAGATCATGCTCAAGCGTCTGACCATCGTACAGCGCGTGGGGCCTCTCGCGGCGCTGCTGCTCGTGATGAGCTGCTCAGAGTCTGCCGGTCCGGACCGGAGTTTTGGTATTCCACAGTTCGCCACGATGTCGGCAGGCGGCGGCATCACGCTCGACAAAGCTATCGGGACGGCCGGCCAGCAAAGCAACTTCCTGATCAAGGGGTTCGACAACGGCAACCCGCGGCACGGGGATGCGCTCGTCGCGACCTTCTTCTGGATTAGCTTGACCACGACCAACATCATCGACTCGGTGACCGACGTCACGAACGACGCGAACTTCACGCGGGTCGGCAACACGTATCACCTCGTCAAGTTCGTGCACGCCGACAACGTCTCGATGGCCACGTACGTGGCGACGAACATCCAGAACTATCCGGATACGAACCAGACACCGAGGCTGGCGGTACGGGCGAACCTGCGGGAGACGGTTACAGACGGCGGGCTGCAGCTCTCGGCTTGGAGCGGCGTCGCGAGCGACTTCACTCAGGCGATGGGGGCAAACAGCGCGGCCTCGGGGTCGGGCACAAGCTACGTGGCCGATCCGGGCGCGAT
>Ga0193723_1000378_pt1 | contig 17348 bp, 15 predicted proteins | sample H2m2metaG_FD_143042 | JGI IMG/M metagenome (GOLD analysis project Ga0193723, IMG submission 143042) | Soil microbial communities from a riparian zone of the East river system, Colorado, United States - H2m2 | ecosystem: Environmental > Terrestrial > Soil > Riparian zone | place: USA: East River...
CTTCATCTGATCGCGATCAAGCTGAAGTAATGGCAGATCCGAGCGCAACTCTTGTTCAACGACTATGTCGCGGTCCTGAAGCTCAGGCGCGAAAAAGCGAACCGCTTCTTCGACAATTGTGTTTACACTTTCCGGCCGCAGTTGCGGACGTGACGGCCGGATGGCTTTCAAGAATTGCGTAACGATGGAATCCAGCCTGTTGACTTCAGAACGGGCGACATCGATCGATTGTTCAAGCTCGGCTTTTTCGCCGTCATGGAGTTTCTGCACGCTGCGCTCCATCAACTGCAAATGAATATGCAGTGAGTTGAGCGGATTACCGATTTCGTGCGCGACACCTGCGGCCAGCAACCGTAGCGCATTCAAACGTTCCGACTCAATCGTTTGCTGGGCCGTGCGGCGGCTTTCAGTGATGTCGCGCAGGATCATCACATGACCAACCTCTTCCGCTGTAGCCGGGGTCGTTGATCCCGGCCGGCCCCGACCTTGGTTGGCGGCAACAATCCCGCCGGAGTCACCGCCTCTGGCCACAGTCGGTTCGCGCTGTTCCATCACCAGCGGGACAACGTAAAAATTGATGAACCGATTTTGCGGATAGAAGATTTCCATGTCGTGGCTGACCGGGCCGCTGCTGCGAGTCAACGATTCCCAATCAAGACCGCGAATGCGTTCGTCGAGCCGCTTGCCGATTGCGTCACCTGCCTCCAGCCCAAATACTCCACATGCTGCATCGTTGAGGTAAGTGATCCGGGCCTTCGAGTCCGTCACGATGATGCCTTCCTGGATGGCATTGAACACGGTTTCCAGGAAACCTTTCTCCTGCGCCAGGCGCAGAAAATAATTTTGCACGTCTTCCGGCCCGATGCGGCCGAGACGCTCGATCAGTTTTTCAAGAAAGCCCGCTTTCATAAACTTGCATTACGGTTGAATCCGCGAATCGTTGAAGCGTTGCAACGGATAAACTGCGCCGCTTTAGCCGTTCAACGACTCAACACTTCGGCTTCTTCACGTCCAGCCGGCACCTCCACGGTCAGCATTTCCACGCGCAGATAATTCAGCACTACCGGCGCGAGGATTAAACCGGGGATCCCCATGAGCCGTTCGCCAAGGATCAGAGCGATTAACGTGAGCCAAACCGGATTGCGAATCCGGTCCCCTATGATCTTGCTGTTCAACAAATACTCGAGCTTGTGGATCACGACGAGGAAGACCAGCGCGGAAATGGCCAACTTCAGGGACATCGTCAATGCGAAAAAGACGATGATTGTGTTGCTGAGAAGGTTCCCGACGATCGGCACGAGCCCGCAAAGAAATGTGACTGCAATGAGCAACGGCGCGTGCGGCATGCGAACCGCCAGGAGAAAGATCGCAGTCAACGCAGTATTGATGAAAGAAATGGTGATCTGCGCGCCCATCACGGTCGCAAAGCTTCTGTAAAAATCGCGGAACCGCCTCGAAACTTGATCGCAGCAAATGGAGTAAAGATTATTCTTCACCCGATGCGTACCCCGGTACGGGTCGAGCCCGGTTTTGAAAAAGAGACTCGCGGCAGCGACGATTCCAAGGATGCTGAAAACCAGGTTCGTGGTTGTGGCTTTGGCAACGTTTGCAACGTTGCGCAGATAATTCGCTTCCTCCCCGAGCGTGTTGACCACCACCTGCCTCAGACTTTCAAAATCACTAAAGGGCAAGTCGATCTGCCTCTTCTGAGCCCACGCGCTGGCCGAAGGGATAGAGGTATCCGCCACATCCGGCAACGCCAAAATGGCCGCTCGAGTAAAATAAACTCCAGCGGCGCTAATCCCAACGACAGTGATGATGAACAGCGTCAGCGCCAGCCATTTTCTTCGCGTGAGAGAATATAGTTGGCGCAACGCAAAATACGAAAACAAGACAACGAGCAGCGGCGCGCCAAGATGAAGAATCCCCGCCAGAATGATCGTTGCGGCGAGCACTGCGTAGGAAACTCGCACCGGGGTAATCATGATTCGCGCACCCCTTTTAACTCATCCGTGCCGGACATTGTCAACTAGGCCGTACCTTGCTGTAGAGTCGGCTGTCCTCAGCGCACCGGGTTTAGGTCGCGGAGCGAAGGCTCTCACCCAGAAAGAAGGACCGTTTGGGACGTCTCGTTCCGCTAGCAACAACGTATTGGCTACAAAGCTTGGCCTGTTTCTTTTTCGGCGCGCTCTTTGAGCGCCGCCTTGCGCGAAAGCTTTACGCGGCCTTTGTCGTCGATGCCAATGCATTTGACCCAAATCATGTCGCCAATCTTGACCACGTCTTCGGTGCGGTTCACTCGAAAATCGGCAAGCTCGGAAATGTGGACCAAGCCATCTTTGCCTGGGAAAACTTCAACAAACGCCCCGAACTCCTTCGTCGTGACGACGCGTCCCTGATAGGTTTGCCCGACTTCGATTTCGCGGGTCATCCCGCCGATAATTTCCTTCGCGCGCGCCATACTCTCGCCAGTCGTTGCGTAGATGTGCACTGAGCCGTCGTCCTCAATGTTAATTTCGGCGCCGGTTTCAGCGACGATGCCCTTGATGGTTTTGCCGCCTGGCCCGATGAGCGCGCCAATCTTCTCCGGATTGATCTTAACTGTCTCGATTCGCGGTGCGTATTTCGACAACTCCGTCCGCGGTTTATCTAGGGTGCGAGCCATAGTCTCGAGAATCTTCGTGCGCGCTTCTTTCGCGCGTTGGATTGCTTCGGCCAAGATGTTGTGACCGATACCGGGGAGTTTCAGGTCAAGCTGAAAACCCGTCACGCCTGCGTCTGTTCCGCAAAGCTTGAAATCCATATCGCCATAATGATCTTCGGACCCAATGATGTCGGTCAGCAATTCGTAGCGCTTCAATTGCCCGTCATCACCGGCCTCGCTGACAAGGCCGATTGAGATTCCGGCAACCATGCCCTTCATCGGCACACCTGCGTCCATCAGTGCGAGCATTCCGCCGCACACGCTGGCCATGGATGTCGAGCCGTTGGATTCCATGATCTCGCTGGAAATGCGGATGGCATAACGAAACTCGTTTTCGCTCGGCACAGCCGGTTCAACCGAGCGCTCCGCCAGCGCGCCATGGCCAATCTCCCGCCGCCCAGGAGCGCCTGTCCGCCCTGTTTCGCCCACGCTAAACGGCGGAAAATTGTAATGCAGAATAAAGCGCTTTGATTGTTCACCTCCGCCGTACGCATCAATATTTTGTGCTTCTTCAATGGGAGCCAGCGTCGCGAGCGCGAGTGCCTGCGTTTCGCCGCGCTGAAAAATCGCCGAACCATGTGCTCGCGGCAGCACGCCTACTTCGCAGGTGATCGGGCGCAAATCGCTGTAACCGCGACCGTCTACGCGTTTCTGTTTTTCCAGGATACCGGCGCGAAACGTCTTCTTTTCGACGAAATCGAATGCTTGGGAGATCGCAAACGAATCGGCCTCGGGAAATTTTTCGAGAATCGCCGTCTTTACTTCCTCTCGCAGAGCGTCGATCGCTTTAGCGCGCGCACTTTTGCCTTCAGTGCTCAGCGCCTGTTCGAGTCGATCGCCGGCAACTTGACGGGCGATATCCACCATCTCCTGATTCACGGGGAGCAACTGAACGTCGCGCTTTGATTTACCTACTCTCGCGGCCAAGTCTTTCTGGGCCTGAATCATCTCACGCGCATACCCGTGTGCGAACTCGAGCGCTTTCGTAAATTCACCTTCCGGCATTTCCTTTGCCGAGCCCTCGATCATGATTACATCGTTTTCAGTGCCTACGTAAACAAGGTCGAGATCGCTCTGGGCGCGCTCGTCATGCGTCGGATTGGCAACGAACTGGCCGTTAACGCGACCAACGCGCACCGCGCCAATCGGGCCTGCAAAAGGAATGTCCGAAATAGACAGCGCTGCGGATGCGCCATTGATCGCGAGAATGTCGGGATCGTTCTGCCCGTCGGCGCTGAGCAGGATCGATATGATCTGCGTATCATAAAAGTATCCTTGCGGAAAGAGTGGCCGCAAAGGCCGATCGATCATTCGTGAAGTAAGCGTTTCCTTCTCGCTAGGACGGCCTTCACGTTTGAAATAGCCGCCCGGGAATTTTCCGACGGCAGCCGCTTTCTCGCGGTAATCAACCGTCAGCGGGAAGTAATCCTGACCTTCTTTGACCTTTATGGCCGAAACCGCGCTGACAAGGACGATGGTGTCACCACATGTAACGATGACTGCGCCATCGGCGAGCTTGGCAATTTTGCCGGTTTCGATAGATATTTCATTGCCGCCAATTTTGGCGGTGACCTTTTGTTGCATGATTATTTTCCTGGATTCGCAGTTCCAGGCGGTCACCCCGACTGTAGGTTTTAAATCCGTCGTCCGCCGCGGCGGACGCGAAACTAAAACCTAAAATCCAAGGTGATTACTGCGCCTGGATTGCTTGTTGTTTTCTTTAGTTCAGTTGTGGCTTCCAGCAGTTCAAATTCCGGACCGAACTGTCGGATGATCGCTCGGATTATTTCCGCAGGTTCAGCTTCTCGATCAATTTCTTGTAACGATCAGCTTCCGTTTTGCTCAAATAATCGAGCAGACTCCTCCGTTGCGCGACCATTTTGAGTAAGCCGCGCCGCGAAGAGTGATCTTTCCGGTTAATCTTGAGGTGCTCAGTTAAATGCTCGATCCGGTGCGTGAGGAGTGCGACTTGCACATCCGCGCTGCCGGTATCTTTGTCATGCAACTGGAATTCCTTGAGATCCGACGTTTGGTTGCTCTCAGCCATAACGAGGGCGCTACTGTAGATGAGGAATCGATTTTCGCAACCGCGTAGCGCGGTGAGGGTCAGTCTGGATTGGTTTTGCTCCTAAGCTGGATGGCTTTCCCGTTTGCCGTCGTACCAAAGGCTGAGCTTTGCGCGCGAACGGACTCCGCGCGGACCGCGGACGATTACACCAAAGAAGTTCCGCAGAAAATGTTTCGCAGGATACATGCGCAATTTCCGGGCTGATGTGACAACCGGTTCTCGCAGCACTTTGAAAGCGCCTATTTTTTTTAGCTCGAGGGAAAAATAAACTTCTTCACCAGCAAAGTACTGCTCATCGAATCCGCCGATAGCCTCGAAATTGCGTCGTGTAGTGAAAAGAAATGCGCCGGCTCCAAGGTTCAGGCCGAAATAAACCGATGAAAAAGCGCGCAACAGCACGCGTCCCCAAATGGGAACAAATCCGTCCATCGCCACTCGCGCGCTGCCTCCGACGTAACCACCCTCCAGAGCTGCGGTCCCCCCACTCACATGCTCTCGATTGATTCGCGTGTCGGCGTCAATGAAGAACAAATACTCGCCCTGCGCGCCGCGTGCGCCTGCATTCCGAGAGGCTGCGATTTGGCGGCGATTTATGGGGATTACCTTAGCGCCCGCCGCGGAGGCGATCTTCGGCGTCGCGTCCGTTGACGCATCATCAACGACGATGATCTCGTACGGCTGTGTCGCGCCAGATGCGGCCTCCCGAATCGCAGCCAGGGTATCCGAAAGTTCGTGCTCTTCGTTGTACGCGGGAACAACAAATGAAATCATTGGTTTAATGAGGCGAGCCATATCGCCTCTGATCAACAGACACGCAAGTCGCCGACTCGCACGACGCTACTTTGTCCGGGCGTAGAGCAGGGAATCGAGAAGCTCTCCATCTTTGAGGACGTCGTTCTTGAGGCATCCTTCGAAAGTGAACCCGGCTTTTTCAAGCACGCGTGCGGATGCTGGATTGTTCGCAAAGACCTCCGCAGAGATTCGGCGGAGCGGAAAGTTTTCGAAGCAGAAATCAGTGACCGTGGTCACCGCTTCAGTCATGATGCCGCGTCCCCAGAACTCCTCGCCCAACCAGTAACCCACTGTCGCTGTATACCGATGCACATCCTGGCCTGGGTGAACACCAATCCCGCCGACGGCTGCGCCCTCGATCTCAATGCAAAATTTCATTGCCGGCTGTTCGCTTATGGTTCGCTGCAAGAATTCGTGCGCGTCCTGGATCGTGTACGGATGCGGGAAAAGATCGCGTACCCCCAGCCAGATCTTGCGATTGTTCGCGTGCTTTGCCAGCGACTCAGCATCATTCAGTCGCCATGGGCGAACGATGCATCGTTCGAGCACGAGCTGCATCGATTACTCGCTATTGAACTTAATACCCGTTTTCTGCACCTCGCGATAAGGCAACAGCCATACAAGTGATTCATCGTGAAGATCGACGACCTGAATGCGATTCCCCCAGGGATCGCGAAAGTCGCAGCGGAACGGCGGCTCCAATTTGAGTTTGTATTTCTCGGTAAGTTTCTTTCTGACTTCCTCGAGCTGCGTTTCATCGCGAACCATGATCCCGAAATGCCGCATGTTTGCTCGCTGAACTTTGTCGACTTCGAAAATCGCGAGGAACTGATGGTCACCCAGTTTGAAGAACGCGTCGCCCTCGCCGCCGCTCATCTGTTCGAGATTGAAAACATCCTTGTAAAAGGCCACCGCCTTCTCAACATCATCCACCTCGATGGCGACATGATTGCATCCATAGACTTGCACGCTCATATGTCAGCTTAGTCGAAAATGAAATCGTGCGCGATTTTCTGATGCATGTCAGTCCCGGCATCCAACCGAAAATACTCTACTGAATCAGTCTTAATCGCTGTGTTCAGCATGGCAGCGTTGTTGGTCCATCTGCTGACGAATGAGCGCTACGGTTATTTTCGCGATGAGCTTTATTACATCGCCTGTGGGCGACATCTCGATTTTGGGTACGTCGATCAACCGCCGTTATCGATTTTGCTTCTTCGATTGAGCCAACTGCTCCTGGGCGATTCGCTTTTTGCGATTCGCCTCCTACCGGCGTTGGCGGGTGCGGCGATAGTTGCGCTCACAGGGATAATCGCCCGCGAGATTGGCGGACGCGCATGGGCAATCGCTCTCGCCTGCACGGCGACGCTATCTGCACTGTTCTATCTGGCCGTCGGCAATTTCTTTTCCATGAACGCGTTCGAGCCGCTCTTCTGGATGGGAGCTGTTTATCTTCTTGTTCGCATTATTAACGGCGGCTCACCAACCCTTTGGCTTTGGCTGGGCGTATTGTTAGGACTCGGGTTGGAAAACAAACATTCCACGGCGTTTTTCGGCGTTGGTATTCTTGTCGGGTTGCTGCTCACTCCTGAGCGCCGTCACTTCGCGGGAAAATATATCTGGCTTGGCGGCGTGATCGCATTTGCCATTGCCTTGCCCAACATTCTCTGGCAGGCGCTGCATCACTGGCCCACGTACGAGTTGCTGAGCAACATCGCTCATAGCAATAAAAACGTCGCGCTCAGCCCGGCACAGTTCATCGCACAACAGGCTGTTTTCTTGAACCTGGGAACACTGCCGCTGTGGCTCTTCGGCTTATTCTGGTTGTTTGGTTCACGTGACGGCCGGCGCTACCGCGTCTTAGGAATCATTTACCTGGTTACGCTCGCCGAATTCATCGTTTTGCATGGCAAAAGCTATTATCTCGCGCCTGCGTATCCGATGCTCTTTGCGGCGGGAGGCGTGGCGGTCGAGCGCATTTTCGCCGCGCGCCTTAGGTGGATCAAACCGGCGTTCCTCGGCGCGATCATCGCAATGGGCACGTTATGTGCGCCGTTAGTCCTGCCAATCTTGCCGCCCGATAAGCTCGTCGCATACATGCGGGCTATCCACATGGAACCGCCGCGCACTGAGACTTCACATACGGAAGCGCTCCCGCAGATTTTCGCAGACCAGTTTGGGTGGGAACAAATGGTCGGCTCGGTAGCACATGTCTATCATCACCTGCGGCCCGAGGATGAGAAACGCGCCGCGATTTTTTGCCAAAACTATGGCGAGGCTGGAGCGATCGATTTTTTCGGGCCAAAGCTCGGCCTGCCACCGGCGATTTCCGGGCATCAGAATTATTTCTTGTGGGGACCGCGCGATTGGACTGGCGAAGTTGCGTTGGTGCTCGACACGAATGATGAAAACGAGCGCGAGCTATTTGCCTCTGTCGAAGATCTCGGCCAAGTCGTGAGCAGCCCGTGGGCGATGCCGTTCGAGAGGCGACGTCACATCTATCTCTGTCGCGATTTGAAGATGAGCGTTCGGGACCTTTGGCCGCGCGTAAAAAACTGGTTGTAACTCCAGCATTCTTTCGAGATCAGTCTCGAACGGTGTTTATCCCTTGTCGGACGATTCGCTCGATGAGTTGCGGATATGGCAGGCCTGCCTTTCCGGCTGCGAGCGCGAAGTCTTCGTCGTCAGCGAGGATGGGATTCGGGTTCGCCTCGATGAAATAGAGCTTGTTTTCGGATGTCAGGCGCAGATCGATTCGCGCGTAGCCGTCGATTGTCAGCAATCGGTAAATCTCTTTACATTTGTCTTGGATATTTGTGAGGAGCGCTGGATCGAGATCTTCGGCGAACTGGTTCTCCAAGCCCCAGCGTTTTCGATATTCCTCGTCCCATTTCGCCTTGTAGGTAGCGATCTTCGGTTCATCAGGCGGCACCTCGCGGAAGACCAGTTCGCGAATCGGAAAAACCGTCAATCGCACATTTCCCATCAGGCTCACGTAAAGCTCGCGACCCTCGATGTATTCCTCGGCAATGGCGTCGCTGTTGTATTTCTCGTGAATAAAAGTCACGCGTTCGCGAAACTGCTCGTCATTTCCAACGAATGACGCTCGTGAGATCCCGTACGACGCCTCTTCTTTCACTGGTTTCACCACGAGCGGAAACTTTGGCTGCTTCAGACGCGCGATCCGCTGGCCGCGCGGAATGACCACGAAGTTCGGCACGTGAATGCCGTGATAGTGCAGAATCTTTTTTGAGATGCCTTTGTGTTTGCAAAGCGTCAGCCCGGTCGAGCCGCAGCCCGTGAACGGCAGGTCCTGCATTTCGAAAAATGAAACGATGTTCTGGTCGAATTCAGACTTGTTCCTGAATTGTTCGACCAGATTGAAAAGGACATCAGGCGCGAACGTCTCCAGTTTTTGCCGCAGAAGGTCGACATCGTCATAGATGGCCAGATGCTCCGGTGTGTGCCCCAACGCCCCGAGCGCGTTCATCACATTCGCCTCGGTCTTCCACTCTTTCGTTTTCAGTTCGTCGCTGAAATCCTGGTCGATCTTGGTGGGGCTTGTGCCGTCAAAGAGCACTAGAACTTTGAGCTTCTTTTTCATGTCCTATTCTCAGTCCACTGTCATTCTGAGCGGAGCGAAGCCGCAACGCAGCGGACGAACTCCGCGAGGCCAAGCTTTCAATCTCAGATCCGACGTTCGAGCCGACGCAGTCCATAGTCCGAGATATTTCGCTTCGCTCAACATGACAATGACGGCTGATTATTTGGTGCGCTTGAATTTGCCGGTGAAAAGATAATTCATCACCAGTGTCGTGATGAAAGCGGTGACACGAAAATCCTGCTGCGGATCGTCATTCAGTACATGCAATCCAAGTTCATCGCAGCGCTGGGTGAGCCTTGCGAGGAGCTGGTTTACCGGAAATTTCTTTTCGTTTGTCCATTGGCTCACTGCGTTAAGCAATCGCCGTCTTCGCCGCCGCAGATAGGCGCTTGCTTTGATGCCAACAGGCGCGGAAAAGAGCTGTCGCAGATCCGCATCGTAAAAATCCGGATATGCATCTTCGTTGAGCTTGCGTTTGCGTCCGTAATAGGTTTTGAGCTTTACGTTGAGACAATCGTAATCGGCGACGCGATATTCCGGCGTGTGCACGGGCGGCATTCCCGCCAATGAGCGCATCAGCTCATCAATGTATTCCATTTTTCGGAGTGCCGGCCAGCCAGCATAATTCTTGCGCCAATCGAACTCCGGCGTGAGCCAGACCGCAAATGTCTCGGCGAAATCCTCGTCCGGATGGCTCTGTGCGTACCAGTCCTCAAGGTGAACGACGTAACTACGGCTGAATGGGCGTGGCCGGTAAGTATCCGGCGTTTCCTCCCGCGACGTTTGCCCGAAACATTGCTTCCATTTTTTCCGACGCGTCAGTTGATAAGCGTACATGTAAGCGTGCCCCGCTTCATGTCGCATTAACTTCATGAACCATTCCGGCGTGCCACCTTCGACTTCGAGCATCATCGTGCGCTCGAGCCCGCGTAACCGGTCGTGTACCAGAAAAAACGGAACAAAGATCGCAGGAAGACCAACTGGGACAAACCATTCATCGCCAATGTGACATGGCGGATGAAACGCCAACCCCTTGGCCGAGAGCTCGTCGTAGACCTGCCGGATGAGTGGCTCGAGTGGCGTGCCCTCGAGCCGTAAGCCGAGTGTGGAGATCCGGCGTTCGAGAAGTTCCTGGTCGCTCAGTGACGCCCAATCGGTAGCTTCCATCTCGCGCACGTTATCACCGAGAAAAGCGCTGTCACGCCCTCGTGCCGACGTCGACATTGGATGTTCAACGCTGGCCGTCTCCTGGCTTGTTCTGCTTCTGTCCCTCAATCCTGGGCTTCCTTGCAAGGATCAACTGGAGTCGATTGGAGTTTGACGGGCGCGTTGCCAGAAGGCAGTCCCTAACTCGAGCCGAGGAGTGAGCGCGATTCGGCCCATGCCGATTTCGTTGGCCGACAACAATCAGCTATTAGTTGGACCCAATCGCACCCGTTGGCGCATCATTTTAGTTACAAGGTTACAAAGAGTGCTGGTCGTATGGTCACTGATCTTCGGTTTGCTGTTTAGCAATTACTCAAGTCGCCGGGATTTCACTTTCCCGAAGAAATCGATTTTGCTCGTTTACGCTTGATCGATTGACAAGTCGCCCAACTCGTCTATAAGGAGGCCGGCTCGCCGCGGCGAGTCGTTGTCAGAAGTCCGCGCGTCCCCCCAAGGATTAGCGCGCCGGGGCTGTTCCGAATCCGAAGTAGAAGCTGCATTCCTGCGGCTATCGGCATCGAGAATAGGTGCTCCACCCGAGACTCGACAACATCGGAGCAACCCAAAACACCATGAAGCTATTTTACACAGTCATATTTATCTCATTGCTGGCATCGGCCGCATTCGCGCGCGAGGAATCGATCCTGGCGCGTGTCACCAGTTACTGGACTGGCGAAGGCTCTAAATTCGCCAGCACCGGCCAACGACTGCGCGCCGGACATTGCGCCGTCGATCCCAAGCGAATTCCGTACGGCAGTAAAGTTGTCTTCCCAGATCGTGCCTGCACCGCGGTCGACACCGGACCGGCGGTCGTTAGTCGCAAAGCCGCTCGTCTATGCGGGCGGACTGCGAGCCAACTCAAGGCCATCGTGGTCGACCGATTTTTTGAAACAAAGCGACAAGCGATGGCGTGGACGAACACGCATCCGCACTTCATGACGCTTCAGATCGTCCGGCCCGGATCTCACTCAGAACCGCCCGAGCTATGATAAAGTGGAAAAATATTGATAATCGCTTTTCACACGACGAGAGAGACTTACAGCTGAGATCGCAGGCCGCAACTGGACAAACACGGAAACCGCTATACATGAAGAGCCGATGAAATTGATCAACGCGCCGATTCGCGCTGCCCGCTGGGGCGGGCGGGCGGTATAAAGGCTCGTTAGACTTCGCCAAGTTGGAGCCCGCAATTCGCGGCACCCCAGTGGTCGAATCTTACCACGCGCGGGTTTTTTGCGCCGGTATCTCGAACCGACTTCAGCACTCACACTTAACAACTTAGAAATTTATGAAACCAATACTTCAAATTAATCACAAACAGCGAGGCTCACGTCGCGACAACCGCGCACGCCATAGTCACCAGCGTTTTCCATTAACGGATTACAACTATCGTCCAACAACGGAAGCAGAGGCGATTTCCCCCGCCGTCCGGCCGGCCACGAAGTCACCCGCTTTCCACAAATTGAGCAGTGAATTCTTCGGCGGAGAAACAAGCCGCGATTATGTCGCTGAGCTCTTGTTCTTCATTCTGATTACTGGCATCGCGGCTTGGCCGGTCGTGTCCATGCTCATCGCAGTGGTTCGCATGATCAGGAATTATTAAGAGCGGAAAAAATCCGCGACCGATACGCCCCCACTAAAGCTGAGCAATTGTTGAGGGTTAGCGGTTGCCGCCCACGACGCCGCGAATAGTTTGGCTTGAGCAGGTGAGCATTTATGAGAGCCACAACAAAGCTCTTGCAGATCGTTATCTGGTTGGCGCTGACAGTGGCCGGCTTCCATGTGCTCGCCGCGAAGGAACCTCTTTACGACGGACTCGGCTCCTACTCGCGCAAAATCACCACTGACTCGGCCGAAGCACAGCGATATTTCGATCAGGGGTTCGCTTTTCTTCACGGATTCAATCACCGCGCGGCCATCCGCGCGTTTCAGCAAGCCGCGGAGATCGATCCCGAATGCGCGATGGCGCACTGGGGCGTATCGCTCGCGTGCGGTCCGCACATTAATTCGATCACCGTTCCACCGCCCGCAGCGGAGCTTGCGTGGAAAGAACTTGGGCTTGCTCAAAAGAATGCCGGGAACGCGTCGCCGGTTGAGCGGGCGCTGTTCGGTGCCCTCGCAAAACATTACGCTAATCTGCAGCCGGAAGATCGCAGTGGGCTGGATCGCGCTTATGCCGATGCCATGCGTGAAGTGTGGGAAAAATATCCAAAGGATCCAGATGTTGGCGCTCTTTTCGCGGAAGCAATGATGAACTTGCGGCCGTGGGATCAATGGACACCAGAGGGCAAGCCGCAGCCGGGAACGGATGAGATCATTGCCACTCTGAACGCAGTGTTAAAACTCAATCCGAACCATCCACTGGCGAATCATCTTTATATTCACGCGGTGGAAGCATCTCCGAATCCGGAGCGCGCCATGGCTGCTGCGGACCGGCTCCGCAACTTACAGCCGGGTCTCGCTCACAACGTCCATATGCCATCGCACATCGACATTCGCACCGGGCAGTGGCTGAAGGCTGTGGATACCAATGCAAAGGCAGTGGAAGCGGACCAGCGGTACCGCAAGATTTTCGGGCAGCCCAAAGGTTTTCTGAACGTTTACATCGCGCATAATCGGCACATGCTCGCCTATGCCGCGATGATGACGGGACAGCGCGACCTGGCGATGAAACACATTCGAGCGATGGTCGCGGAGATGCCGAGCGAATTTCTCACGGAGAACGCGCTACAAGCCGAAGGAAACGTCGCGATGCCCTTGGAAGTAATGGTGCGTTTTGGTCTGTGGGACGACATCCTCGCCGAGCCGGAAAAATACACTCACAAGATGTGGTTCACTCGCGCATTTCATCATGCCGCTCGGGCGATCGCATACGCCGCGAAAGGCGACACGGCCAGCGCGCGCAACGCCCAAAGTGTATTTGTCGAACGCGCCAAGCTCGCGCCAAAGGAAGATTTCGTGAGCAACAACAGTTGCGAAGCGCTTCTCGCCGTCGCCATTCTGATGGTCGAGGGAGAAATTCTGATCGCAGAAGGAAAGATTGATGGCGGCATTGAGCAACTGCGCGCCGCAATCCAAAAGGAAGACGCTCTCAAATATGATGAGCCACCCGGATGGTTGATTCCGGTGCGTCACTCGCTCGGAGCGGTGTTGATGAAGCAACAACGTTTTGCCGAAGCGGAGCAGGTCTATCGCGACGATCTCGCGCGTTTGCCCGAAAACGGCTGGTCTTTACTTGGCCTGGCAGAAACTTTGCGGAAGCAAAAGAAAAACGCCGACGAAGTTGCTCAAACGCAGGCGCAGTTTGAAAAAGTTTGGGCAAAAGCCGATCTCACCATTACCACTTCGTGCCTTTGCCAGCCGCAGGCGTGACTAGCTGCGAAAGGAAACCAGGATCAGTTGAGCTGACGTTTTCTCAGGCCGAAGGAAAAACCTACAGCTTTGCGTAAACGCCCATCAGCGGGCGGCGTGATGGTATCGGTGAACGGAAGTCGCTGACGAAACCATCCTTGGTGCGAATTTCAACGTGACCAACGCTTCGCGCCGTACCATACACGAGCACCGAACCAAGGGGCGCAGCGAATGGATCCGTTATCGATAGTCTTTTGAATCCGTAGTTGTTGACGAGTTCGGACGCAGCGTCTCTGGCGAGCTCGGTTTTCGGGCGGGAATCGACGACCCCGGAAGCGAGCAACGCATCTTTGACATAATGCCAGCATCGCGAGCGCGAATGTGCATGGGCGCGCTCCTGCGCCACTGTCGCCGCTTGGACTAATCTGTTGTCGATGCGCCGATCAATTTTGGCGTACGGGTAAACGATTCGCTTGGGATAATAGTCGGTAATCACGGGCACGGATTCCTTTTTACCCTGCGAAGATCTGAAACTGAAACTGCTGCGATGCTGGACCGTTTGATTTACCGTCGGCTGATTCATCGGGCGCACCGGCTCCATCGTGAAGGTTGCGCGGGCGGGCGCTTTCGCGACTGCTTGCGTCGGCTTTTGCGCAGCTACCGGCGGCGGTTTCTCAGCGCTTGTCCGCGCCGATTCTGTCAGGAGTTTTCTGGTCTTTTTAGAAATCGCCGGCGCTGTCTTTGCCGTGATCACCTGGACCACGTCGTTTGTGGCCTCATCGCTGCGACTGTCGCCTCCCAACGTGGATGGCGCCAGCCCCTGCGCCCGCGCGCCGGCGCTGAAAGTCACCGAAACGAATGCAGTTGCTAGTGCTAAGAAGATTGGTCGTCCCCGCACGAGCGCGAGGTATGCCGGAAATCACAAACCATGGCAAGCTTTTTTTTTCGATAAAAATCGTTGGTGGCTCGTCGGTTACCTAGGTCACGGGTTTCGACGCACACGGGAAGGATGCGGCCCAGCCCGTTTCAATCGTCCGGGAAATAATCCGGCCCAAATCCGGGCGGAGGACCAAACATCTGGTCGCGGTCGATATCACCCCGGTTCCGATGACGGGGACCGGATTCTTCGTCGTCCGGTGCGACGATTGCAGTGCGCCCGGAAGGCAAACGCAGGATCAAACGCCCATCGGATGTGATACCCATGACGCGACTGCGCACCGAACCAGTGCGGCCTCGCGGGGAATATGCGGCCGAATTTCGGCTGGAGCGGGCGCGTTTGGCTGTTGAGACAACAGATTTCTTTTTGCTCTGCGCAGTCGAGTGGCTTGCGCTAGCTGGCGGCGGTTCGGTGTTTGCCTGAGCTGATGAGTTTGCGTTCGTGTCCGCAGGAGCAGCGTTGTCGGGCGTCGCTGCCGCAGCATTTTCCGCTGCATTCGTTGGAGCGGCGGCCTGCGGTTGAGCGCGCGCTATTTGAGCCTGCTGAACATCGGCCGGCGCGACGTGAAACGGATTCGGATTCGTCGCGGTGTTTACCGGCGCCTGAGTTTGAGGTAGCACAGTTGGGTTCACCGGTTGCGATGACACGACGGCGGGAGGCGTGGACGAAGCGTTGCTAGGGACTTGAGTAACTGCGCGTGTCTGACTCGCCGCTGGTGAAGAGTCCGGCACACCAACCAGAACGCCAACTTGCTTTGGCTTTTGGCTGCCACGAACCAACTTGCTGATTGAGTCGGGGAAAACCACGGGCGCAATTGCCGCCGCCAGCAACAGCAGGACGCCAACCACCGCCGCGGCTCGCACCAGTCGCCGCGGCCTAGCTTCTCTCGGCCGCGGTACGGTTGTCCTCAAGGGGATACCGTAGCGATCCGACAGTGCGCGTCGGCGCTCAATTTTCCCAAGCGATTCGCGGATCATTTCGGTCACGACCAGCAAATCTTTTGGACGCTGATCGGGGTTGCGATGCAACAGCTTGCCTAACAAGACTCGCAATGGCTTTGGAAACCCTGAAAACTTCGGACCGTGCTGAAGCGCCTCGGCTGAGAGCGCAACGCCACTGAGTAAAAAATAAAGCGTTACACCAAGTGAGTAGATTTCCGAGCGGATGTCCGTAGTCGGCAGGCTAAACTGTTGATCATTCCTGCCCTGTTCTTCGGCGGCTTTGTCAGGCAAATCTGATTCACTCAGCTGAGGCGCGGGCTGAGCCATTATCGCCGGCAAGCCAAAGTTGGTGACCTTCACCAGTGGCCAAGTCCCTTCGGCGGTCTGCCCCGGCACCAGCATGACGTCCGAGGGGTGAATGGGAGGATACGGAAGCTTGTGAAAACCCGCGGAGGACAACACACTCACGATTTGTTCGCCGACTCGTAATGCAGCGTCAGCCGGCATCGGTCCGTGGCTGCGCACCCATGACGCAAGTGTCTCACCCGCAAGCCGCTCGGACACGTAGACGTAATCGTCGCCTTCGCGTCCAAAATCGAGAACCTTCGCGATATTGACGTGGCGCAGCTTTTGCGCCGCCAATACATGCTCCTCAAACCCCTCGCGCTCGGCCGGATCGATACCCTCTGCGGTGATCAGCGTCACAAAGACTGGCTCGCCGGTTCTCTCATCCACGGCTTCGTAGCTGGTTGCGGGACCGGCGATATCGGTTGTGAACGGGGTGCCGTCATATTGAAGACGGATGCGGTAATTCTTGAGGAATGTCGTGCGCTCCATAAACCGGCCTCGTTGGCCACGGTGCAACTACGATCTGGCTGCACCGCCACTCATTCAACCGTGATTTTGACGGCTAGTTGCTCGGCATTTGCCTTCGGAAGAGCGTGATCTCCGGATCGCCGACCGCCGGACCGGAGTCTCAACCATTACCCGAATACACTTTGGAAATTGCGCCGGAGGCGAAATTCGCGAATCTAAACTGCAGATCCTGGTACCCCGTGGTGTAACGGTAACACAGCGCCCTTTGGAGGCGTTATTCATGGTTCGAATCCATGCGGGGTAGCCACGTAAAAGCGTCTTCGACGCTCACGTGGCTGCACCGGTGGGACCGCGCATTACCTGTCTAGCTGGAAATTTCTCGAAGTAATGCCTCAGTTGTTGACGCAAGAACCGACGCCCGCTCCCGCTTTTGAGGTAGCGTTCCCGCCCTTCGGCATCATGTCGATCAATATAAGCTTCGTAATAGATGAGCTTCCATGGTCCGCGATATTTCGTTGCAAACGACGCCCCGTGCTCATGCTCCGCGATGCGCTTCTTTAGGTTCGTAGTGAAGCCGATGTAAAGACCGTGGTCTTGGAGCGAGTGGAGGACGTAAACGTAAAACATTCTTCTTTGTTTAGCTTTCGAACCGCGTGAGGCGAAGCCTTTTACGCCGTTCGCAAATCCCCCGAACTAAGGTATAGTTTGAGTTCCGACTTTATGAACGAATTGAGAGTAGAAAATCTACGCGTCTCGGTTGCCGATCAGGAGATTGTGCGCGGGCTAAGTCTGCACGTTCCGCGTGGCGAAGTGCACGCACTCATGGGCCCAAACGGCTCCGGAAAAAGCACGCTGGCAAAAGTGCTGGCAGGACACCCAGACTACCATGTGATCTCGGGAAAGATTTTGATGGACGGCGAAAATCTTCT
>Ga0193723_1000379_pt1 | contig 17329 bp, 20 predicted proteins | sample H2m2metaG_FD_143042 | JGI IMG/M metagenome (GOLD analysis project Ga0193723, IMG submission 143042) | Soil microbial communities from a riparian zone of the East river system, Colorado, United States - H2m2 | ecosystem: Environmental > Terrestrial > Soil > Riparian zone | place: USA: East River...
CTGAAAACGTCTTCATAAACGGGCGGGAAAAGGCACGGAAACTACGGGCGATGGCCGCAGGTGTCAACCTCCTGCGCACCTCGAGTAGTGGTGTTGGATCAGCCGCTGGTACCGCGGGTGCTTTATGGAAATTATGAATTTCTTCGAACAAACCCGCCAGAACTACGCCGGTCGGGTTCGCCTGATGCCGGGCAGACTCCCCGTGTGCACTCAGGAGGGTGTCCATGCAGTGGATGAGGCGATACGATTCCTGCGCCACGCACGACCATTTCCAGCGCTTGCGCTTTCGCCGGGCTTGTGTTCAGCCGCGGCTGATCATTGCCGTGAGCACGCTGACGGTGTCGTCGGACATCACGGGTGCGATGGGAGCGATGCAGGAAGCCGAATTAGTTACGGCGTAGTCGCGCAAGGTTGGGCGGAGAACATTGCTTATGGTCAACGCTCTGCCCGTGCCATTGTCATGGCGCTCATCGTTGATGATGGCATGCGCGGTCGCGACCATCGCAGGAACATTTTCAACCCGAATTACAACGCGGCCGGAGCGGCTTACGGTCCGCATGCCAGATACGACAGTGTTTGCAGTATCGATTTTGCCAGTGGCTACGCCGAGGGCACGTTCGTACGTGCTGGAACCGATGCCGCGAATTCGTTTTAACGACGCGACACCAACTATCGGTCGCGGTGCCGCTGAGGCCGCGCTTTTTCGAGAATCGGTTGAACGGATGGATCGGCCTTAAGCAACGCGTCGCGTAATCGATCGCGAAATTCCTTGCGCGCTTGCTCGTAGCGAGCCCGTGATTGTACCAGCGCCGGATCTCGCATCGCCATGTCGTGCGCCGAGCGTAACTTTGCCTGCTCCTCGAGCGAAAGCCTGGAAAACGGGATGCGCTTAAGGTCGCCGCCTTGTGGTGTCTGGCCAAAAGCGCTCACCGACACCAAGGCGGCGAGCAAAATGGCGACCAAAAACTGTCGTTTCATAGCCTAAAGTTTAACCCAAAACGCCTGGCAAAGTTGCGTGCTAGATGAAATTTGCTCTCCTCTACTGCTGGCGCAAATCGGACATGACTCTCCGGTTCAAGCCACTGCCGTTAAGTCATGACAAAAGTTGAGAAGAACGCCATTTCGCCAACTCGGGAACAAGATTTCCCGGAGTGGTATCAACAGGTCATTCGTGCGGCTGAGCTGGCTGAACCCTCGGATGTTCGCGGTTGCATGGTCATTCGCCCCTGGGGCTTTGGAATTTGGGAAAATATGCAGCGGCAGCTCGATGTCCTGTTTCGCGCCACCGGCCATCGCAACGCTTATTTCCCGCTCTTCATTCCGCTGAGTTATTTCGCGAGAGAAGCTGAGCATGTCCAAGGCTTCGCTAAAGAATGCGCGGTCGTGACACACACGCGATTGGAAGTGGACGCCGCAGGAAAAATGAAACCGGCCAGTCCATTGACCGAGCCGTTAGTCGTCAGGCCAACAAGCGAAACCATCATCGGCGCGAGCTACGCAAAGTGGGTCCAATCCTATCGGGACCTTCCTATCCTTCTTAATCAATGGGCCAATGTCGTGCGGTGGGAAATGCGGCCGCGATTATTTTTGCGCACGACCGAATTTCTCTGGCAGGAAGGGCACACTGTTCACGAGACCGAAGCGGAAGCACGCGAGGAGACGCAACGTATGCTCGGTGTTTACGAAACGTTTGCGCGCGATCATTGCGCCATTCCCGTTTTTGCGGGGGAAAAATCGGAGAGCGAAAAATTTCCAGGCGCGGTGCAGACGATGACGATTGAAGCGATCGTGCAGGACCGCAAGGCGATCCAGGCCGGCACTTCGCATTTCCTCGGGCAAAACTTCGCGCGCGCGAGCGGCATTCAATTTCAAAACCGCGAAGGCAAACAGGAATTTGGCTGGACGACGAGCTGGGGAATGACGACGCGCATGGTTGGAACTGTCGTCATGGCGCATGGCGACGACGATGGAGTCATCTTACCACCCCGTATCGCGCCGACACAGATTGTAATTCTGCCGATTACGCCGAAGGAGGAAACGCAGCAGCAGGTTCTGGAAGCTTGCGACAAGCTCGTCGCCGAGCTTCGGGTCAAAAGGTATGCCGACCTCGGGCTCGAGGTAGAGATCGATCGTCGTCAATTCGGTGGCGGAGTCCGGAACTGGGAATGGATCAAAAAAGGTGTCCCGATTCGATTGGAACTTGGTCCGCGTGATCTCGAGAAAAATTCGGTGGCAGTGAGCCGGCGGGATCAGCCGGTAAAAGAGAAACAATTTATGCCGACGAGCGAATTCGTCGCCCGCGCGCCGGAGATTCTTGGCTCGATCCAACAGAATCTTTACCAGCGTGCACTGAAGTTTCGAGATGCCAATACGCGGACGATTGAGAGCAAGGAAGAGTTCTACGATTTCTTCACTCCCAAAGACTCGGCAAGACCTGAAATTCATGGTGGCTTCGCGCTCGCCCACTGGAATGGCTCGCGCGAGATCGAGGAGAAGATAAAGAGTGACCTCAAAGTCACCATCCGCTGCATTCCCTTAACCGATCCGGAACCTGGTCGATGCATTTTTAGCGGCCAGGCGAGCGAGAGGCGAGTGATCTGGGCTAAGGCATACTAGTGGATTGGTTGACGTCGGAATGCGCGTTGTTTTACCCTTATTCATGAGCAATGAGCTCACACTTTACAGCCGCACCATGTGTTCGTGGTGCATCGACGCCAAGGATTTTTTGCAATCCCGCGGCTACAAATTTACTGAGATCGACGTTGGCCGGAATCGCGCCGCTTACGAGGAGATGAAGGAAATTTCCGAGCAAAGTTATGTGCCGACGCTGGTGGTCGGAGAGGAAGTGCTGGCAAATTTCGACGTCGAGCAGTTGGAGAAATTCTTAGACGAGCATCGAATCGAACCGTAATGCTGTTCGGACTTTTCCTCACCCTGGGCGTTGCTGTCCTCAGCGTCGCGTTGCGGAGTTTTCAGACCTCGTTCGCGCAAAAGCTGGGCGCGCTGGGGGTCTTGATCGCGACGTTTCTGGCATTTTATTTCATTACCGGAAATATGGGGTGGGGTATTGCGGGGGGAGCAAGTTGGCTGTTCCTGCCGTGGCTGGAGATTCTCACCCGTATTCGCACATTGCGCCTGCCGAAAGAGAAGCGGTTGCGACCCAAGACTCCGCCTTCGGCCAGTCTGTTTCCCGCGCTCGACGAGATCAGCCGCGAAATCGAAAACGAAGGTTTCGCCCACATTAATGACGCCGGCTGGGACTGGGAGGACTACCGGCAGTTTTTCCGGCTCTTTTACCGGACCGACGATCGTGCGCAGGCCACGATTTGCCTGAACGAGCAACACGATCTGTCGTTTTATTATTTGCGCATTTCGTCGCGCGCGAAAAATGGTCTGATTTGGACGACTTGGAATTACCCGTTGTCTTACGGATTGAAGTTAACCCCGCAGTTTCGGATCAACCGCCAGCGGCCGGACCAAAGCTTTTGGCAGCTTTATCAAAGCCACCGTGAATTTCTGAAAAGCCATTCAGTGGAAACGGCTTCGCTCGATTCTCTCGACGATGAACGCATCCAGACTGACATCGAAAATGATTTGCGCGATCAAATTGCACATAACGTCCGTGCTGGCGTGCTTAAAGCGGCGGCGAATGATGAAGTCAAATACTCCTGGCGCGGGATGATTTATCTCTGGTGCCAGTTCCTGCTCGATTTGGTGCGTTTATAACTCTTCCTCTTCCGTTAACTCTTAACCTTTATCTACAGCAAGCGGAGGAAGAGGAAGAGTCGTTACACTTTCATGATCTCGGCTTCCTTGCGTCCGAGATGCTCGTCGATCGATTTCACAAAGCGATCGGTCAATTTTTGGACCTCATCTTCGGTGTCGCGCATCCCATCTTCCGTTAGCGTACCAGACGCTTTCAGCTTTTTCGCTTCATCGAGCGCAGTTCGCCGATTCGCGCGCACTCGCACACGGGCTTCTTCCGCCATTTTGCCAAGCGAACGAACCAGATCTTTGCGGCGCTCCTCCGACAATTCCGGGATTGGCAGCCGGATGATTTTGCCATCCACCGACGGTGTTATACCAATGCGCGATTCGTTAAGTGCCTTCTCGATATCGCGGACTGTTCCGGCGTCGAATGGTTGTACCACCAGTAACCGTGGCTCAGGCGTGGTAATGAGGGCAAGCTGTTTCAGTTTCATGGTCGAGCCGTAAGCATGCACATCGACGTTCTCGACCAGGGCGGGCGAAGCTTTCCCGGTGCGCACCGCGGCGAATTCGTGCACCATGAAATCGGCACTTTTTTCCATCGCCATTTCTGTCTCGAGAAGAATATCGTCCTTGGTCATAAAAGATTCTGGCGCGAGCAAATCCTAATCGCAAACCAACGTCCCGATTTTTCGCCCCAGCACTACGTCACGAATGTTCTCAGGCTGGTTCATGTTAAAAATGACAATCGGGATTTTGTTATCCATGCATAGACTGAAAGCAGTCGAATCCATCACTTGCAAACGCTTGCTCAGCGCCTCGGTGTAGCTCACTTGGTCATAGCGCTTCGCGTTCGGGTTTTTTTGGGGGTCGGAATCATAAACGCCATCTACCTTGGTCGCTTTCAAAATTACCTGCGCGCCAATCTCGCTGGCGCGGAGCGCGGCGGTGGTATCGGTAGAAAAATAGGGGTTGCCAGTGCCGGCGACGAAAATGACAACGCGGCCAAGCTCGAGATGACGAACGGCGCGACCACGGATGAATGGCTCCGCCACATTTTTCATTTCAATCGCGGTCTGCACCCTCGTCTCTACCCCAATCCGGGCGCAGGCGCTTTGCAACGCCAGACCATTGATCACTGTCGCGAGCATTCCCATGTAATCAGCCGTGGTGCGATCCATCCCGCGATGAGCGGCCGAAGTTCCCCGCCAGATGTTTCCTCCGCCGATGACAACGCCGATTTGCACGCCCAAGTCGCGCACCTCCTTGATCCGCTCGGCAATAGCGAGGACGACCTGCGGCGAAATATTCTCCCGCGCGCCAGCGGCTTGAAGCGCCTCGCCGCTTAATTTAAGCACGATGCGTTCGTAAACGGCGGCTTCCGTCTGCATCGGGCGTCAAACATGGCGCATCACGGCCGTAATGAAAACAAAAATGCATCTGTCGCAGCGGTCGGTGACCGCGGCCTTGCGCTGGTGGCGTAGAACGGGCCGGGGCTACAATGGGGCAACCCGCGAACGGCCACGCAGAAATTCCGCGATGCTCATTCGCCGTTTTCCCTCTAGCTGAACTTCATTTAACAACAAGGCGCCCTTCCCGGTAGCGACGATCAGTTCATTTTCCTTTTGTAAAATTTCTCCGGGCTTGCCGTTCTGATCGACAATTGATGCGGCGAAGATCTTCAACTTGCGTTGGTGGAGCTCCGTGAACGCGCCTGGCCAGGGATTGAATGCGCGGATTTTTCTCTCGATGACGTCGGCCGACTCGGTCCAATTGATGCGGCCGTGTTCGCGTTCGAGTTTCGGTGCGTAGGTTGCAAGTTCGCTCTCTTGCGAAGTGCGAGGTGCGTCTCCTTTCGCGAGGAGCGAAATGGCCTCTCTCAAAGCCTCGGGCGCAATTTCCGCCAACCTGTCATGCAGAGAACCGCCGGTCTCAGTCCGCGCGATTCCGATTTTTTTCTCGACCAAAATATCACCGGTATCAAGACCTTCATCCATATACATGACGGTGACCCCGGTTTCGCGATCACCCGCCGCGATCGCTGCCTGAATCGGCGCCGCACCGCGCCAACGCGGCAAGATCGAGGCGTGCAAATTGAGGCATGCAATCTTTGGAATTTCGAGGACCTCGCGCGGAAGAATTTGTCCATAGGCCATTACGACAATCACATCCGGATTCAGACGGCGAATTGCCTCAATCGCCTCTGGCATCTTGATCCGGGCCGGCTGCAAAACGGGCAGCTCAAGTTCACATCCAGATGTCGCATATGCGACACCTAATTGTTGAGTCGCTGCTTTGATCGGAGGTGGCGTGATTTTCTGGTCGCGACCGACGGGTTTGTCCGGTTGGGTGACGATACCGACCAACTGATGCTCGCGCCATTCGCGCAGCAGTCGCAGTGTCGGCACGCCGATCTCGCCCGTGCCGATAAAAACGATCCGCATTCTCGTTAGGAATGCAGGGAAATCGGAACCCGCTTTCCTCGGCGCGCCTGTTGCGCCGCAATCGTTTGCGCCATCATTTTTTCACCGGCTGTGACTTCGCGCGATCCAACCGAGGAAGCGCAACCAGTGCAGAGATAATCGTAGAGTTCTTTGTCGGGCAAAACTAACAGCAGCCGTTCGCGCACCGGCATGGTCGCTTTGCACTTGTCGCAATAAAGAGTGGAAGCGGTGAAATTCTCAAACTGACTCATTGTTTATGCCCGTCCACGCCGTTCACGCTAGCGAGGATGTCGAACAAAACCTTTGCTGGTGGCTGCATCGCGTCAACCACGGTGATGCATTCCCTCGGGTAGTAGGTCAGCACTGGGCGCGATTCTTTTTCATAAGTGTCGAGCCGTCTTTGGATCACCTGCTCATTGGCGTCATCGAGCCGGTTATCTTTCAGGGCGCGCTTTTTCAGGCGTACGAAAAGCGTTTCGCGATTCGGGCAGGCGAGATGGAAGACTTTTTGGACGTCGATCATGTCCTCCATGATTTTCGCCTGACTGATATTTCGGGGAATGCCGTCAAGCACGAGAGTATCGATATCGGGCTTGAATTTGTGAGCCTCGACCGCGGCGTCGATGGCTTCTTTCCAAAGCTCGACCGTGATCTCGTCGGGCACGAGCTGGCCTTTGCTGGAGTATTCGAGAAAGGCCATGCCTACTTCTGTCCGCGTATCGATGGAACGGAAAACATCGCCACAGGGGCAGTGAAAAAAACGCGGGATACTGCCGAGGGTTTTGCCCTGTGTGCCTTTGCCGCTTCCGGGCGCGCCAAAGAGGATGAACGTCTTATATCTCATAACGACTGGAACCTTCTTTTATAAAACATAAAACAAATGAAAAATCTCAGCAATGGTTGCAGCTGATGCCGAGCCAAAAGTCAGGTCGGTTCGGCCAAAACCCGTGTCTTAAAGTCTCCCCGATGCTACCAATCGACAGCTACTTCGCCGGCATGGGATCGACATTCACCCGTCGTCCCGCTCGGTCGAAGCGCACATTCCCATCGACCAGCGCAAAAATCGTGTAGTCGCGGCCGAGCCCGACATTCTTGCCCGGTAAAAATTTCGTTCCGCGCTGCCGGACAATGATATTGCCGGCGACGACCAGCTCGCTTCCAAATTTTTTAACGCCCAGTCGCTTGCTGACGCTATCGCGCCCGTTCTTTACGCTGCCTTGTCCTTTTTTGTGCGCCATGACTAATCCGTCTCCTTTTTCGTGCTCTTCTTTGCGCCCACGCTGATCGATTTAATCTTGAGTCGCGTCAGTTTTCGCCGATGGCCGACAGTACGGTGATAACCTTTCCGCCGTTTAAATTTGTAGGCGACGACCTTTTTGTCTTTGCGTTGCTCGACTACTTCCGCCGTCACTTTTGCCCCATCGATCGGCGCGCCGTGCGTCAGCTTGTCGCCGTCGGCATGCATCAAAACCTCGGCAATCACGACCTGCTTGCCTGGCTCGGTCTCGAGCAAATCGACGTCAATCGTGTCGCCTTCCGCGACGCGATACTGCCGGCCACCGGTCTTTATGATTGCAAATGCCATAAGGGAATTACTTGCCGCCGATTAGGTAGTGATGCTTCTGAGGGAAAAGCCGCGCACGATCCCACACATGTGCGGATTTGGCAAACGGAAAGCATTTAGGGCTGTCCCTGGCCACGGCGAGCTCACAGCGTCTCAAGGGGCGGCTGTCTCTGACTGCCGACCTTCTGAATTAGCGGCCGGTTGGGCCCGATCTAAAATAGTCGGCAGTCTGGAGACGGCCGCTCCTTGGACCAGTAGCACAATTTCGCCTTTTGCTGGATGCGCTTCGTAATGCGCGAACAACTCGGCCGCGCTCCCACGGCGGTATTCTTCGAATTTCTTGGTCAACTCGCGTGCAACACAGAGTTGGCGATGTGGCAAAATCTCGACGGCAGCGGCGAGCGTCTTCGTCAATCGGTGTGGTGACTCGAAGAAAACTGTCGTCTCATCGCGCGCGGCGGCCGCGCGTAACTCGCGCTCGCGTCCACCGCTCTTTGAGGGCAAAAAGCCGCCGAAGAAGAATTTTTCCGTGGAAAATCCGGAACCGACGAGCGCAGTTAGAATCGAGGAGGGACCGGGAACAACAGTAAACGGCAGATTACGTCGAATGCACGCGCGGATCAGACGTGCGCCGGGATCGGACAATCCGGGCGTACCTGCATCGCTCACTAGCGCGAGATTTTCACCAGCGACAATGCGCTCGATCAGCTGTGCGGTGCGCATGGCTTCATTGTGCTCATGAAAACTGACCAGTGGCTTCTTGATTCCAAAGTGTTTTAGCAACATGCCAGAGTGCCGAGTATCTTCCGCCGCGATTGCGTCGACCAATTTTAAGACCTCGAGCGCACGCAAAGTAATGTCGCCGAGATTTCCAATTGGCGTGGCGACCACGTAAAGCATGCCACGATCATCGGATAAGATTTGGTTTTGTGCCATTCGACGTGCCTGACGCGTCGAGAATTTTCACAAGCTATGGAACAATTGAAGGCAATCCGCGGCTCGGTTCCTTTTAAAGCTGCCCCTTATGTGATAGTTTGGACGATTCAAGCTAGGGAGCACAGGCGATGAAACCGAGGAGTCCGTGCGAAACCGAAAACTGGCGGGTTCCGCAGACCGATTATTGCTTCCGCTCCGATATGGGAGAATGGCGCGGGCATTGGTGGACTCCGGGCGACGAGGGAGAATCTGCTCGGCGCCGGTTTTACGATTTCACGCGCCAGTTCATGCTGGAGTCGGCGCGAGAACGAGCAAAAGAGATGTATGTCTTCGCGTTAGTAATGCTGACCGCCGCCTGGCCGGTCGGCTACATGATCTATAGCGTCATAAAACTGCTGCTCAAAGGCCAACCGCTGGATTAGGCTCGCCTGCTCAAGACTCGAATTTATCCAGGAAGAACTCGAGTCGCCGACTCGAGAACTCTTCGGACAAAGTTTGGGCTCCGACGAAGCGGAGCCCTCCAATCAGTTCGAATCCAAAGCTGGCGGGACGCGCTCTGTCGTGTCCCAAACTTCAGGCGCGACGCGCCGTTCCGAATCCCGCGTCTAATTGCGGTGGCCAGAGAAATTCGGCGCGACGTTCGGGGGTGGTTTCGGGGGCGAAACCGTGGCGCATGATGTTTTCCGTGACAACACGCGGGACGAGAAAGTTGAGGAGGTAATCGTTACCACCGGCTTTGGTGCCGCCGCCACTCATTTTGAATCCGCCAAAGGGATGACGGCCGACCACGGCGCCGGTGCAGGAGCGATTGACGTAAACGTTCCCCGCAACGAGTTCGGCTTTGACCCGCTCGATGTTGGCCGGACTGCGTGAGAAGAAGCCGGCCGTTAGCGCGTAATCGGTATCGTTGGCAATTCTGATCGCGTCGTCGAGATCGCGCGCTTTCAATACACTCAACACCGGGCCGAAGATTTCACATTGGCTGAGCGTCATCTCCGGTTTCACGTCAGTGAAAATTGTCGGCGGAATGAAATAACCTTTGTCTGGAATGTTGGTGGCTTGGAAAGCCAGCGTCGCTTCGGTCTTGCCCTTCTCGATGATTTCCTGAATTCGATGATATGCGGTCTCGTCGATCACAGGGCCGACCGTGATCCCCGGTTGTTCGGGATTACCGACGCGCAGGCTGGCGGCAGCCGCGAGTAATCGATGCATCACGCGCTCGTAATTTTCCTCGAGCGCGATGAGACGCGAACAGGCGGAACATTTCTGCCCCTGATAACCGAAAGCCGAGTAGATCGTGTCGACGATGGTTTCATCGAGATCGGCGTCGGAATCGACAATGACCGCGTTCTTCCCGCCCATCTCGCAGACGACGCGCTTGAGCTCGCGCTGGCCCGGGCGGGTTTTGCCGGCAGACTCCCAAATTCGCAGACCGACTTCGCGTGAGCCGGTAAATGCGATCATTTCTACGTCGGGATGATCGACCAGGTATGCGCCGATGACAGAACCGCGACCGTGTAGACAATTCAAAACTCCCGGTGGAACGCCTGCTTCCTGGAAAACTTCCATCAAGAGTGAGCCAAGGATCGCCGACGGCTCGGCTGGTTTCATAATTACCGCGTTTCCTGTAACCAGGGCGGCGGTGACCATTCCGCAGAGAATCGCGACCGGGAAATTCCAAGGCGCGATGACCAGCGCGACGCCTCGCGGCCAGTAATGCTGATAGCTTTCCTCGCCGGGCACATTTTGCGTCAGGCGGGGATATCCGATGAGGCGCATTTGATGCGCGTAGAAAAGACAAAAATCCATCGCCTCGCGAATGTCGCCGTCAGCTTCAGCCCACGCTTTGCCGACTTCGAAAACTTCGACCGCGGAAAGTTCGAAACGGCGCCGGTCGAGAATTGCGGCCGCGCGCTCAAGTAACTGGCAGCGCTCTTCCACCGGTGTGCGCGCCCATGTTTCAAAAGCGCGCCGCGCCGCTTTCACTGCACGTTCGGTTTCGGGAATCCCGGCCTCGGCAACGTAACCAATGATTTCGTCTGGCGCGCTCGGATTCACCGACTTCAGGAGCTTGTCGGTCCAAATTTCTTTCCCATCAATCACCAAGGGGTGTTTCTGACCGAAACGTGCTCGCACTTCGCGTAACGCGGTGCGCATTTTTTCCTGACACTCTGGATAGACGAAATTGACGAGCGAAGCGTTTTTGTAAGTGTCGCCCGGAGGCGTCTCTAGGGTGGCGCCATTGCGCGAGAAATCGGAGGCACCTGTAGAGGCCGGCGTGTCGCCCGCAAGACCTCCCCTTCCCGCGGCCGGCACTACACCATTCACGAGCTCGCCCGGGTCGCGCAGTAATTGCGTCGCCGAAACATGCTCGGAAAATTTTGCCCGCAGAAATCCTTCGTTCGACGTGTTTTCAAGGAGCCGTCGCACCAAATACGACATTCCCGGCAGCAGTTCGCCGACCGGCGAGTATTCGCGGACGCGATAACCCATATCGACGAGTGCGCGTTTGATCGGCCCTGCCATTCCATAGAGCAATTGAAATTCGAAACGGGTGCGATCGATCCGGAGCTCTTCCGCCAGCGCCTGCGCGTAGGCGATGCTGCGAACATTGTGTGAACCGAACGCCGAGGTTACGATCGACTCGTTCTCGAGCAAGATGCGGGTGAGTCTTTCGAAATTTGCGTCGCTCTCTGGCTTTTGCAGCCAGACCGGAATGAGCCAGCCGTTCTGCGTCGATTTTATTTTTTCGTAATCCCAATAGGCGCCTTTGACGAGCCGAACGGTAAACGGTGTTCCGCGCGCCCGTCCCCATGCAATCAAATCGCGCAGATCCGTTTCGGCATCGCGCAGGTAAGCCTGAATCACAATGCCGGCGTGCGGCCAGTCGCGAAACTCCGGCTCGGTGAAAAGCGTGCGAAAGAGTTCGAGCGTCGCGTTTTTGTGCGCGTAGCTTTCCATGTCGAAATTGATGAAAGCGCCAAGCTCTTTGGCGCGGCGCAGGATCGGGCGCAGCCTCGGAGCGAGATGCGCGATGGCGTCGGCCGGATCGGCCGGATTCATTTGGGAATAGAGCGCGGAAATTTTTACGGAGACATTTACGACGGGAAACAGTTCGGAATTCTTGCCGAGCGGATCGGTCCAGCCGCGAGTTTCGCGAGCGAGATGCTCGAGTAATTCCTGGCAACGCCCCATGTATCCAGCGGCTTCCTCTTCGCTGACGACAGCTTCGCCGAGGAGGTCGACGGTAAATCCGATTCCCTGCCGCCGCTTCTTGCGCAACGTCTTCATCACATCCTCGGGACTGCGTCCGGCGATGAACTGCCGCGCCATGCCCGAGACGTTCCAGCGCAGAAATTTCCCGCTAATGATTGGTACGATGCGCGCCAAGGAGACGCCTGTGCGGATTAGCGGCGCATAGCCGTTGCGCATGTCGGCGAAATATTCGTCGAGATGTTGCACGATATCAGAGCCGCGGCGCAGCGAAGCGAGAACGTCGACGAACCGGAACATTTGCACTTTGAAATGTTCGTCACGCATCGAGAACTCCATCATGCGTTGATAAAAACCGGCCTTGCTGAAAATCGATTCCGGGTTGCGATCGACCAGATCAAAGATTTGCATGCCGCGGCGCTCGACCTCGGCCTGGATGGGACTCATGCTCGACTGTAAACCGCGCCTCGCCGTTGGCAAAGCCGCGACTGATCAAACGCCGGTCGCTGATTACGCGATTGCCCGAAGTATAAAACTCGGGTAGCGACTCCATAAATGATTCCACCGCGCCAGGAATTCGCTAGTGACAACACGGCCGGCATTTGTCCGGAAGCGGGGGGAGCGCTGGCTAGGGCCAATGCCGGTTCAGCGCCATCCTATGGCGACGATAAGTGGACCTGGCAGCTATGCGATCGGGTGCGCGAGCTTTTCGAAATTGATTGCGACGTTTTTCTTGTCTTCAACGGAACAGCGGCGAATGCGCTCGCCCTGGCACAACTTTGCCAGCCCTTTCACAGCATCATCTGTCATGAGAACGCGCACATCGAAAATGATGAATGCGGCGCGTGCGAGTTTTATACTGGCGGATCGAAGCTGATTCCCACCCGCGGCGCGAACGGCAAGATCGATTTGTGCGAAGTGGAGGCGGCGCTGCTGCGCCAACATGAACTACATTCGCACAAGCCGCGCGTGATCAGTCTTACACAGCCGACAGAACTTGGAACGGTTTATACGGCGGATGAAATTCGCAAAATTTCAGCATTCGCGAAGAAGCGTAGGATGCTTTTGCACATGGACGGTGCGCGTTTTGCGAATGCCGTTGCCGCGCTTCGGTGTGCGCCAAGAGAGATCACGTGGCAGGCAGGCGTGGATGCTCTTTCCTTTGGCGGGACAAAAAACGGTCTGGCCGCGGGCGAGCTGGTGATTTTCTTTAAGAAACACGACGGCGCTGACTTCGATTATCGGGCGAAACAGGGCGGCCATCTCGCTTCCAAGATGCGCTTTCTGGCGGTCCCCTGGCTCGCTTTGTTGGAGAACGATGTCTGGTTGAAAAATGCGCAGCGCGCGAATGATGCAGCGCTGAGATTAGCCGACGGACTGCGTGATTGCGGAGCTGAGATCGTTTTTCCAGTTGAGTCCAACGCTGTGTTTGTTCGGCTCGATGCAATGATCGCCCGGACGTTGCGTGAACTTGGATGGGATTTTTACAAGTTCATCGAGCCGGACGTTTACCGCCTGATGTGCGCATGGTCGGCCAACGACGAGGCGATTACGGCGCTCCTTTCCGACTACGGAAGTTGCGTGTCTTCGGCGGGCTGATAACATCGCACAATGACTCGCGCTGGGGCGATCGCTTTCCTGCTGTCAGTGGCTGTTTGTGGTTGCCGCACCGCGGAAAATGTGGTAACCGCGCCCGCGCATTTTGTCAGCAAGACGTTTAGAGGCGAGCAGACGACCACTGAGACCACGGACACGACAGTTTACGAGAATCAGCCAGTGGTGACAACGCCTCCACCGCCGCAACCGACTCCTGCGCGGTCGCCTGGCACTATCACATCGACGACGACTACCGCGTCGTCGCCGCCTCAGCAGAACGAAACTCATCCGTCAACGTCTGCAACGTCCCATGCGGGTGTGACACCGCAGAGTTCGTCGACAAATTCAGCGGCGCAGTTTCCGGTGGCAAAGCCGGTCCCCGGGAAACCTGGCTATGTTTTCAGTCCTTACGATCCCAACGGCGGTTACGTCGACGTCAGTGGCTATCCCTCTGGAAGTAAGGTAAAAGATCCTTACTCGCAGAAGATTTTTCTGGTTCCATAAGGTTCCCTGGGCGTCCGTCTGCGCGTCGCCGTCGGTCCGGGAATCGATGTTGGCGGTGCCCGATTTCGTTCAGGGTGCGGAAGCAACGCAGAATTGCGAAAGAGCCCAAACGGGCCGTGTAGCTTACCTAGATTACATATTAAGTCTGAGGCTTTCGCGGTTCTGCAATAAGTTGGAAGGAACATTGGGATCGTTTTTTAACGGGCATGCATACTTCGTGCTTTTATTGCATTTATGGGATTTACCCTGTTTCGCATACCCCGCGGCTGCTCCCCCCGGCAGGGATCCGTCGCATCTCTGCAAATCCTCTCAATCCTGATCGTTTTGACCATCGGTATCCTTCTTTCTCACCGCGCAGAGGGCTACGTCCTGGAAGGCGTCAGCTGGCCGAACGGGAGCGTCGTTACTTTCAAAATGGGGCTCGGTTCGGCTGGCCGCACCCTGATTGACGGCAATACATCCTGGGATACCGCGGCAGCCCCGGCGCTCACTGCTTGGAACAATGTCGTAGCCAGGCTCGACTACACGAGCAACGTCGCCAGCACTTCGGCTTCGTCTGGTGACCACGTCAACTCAGTGGTGTTTTCAACCACAGTTTTCGGACAGAAATTTGGATCGGGAACCCTTGCAGTCACTTACTACAAGTATATGGGCAACAATATGGGCGGCACGATTGTTGAGGCCGACATTCTGTTTAACAAAAATCAGCAGTTCGATTCCTATCGGGGGCCGCTGCGTTATGGTACCAGCGGCTGGGCCATAGGGGATATTCGACGTGTCTTTATCCATGAACTCGGTCATGCGCTCGGTTTGGATCATCCTGACCAGCACGGCCAGCATGTCGATGCCATTATGAACTCGGTGACGAGCAACCGCGAGACGCTCTCTGCCGACGATACCGCCGGCGCGCAATCGATGTATGGCGCGCCAACGCCGACGCCAACACCTACGCCGAAACCGACACCAAATCCGTCAGGGAGCCATTTTGGCAATATTTCGACACGAATGGACGTTGGCAGCGGAAGCAATGTGATGATCGCCGGCTTTATGGTTTGGGGCTCGCAATCCAAAACAATACTTGTCCGTGCCCTTGGGCCGACTCTCGGCAACTATGGGATCGCTAACGTATTGAGCGATCCAATGCTTGAGTTGCACGATTCTTCGGGTGCTACGATCGCGACGAACGACGACTGGCAGACCGGATCGCAAGCTTCACAAATCAGCAGCAGTGGGTACGCGCCCAACAACAGCAACGAACCTGCCCTGATTGCAACTCTGGCAGCCGGCTCCTACACCGTGGTCGTGCGCGGTTACAACAATTCGACGGGCATTGGATTGGTCGAGGTGTATGAATTGGACACTTTATCAAGTCGTTTATCTAATATTTCTACCCGTGGACAAGTTGGCACGGACCAAAGTGTTCTCATTGCCGGGCTCATAATCGAAGGTTCGACATCAAAGAAACTGATTATTCGTGCACTAGGTCCGTCCCTGGCCGCGCCGCCATTCTCGCTCTCGGGAACGTTATCTAATCCGGCCTTGGAGCTGCATGACAGCTCCGGTAACCTACTCGCAAGCAATGACGATTGGGGCACTGGGACGCAGGCGGCTGCGATTTCATCCAGTGGTTACTCGCCGCCGAATGCCAAGGAGTCGGCGATTATCGCGACCCTCCCAACTGGCAACTACACTGCGATTATCCGCGGCGTGAATAACAGCACTGGTATCGCGCTGGTGGAGGCATATGACCTTGATCCATAGATTGAACGAAAACCGCGTACGCGCGATCAAATGCTCTCCTTTTGAATCATTCGTAAATCCAACTAGGTTTAGGTTCCTCCAATGAAAAAATTCTCCCAGTTACTGATTTCCGGGGCGTGTCTGATTTTTGCGGGTAGCGCGCTGGCGACAACGGTTATTCCACCTTCATTCGATGAGCTCGTTTCCCGGGCTGAATTGATCTTTCAAGGCAGCGTGACTGATGTGCGCTCCGAATGGACGGGTGAGGGGGCGCAACGTCACATCATGAGTTATGTGACGCTGAAGGTAGAAGACGCCATCAAGGGCACTCCTGGTCCGACGGTCACTCTGCGTATGCTGGGCGGTACTGTCGGTGGTGAGACAATGGAAGTAGCTGATGCTCCCAAGTTCAAAGTTGGCGACCGCGACATTCTGTTTGTGGAAAACAACGGCACTCAGTTCGTCCCCCTCGTCGGCATCATGCATGGTCGCTTCCATGTGAAGAAAGATACTACAGGACAAGACACCGTTTTTACCGATGAAGGCTCTCCGTTAAGCGATGTCACCCAGCTTGGTAAGAATCCAAAAGCGGCCTCCGCTGGGCGTGCCATTTCCAAGCAGGAATTCAAGAACGCGATCCAAGCCAAAGCGCAGGCGCAAGCCACGCATTAGCGATAAGGTCGTTTAGCGGGTCGGGTTTTAGGCGTCGACTTTCGGTCTAATCAAGGCACTTCGTTCGAAGCGCGTTCGCGTTTTACCTGCTGCCTCACTTCGTTAGTCCGATCAATCGCAGCCTTTGCCCAATCGTGTTCGCTTGCTGGCCGCGGCGTTAACGTCGGCTGAGCTGCCACTTGGGCTGTTTTTTTCGGGGCCTCCGCCTTCTGTGTTGTCTGCTGACGCAAGAAAATCACGCCCCCCACAATCAATGCTACGATGACGAAGTAGCGCATACTGCTTCATCAGCACAATATGAGCCAGTTCCTACCATTGCCCGAAGCGATGCCGAGTGATAAATAGTTGTATGAACGCAATTCGGCGTTCCGTATTCCTACTCTGGTTGCCGACGTGGCTTGCCTTGACGGCGCATGCCCAACTTTATCAGGGCCGGCAGCTGGTACACGCTGACGCCCTGGCCAATGTCAGTGCCATCGTTCCCGGCGAACCGTTCCTTGTCGGTGTGCGCTTAAAAATGGAGCCGCGCTGGCACACCTATTGGAAATATCCGGGCGACGCGGGAATCCCGACCGAGATCAAGTGGCAATTGCCCGAAGGCTGGCGTGTCGGCGATATTCAGTGGCCCATCCCGCTGAAGCTCGAGGAACCCGGTGACATTCTGATTTATGGTTATCACGATGAAGTCCTTTTGATTCAACAGGTCACGCCCCCGAAAGACCTAACCGGCGCCAGTGCGAATCTGTCGGCCAAAGTCAGCTGGCTTGTGTGCGAGAAAATCTGCATTCCCGGCGATGGAACCGTAACCTTGTCGCTTCCGATTGCACCGGCCAATTCGCCCGCCAACACCGACCTGTTTGCACGGTTTCAAAAGCAGTTGCCAACCTCGCCGGCTGCCGATTCTTCCGCCTCGTGGAAAAGCGACGCTGGGGGGCTGGTCTTGCGCGTGCGC
>Ga0193723_1000381_pt1 | contig 17300 bp, 16 predicted proteins | sample H2m2metaG_FD_143042 | JGI IMG/M metagenome (GOLD analysis project Ga0193723, IMG submission 143042) | Soil microbial communities from a riparian zone of the East river system, Colorado, United States - H2m2 | ecosystem: Environmental > Terrestrial > Soil > Riparian zone | place: USA: East River...
TCGGGTGCTCCTCGACGTGTCGATGCCGGGCGGACCCTTTCTCGACACGCTGCAGCGGCTGCGCGCCAAGCATCCCACGGTCCGTGTGTTGGTCTTGAGCGTGCATCCCGAGGACCAGTGGGCGGTGCGAGCGCTGCGTGCTGGGGCGTCAGGCTATCTCACCAAAGACCATTCGCCCGATCAGCTCCTCGAGGCGATCCGCCGCGTGTACCGAGGCGGCAAGTATGTGAGTCCGACGTTGGCGGAGCACTTGGCGAAGCAGCTCGACGGCGGCGGGCAGCGCGCGCCGCACGAGCTGCTCTCCGACCGCGAGTTCGAGGTGATGCGCCGACTGGGCAGCGGGCTCACCGTCTCGCAGATTGCCACTGAGCTCGCGATTTCGGCGAAGACGGTGAGCACATACCGGAGCCGAATTCTCGAAAAGATGGACGTGGCCACGAACGCCGAGCTGGTGCGCTACGCCGCGAGGTACGGCTTGATCGGCCCCTAGAACGCGATCTGAACGCCCGTCGTCAGAATCCGGTCGGTGCGCTCGAATCCGGGCTCGGGAAGGTTGTCGAAGCGGATGAGGTAGGATACCCGCAGCGCGATCTGTCGCGACAGCGGAGCGGTCAGCGCCGTTTCAGAGTTCAGGCGTTGATCGTCCATCGTCTCGAGGTTGGCAATCCATTCGAATGCCTGGCTGAAGACGGCCGCGGCGCCGAAGCGGTGCCTGAACAGGAGGCCGGTGCGCGCGGCGGTGAAGCTCTGCTTCACGTTGGCGGTACTCCGCTCGCGTTGCGCCGTCAGGGCGGCGTCGACACCAAGCGTGTCACGCGGGGCCTGCACGACCGTGTAGGCCAGCCCCGGCCCCGCGCCCCAGCGCACGGCGACGCCGGCGAAGGGATCGCGCTGATACGAGAGCAGCGCGAACGCGCCAAAGCGAGGCGTAATGCGGTACTCCGCCCGAGCCCCCGCCTCATAGGACTCGGTCGTCGTGGTCCCTTCCGTCTTTCCGTAGAGCGCCTTGGCGGTCTGTGTAAAGACCCACGGTGCAAGCCGCCAGGTGAGTTTCTCTCCGAGATTGAAACTCGTGACATTGGAATTGCCGCTCGCGTGAATGAAACCCAGGTCGAGGGTCGCGGCGGGGCCTTGCGCCGTGAGTGTCAGCGGCAACGCCAGAGCGGCGACAGTAAGCGAAATGACGCGCATGCCTGTAATCAAGCACCAAGAGAGCGCCGGCGCGAGCTAACGCCTTGCCGGGCGCGCGCCCACGATCGCCTTGGGAATCATGACGTGCACACCGACGTTGCCGTCCACCAGTTCCGTGACTCGCACGTCGCAGGCGACACTGACCAGGCGATAGGCTTCCATTTTCGACCAACCGCGGTACGCGGCGATGAAGTCGATCGCCTCCTGCACGGCGATCTGCGTGGCCCTCGTGAGATCCTTGTCCATCCCCATCGCGATGAAGTGGGTGGGCGTCTCGGCGCGAGGCCAGGTGAGGTGCAGGTCCTTGCGCACGACGAGCTGCAGCCGCCCGCGTAGCGAGGTCTCGATCGCCGTCTGGTCCACTTCTCCGTCGCCCTGCGCCGCGTGGCCGTCCCCCACCTCGAACAGCGCGCCGGCTGCGTGAATCGGGATGAAGAGCGTCGTTCCCGCCACCAGCTCCTTGTTGTCCATGTTGCCGGCGTGGATCCCGGGAGGGTTGCTGCTTACGCGGCCCGAATCGCGTGGCGGCGCCACGCCCATGCTGCCGAAGAAGGGATGTAGCGAGATATCCAAGTCCGGCGCGAAGTGGGCCACCATACGCGCGCGATCGAGCGGGATGATGCGAGTGGTATGTGTGCTATCGCAGTTGCTCGGCAAGAAGCCGCGGCAGCCGTTGTAGCCGTAGGGGATCGCGATGTCGATCTTGAGGATCTTGACCTCGAGCACGTCCCCCGAGTCGGCTCCCGCGACGTAGACGGGCCCCGTGAGAATGTGCCCGCCGGGGCCGCGGTCAGTGACCTGAGTGACGATGTCGCGCAGGGATTGTTGCACGTCCGCGGGCGCGACGCCCGCGGCCTCGAGACGATCGGGACGATTGGTGATCAGCGTCTCGACTTCGATGGTGTCGCCCGACGCGATGCGAAGCACCGGCGGCGCGGCGGCGCTGTAGTAGCCGTAGGCGACGGTCTGGGGCGTGGCGGGGAGACGGTGGAAGTGCTGGGCCGCGAGTCGGAGGGGGGACGCGAGACCCAGCATCATGAGGGCGATTCGTCGAGCAGCGATCACTGCGGCGTCTCCAACGGATGCCTGCTCCGCTCGTAGAACTCATTCTGTAGCCTCAGGCTCTCCTGATCGGCCTTGATCGCCCGGATGGCCGTGACCACGCCGTTGATCCAGTTCTTCGCCTCGAAGTCGCCCAGCTCGCGCGAGGCGACGGCCCCTTCGCCGGCGTAATGATTCGGGAAGCGCGCGTACCACCAGATCCCTGTGTACACACCGTCCGGCAGCTTGAGGCGCGCCTGATCGGCGCCTGATTCCTGCGTCGCGCGATCGAGGTGCACGAGGTCGGGCCGCGCGATGATGCTCACGGACGTTTCACTTTCACCGGCATGCATGTCGGTCGCGGGGTTCGACTTGTGCTTCGGCTCGCCCGGCCCGCTGCGCGAGATTCCGACCACGTAGACGACGTAATCGTGCGGCGTGTCGAGCTGGCTCTGCGCGAAGTACGGCAGCAGGCTATTGTTGCCGCCGTGACCGTTCACGATGATGACCTTCTTGCAGCCATTCCGCGCCATCTCGTCGGTCGTTTCCTGGAGCAGGTCGAGCTGGAGGCGCCGGCTGTAGGCTACCGTGCCTGGCTCATGCTTCGCTTCGAAAATTTGGCCGAAGTAGTACTCCGGGAACACGATCGCGTACTCCTGCTGCGCGGCATTGAGGGCGACGTAGCGCACGTTGAGCAGGTCGTTGCCGAGGGGGAGGTGGGGCCCATGCTTCTCCATGATCCCGAAAGGCAGCAGGCAGGTCCCTTGCGCCCGCGCGATGCCGTCCTTGAACTCGGCGGCCGAGAGCTCTTCCCAATGGACGGAGAGTCTCGGTGGTGACTGCGCCGACAGGGTCGAGGCGGCGAGGAGTGTACCAACGGCTGTGACCGAAAGCAGCAGTGGCCTGTTCAAGTGCCCTCCCAGTTTGGTGGTCATGGGGGACGAAGATCCCATGTCAGGCCGCCAGGCGCTACCTCCGGACATTGCGGTTGCTGCGGGCGTGATGCGCGGACGCAGCATCCTTCCGGAATCGGCGCCTTCCCAATTAGCCTCCAGCAATTCTCGAACGGACCATCCCATGCGTAAGCTCAAACTGCAGGTCCAGATGACGGTCGATGGATTCGTCGCCGGCCCGGAAGGCCAGCTCGATTGGATGACGCGGAGCCTCGACGAGGGGGTCATCGCGCGCATCGTCCAGCTGACCGATACGAGCGATACCATCCTGCTCGGCCGGAAGATGACCGCTGGATTCATCGACTACTGGGAGGCGGTGCAGCCGCAGAGCCCCGAATACGTGTTCGCGCGCAAGATGGTGGACACGCCGAAAGTGGTGTTCAGCAAGACGCTCGAGCGCGTCGCGGGGAAGAATGTGCGGGTGGAAAGCGGCGATCTGGTCCAGGCCGTGAACGCGCTCAAACGTCAGCCCGGGCACGACATCGTCGTGTACGGTGGTGCGACGTTCGTGAGCGCCTTGATCGAGCACGATCTGATCGACGAGCTCAACATCTTCGTCAACCCTGTCACGATCGGCCGCGGCATGCGGATCTTCCAGGACCGGAAGGCTCTGCGCGTGATCAGTTCGACGGCGTACCCCAGCGGGGTGGTGATCAATACGTATCAGCCACTGAGATAGTCATGGTCGCGTGGAGCTGCGCGGAGAGGGCGGCGCCCGCTGCGTTCGACTTTCGAGGACGACTTCGCGGGCAGCGGCGATTACCGCCTCGGGCGCCTCTCGCGGGATCTCATGACCGCTCTGTCCAAGGATGATCTGCCGCCCGCGCGTGGAGAGCCCCGCCAGTTTGGGTTGAATCTCGTGCATCCACACTTGTCGATAGGCCACGAACTCCCGGTCCTCTTCCGTCGGATGCGCCGATGTGTCCACCCTGCCGGCGGTGAGCACGATCAACGGGCGATCGCCAAATCCGCCCGCGGCCGCGGCCTGGTCGTAGCTCTCCGGTAGCGAGGCATCGAATTGCGCCGCAATCGCTTTCGGTTGCTGGCGAAGCGCGCGGATTACCTGCTCGCGCGTGCGCTGTGCAGGATCGGCCGGGAGCGGGTCGCGCGGGGTCAAGAGGCGCACGACGCCGAGGCGGCGCGCCGTTTGCCCCAGGATCCAGATGGGGCGCCACAGGGAGCGTGACGCCGTATGGCCGAGCATGAACGGTGGTGCGCGCTTCGGCTCGTCTTCGTGAGCCGCATCGACCAGAACCGCCCCAGCGACGTCGTCGGGGTACATGCCGTTGTAGACACGCGCATTCAATCCGCCGAGTGAATGGCCGACGAGGACGTACGGAGGTGGGACGCCGGCGCGATGCAGGAGCTGGTGCAGCTCGGCCGACATCGTCGCGCTGGTCCGCGGGAATGGGCCCGGATCGCTCCAGCCTTCGCCCGCGCGGTCGAACCAGCAGGCTTGGGTGACCTTGGCAATTTCCGGTTGGATCTCCGACCACGCGTACCCCGGGTCACCATTGCCGGAGTCGAGGATCACCGCTGGGCTCCCCTCGCCCGAGCAGAAGATGTTCAGACTCCGCCCGCCGACGTCTACCGACCGGCCGATCTGCGGGAGCCGTTGGCGATCGTTGCGTTCACCAATCTGTTCGTACGTGACGCCCGCGAGCCCAACGATGAGCACGATCGCGCCGAGCCATTTGGCGGCGAGACCGAATAACCGTCTAAGCCTGGATTGCTCGGTCACGGCATCACGCGCCTCGCCCTACTGGGTTCGCACTCCTGGCACTACTCCATCCTCGACGATGTCGGCGGCTGGCGTCGTATCGCGGCGGTCTTGAGCCGACGCTCGAGCGGAAAGACCGAAAACGAGCACGAGCACGATCGACGCCGCTCCAAGGGCGGAGGGTCTGCCTGGCCGGTACAAGGCGATCAGGAGCGCGACCGGCAGTCCAAAGCCCACGAGTTGGGATAGGTAGGACATCCAGGGGAACAGCAGCCGGGCGGCTACGAACAGCACGACGGAGGTGACCAGCGCCAGGCGCCCCGCCAGCCGTCCCCGCTCTGTTGGGCGCAGTATCGCGACACCGGCGGCGAGGAGCAGCACACTCGCGCAAACGCCCAGCACGAGCGCGAGGCCGTGCGTTCCCTGGATTGTTCCCGTTCCCCACGACACCCACTCTACCGCGGCGTTTACCACCCCAAACACGCCGACTAACACGCTCAGCACTGCAGCGATCTTCATGGTGACCCCCATGGTTCGGGTGCTCTCACGCCACGCTTCTACACGCAGGGCCGGCGCGCTCCGCGCGACGTCCCACAAGACCCTTGCCCAGAAGCTGACCGTGCGCACATCGCTCTCCCGGCACTGGTCCCGAAAGAGCAGCACCATCTCGCGTTCGTACTGGCCCCGAAAACCCGGCGGGTAGGCGCGCAGCAGCAGGCGATAGACGCGTTCGGCGCTCATGCAGGCCTCTCACCGATCAGCTTTTTGCGCCGCGCCGCGCGCACCATCGCGTCGAGCCGTCGCGCCTCCGCGCGTACCACCGATAGGCCGAGGGGTGCCAGTCGGTAGTAGCGGCGTCGCTCGTCGCCCCGCTCGGGGTCCGACCGCTCGCCACCTTCCTCCACCAGGCCTGCCTCGAGCAGCCGCTTCAGCGACCCATAGAGCGTCCCCGGCCCCAGGCCCACGGCCTTCATGATCGCGTAGCCGTGCCGCTCCCCGTCCGCGAGCGCGACCAGGATGTGGAACGTCGCGGGCGGCAGCGGCAGGTACGCCTCTGGCGCTCGGCCGGCTCGCCGTTTTGTGACCATGGTTCGCGTATTATATCGACAGTCGATATAGTGTCAAGGTACCCCTCCCCCCTCTACCTTTGGGTGTCGTGTTTCCGCCCCCTCACCCCTATTCCACGAGTGTGCATGACGACCCCGTTACGTGATTTCCTGGAGATCCCCTACGACGAGCTGGAAGAGCGCAACCTCGCGGCCAAGAAGCAGCGGGAGGGCCGCGTACCGGCGGACAAGATCCAGGAGGAGCGTCTCAAGTACTTAAAGGATGAAAAGCGCATCAAGGCCGTCACGGTCTGCTTCACCGACCTCGAAGGCCGGTTCCACATGCTCGACTACGACAAGAAATTCCTGCTCGCCTCGGTGGACAACCTCACGTTCGACGGCTCGTCGATCCGCGGGTTCTCACAGCAGCGGGAATCCGACCTGCGGCTGCGCGTCGATTGGCCGGCGTTCTACTGGCTCCCCTCCGACGTGTTTGGTCCGGGGAAAGTCCTCGCGATGGCCGAAGTGTTGGAGCGCGATGGCGCGCCCTACGGTGCCGACTCCCGCGGCCTGCTGAAGCAGTACACCGACAAGCTGTTCGCCAAGGACGGCACGACGTGCTTCGCGGCCAACGAAATCGAAGGGTTCCTCTTCAAGGGCCGTGATGCCGAGCGGCGCTATCACGAGGCGGGAAGGTTCGAGTTCATCTCCACGGGCGGTTACTACCACTCGCTGCCGGGCGATGCGCTGCGCCTGTTCATCGATACGGCGGCCGAGGTGCAGCGCGCGATGGGGTTCGCCAACGAGAAGGATCACCCCGAGGTGGCGCCGTCACAGTTCGAGATGAACTACAGCTACGCCGAGGCGGTCATCGCGGCCGACCAGGTGCAGCTATACAAGCTGCTCTCGCGCCAGGTGGCTGCCCGCATGGACATGACCGCCTGCTTCCTGCCCAAGCCGGTGACGGGCGTCAACGGCAACGGGATGCACACCAATGTCTCGGTGGGGCGCAAAGGCAAGAACCTGTTCTGGGAGGAGAAGGGCCAGGACCAGCTGTCGCAAGCCGGTTGGGATTTCATCAAGCGGATTCTCTCGAATGGCGCCGAGATCTGCTTGCTGCTCAACTCCAGCGTGAACAGCTATCGCCGGCTCGACCCGCACTTCGAGGCGCCGAATCAGATCAAGGCCTCGCCGATCGATCGTGGCTCGATGATTCGCATTCCGTTAGGCAACGAGCGGTCCAAGCGCGTGGAGGTTCGTTCGATTGCGCCTGACGCCAACCCGTACCTCGCGATCTACACGATCTTCAAGACCGGCCTCGAGGGTCCGGCTGACGCGAGTAAGGGCGACGGCGCGAAGTACCTGTCGGATAACATCTACGACGCCATTCGCCTGCATCAGGGCAGCCGCTTCCTGAAAGACGCGCTGGGCGAGGATGTCCACGGCAAGTTTGCCGAGCTGAAGCAGATGCAGGCGGATCGCTGTCCCAAGGCCCTCGGCGCGGAGGTGAAAGCCGCCGAGATCCAGTTCCATCACGAGGTAACGAACCAGTATCTCTGGTCGAAGTTTTAGCCGGGAGGAGAATCCATGTCCCGCCCTGCCCTCGTTGCGGCAACTCTGCTGGCCGTCGCTGTCGCCTGTGCGAAGGGGCCCCCACCGCCACCTCCGGCGGTGGGCGCCCGAGTGCAGGTCAACGGCATGCAGATGTACTACGAAGTCTCCGGCGCCGGCGATCCGCTGATCGTGTTACACGGCGCCTACATGAACATCCCGTCCATGGGCGCGATCATTCCCACGCTGGCCAAGACGCACCGGGTCTATGCGCTCGAGCTCCAGGGCCACGGCCGCACGACGGACATCGACCGGCCGATCACTTATCCCAACCTGGCGGACGACGTCGCGGCCTTCATGGACGCAGTAGGTCTCAAGAAGGCCGACGTGTTCGGCTACTCCATGGGCGCCGTCGCCGGGCTGCAGCTGGCCATCCGTCATCCCGACAAGGTCAACAAGCTCGTGATGGCGTCCGGCGGCTACGACGCCAACGGCTGGCAGCCCGCGTTCAAGGCGTTCATTCCGCAGATGACCGTGGACATGTTCGTCGCCATGCCGTTCGCTCAGGACTATCGAAAGCTCGCGGCCAATCCTGACGGCTTTCCCGCGCTGGTCGCCAAGCTGATCGCGATCGAGAAGGAGCCGATGGCATGGGAGCGAGACGTGAAGGCCCTCAAGACGCCGGTGCTGATCATCGCCGGTGATGCCGACGTCGCGACGCTCGAGCATTACGTCGCGATGTTCCGGCTCCTCGGTGGCGGCGTGATGGGCGATATGGGCCAGCCGCTGCCGGCCTCGCGGCTCGCGATCATGCCGGCGACGGCCCACACCGCGGTCATCAACCAGCCCGACCTGTTGCTCGCGTTCATCGAGCCGTTCTTGAAGGGCGAAACGCCGAAGGGGATGTTCGGGCCGTGAAGAGCCGGAGACTCGGCAAGAGCACCCTCGAGGTCTCGGCGCTCGGACTCGGCTGCATGGGAATGACGTTTTCGTTCCCGCCATTTCCGCCGAAGCACGAGATGATCGCCCTGATTCGGAAAGCCGTCGAACTGGGCGTGACGTTCTTCGATACCGCCGAGGTGTACGGTCCGTTCACGAACGAAGAACTCGTGGGCGAAGCGCTCGCGCCGTTCCGCGGGAAAGTGGCGATCGCCACGAAGTTCGGGTTCAAGCCCGCTGACGACAACACCGGGCGGTGGAGCAACCTGGACAGCTCGCCGGCGCACCTCAAACAGGTGGTGGAAGCCTCACTGAAACGGCTGCGGGTGGAAGTCATCGACCTGCTCTATCAGCACCGCGTCGATCCCAACGTGCCGATCGAAGATGTCGCCGGAGCCGTGAAGGATTTGATCCAGGCCGGGAAGGTGAAGCACTTCGGTCTCTCTGAAGCGGGCGTGAAAACGATTCGTCGCGCGCATGCAGTCCTGCCCGTCACGGCCCTCCAGAGCGAATACTCGCTGTGGTGGCGAGAGCCGGAGCAGGAAGTGATACCGACGCTCGAAGAGCTCGGCATCGGCTTCGTGCCGTTCAGCCCTCTCGGGAAGGGCTTTCTCACAGGAAAGATCGACGAAAGCACGGAGTTCCAAGCCGGCGACTTCCGCAACGTCGTCCCGCGATTCACGCCCGAGGCGCGGAAGGCGAATCAGACTCTCGTCGAGCTCCTGCGCAGCCTCGCGGCGAAGAAGAGGACCACGCCAGCGCAGCTCGCGCTGGCCTGGTTACTGGCGCAGAAGCCGTGGATCGTGCCGATCCCGGGCACTCGGAAGCTGGAGCGCCTCGAAGAAAACCTCGGAGGTGCTGCGATCGATCTGACGCACGAGGATTTGCGGGACATCGATGCGGCGGCGGCGAAGATCACGGTGGAGGGAGCGAGGTATCCGGAGGCACTGCAGAAGCTGACGGGTCGGTGACAAGGAAGAAGCACGGCGAACAAAAACGGCGAGCCGGGTGGGCCCGCCGTTTTTGCTGGAGACCGGCGCTCGATACTAGAACGGACAAGTCCCGGGATCTGCCGCGTCGATCCTGAGCGCGGCCGCCTGCGGCGCCAAGTAGACGACGATGTTCTCGGCGGGCGCCGCGCTTTCGTTGCGCGCGATGTGGGCGTGTTCGCCCGCATCGAGGTAGCCCTGCCCCGCGGTGCGAACGATCGGCGCGCAGGTCGGGTCGTCGGACTCGTAGAACGTCATCGTGCCCGTCACGACTTGAATGAACACGGGACCGGGGTGGCGGTGCCAGCCGCTCTGGCCCCCCGGCTGAAAGACGATGCGCTGCACGGCCATGTCCACGTTCGGCGTGGCCTTCACTTCCACGTGCCAGTCGCCCGAGATCCGTTTGACCTTGAACGTCTGGTCTGACGGATCACCGAACGTCGCCCGACCGAGCAGCGTTGACTGGCTTCCCGACGACACCGTGTACAGGGGACCACCCATCGAGGCCCCGGTGGGGGCGGCTTCGGTCGCGCTGCGGTCACACCCGCTCGAGACCAGTAAGACGGCGGTGAGGGTGGCTATCATGCGCGATGCGGACATGTGCTGCCTCCTTGCGTTGAGGTTCGTTTACGCCGATGCTCCCCACTGTTGCATCGGCGTTTCCGCCAGTCGATGGCGCGCGGCTGACTCGCGGCAAAGCGGTGTCTTACCCGCTAAACGCATGGAGGACAGGTGATTACAGGGGAGTCTGACCTGGAGAAAAGATGGTAGGTCCCGAGCGGTCCCCGCGGCGCGTCGTGCGCTTCGGCGTCTTCGAAGTCGACTTGAACGCTGGCGAGCTGTTCAAACAGGGGATCAAGATCAGGATCCAGCAGCAGCCATTCCGCGTGCTGGCGCTGCTGCTCGCACGCCCCGGCGACGTCGTGACGCGTGAAGAGTTGCGTCAGGCGATTTGGCCTGCCGGGACGTTCGTGGAATTCGATGTGGGTCTCGACGCGGCGATTCACAAACTGCGCACCGCCTTGAGCGATTCCGCCGAGAGCCCGCGGCACATCGAGACGCTGCCGCGTCGGGGCTACCGATTCATCGCGCCGGTCGAGGGTGTCTCCGCGGCGAAACGTGCCCCGGCCGCAGGCCGCCGCTACATCGCGATCTTCGGCGCCATTGCGGCCACGCTCGGTCTCGGCGCGATCGCCGTGCTGTGGCACCCCTGGAGTCCTCGCGCACCGAACAGCATCGCCGTGCTGTACTTCGATGCCCGCGACAGCGCCGACGCGTACCTCGCCGACGGACTGACCGAAGACCTCACGAGCCTCCTCGGCAGCGTCGCGCGGGTGCAGGTGAAGTCGCCCGGTGTGGTGCGGCGTGCGCAGCGAGCGTCGCCCGGTGACGCACCGGCGATCGCCCGCGCGCTGGGCGTACACTATCTGCTCGATGGCAACGTGCGACGCGTGGGCACGCGCGTCCGAGTGTCCGTCCGGCTCCTGACCGGGACCACGGCGGTCGCGGCGTGGGGCGACGTGTTCGACCGGCAACCTGACGAGTTGCTCGCGTTGCCGTCGGAGATCGCTCGTGCGGTGGCGATGCGTGTGGGGGAATTGGACCTTGCTTCGGAGGCCCGGGCGCTGCCCACGCGCAGTCCCGCGGCCTACGACCACTATCTGCGCGGCAATTTTCTTCTGGCCCGACGGTCACCGGATCAGACCGCGCGGGCCATCGCCGAGTACCGGGAAGCCGAGCGACTCGACTCCGGGTTTGCGGCGGCGATCGGGCGAGCGGCCTACGCACACGCGATCGCGCGCGGCAACTACTATCGGCTCCCCGACACGCCGATCGAGAGCCTGGCCGTGCGCGGGCTCGTCATTGCCAACCGCGCGCTGCGGCGCGATTCGACCTCCTCCGACGCCTGGATGGCGCGGGGGTACCTCCTCGCCTTCGCCCAACCCCGGACCATGGACGGTTCGGTGCAAGCGTTCGAGCGGTCCATTGCCCTCGACGCGAGCAACGCCGAGGCACACCATCAGTACGGGGCGCTCCTCGGCTGGCTCGGGCGGAACGAGGAGGCCGACCGCGAGCTGCACAAAGCGCTCGCGCTCGATCCGGGCCGCGCCATCTCCTTCAGCGATCTGGCCGCGTGGGCGCACGTTCGTGAGACCGCGCGGGCCGTCGCGCTTATGGACAGCGCCGTGGCGCTGGACCCCGCCTCAGCGTTCTCGCGCCGGTGGCGGGCGCTGGCCCGTCTCTGGGCGGGCGACGTGCGCGGAGCCCAGGAGGACGCCGAGCTGGCTAATCGGCTGCAGCCCGGCGACATCGTGATGGAAAGCGTGCTCGCCATCGTCGTGGCGCGTGCAGGAGACCGGACCCGAGCCCGGACGTTGATGGCCCACTGGCCTGGGCGAAATGAGCATTGGCTCATCATGGCGGCGCTGGTGGCCGCGGGCGACACGGCGGCCGCGCTGGACCGCTTGGAGCGTGCGTCGCCGGTCCCCTACCTCTGGGCCGGGCTGCGCCGACCGGAGTTCGACGCGCTCCACGGCAATCCGCGCTATGAGCGCCTCGTCACGGCGCTGCGGCCGATAGCGGCGGTGGGGCCGTGAGCTCCAGATCCTTCGCGGCTCCGGCGCGGGGATGACATGCTGGGGCGCGCATCTTTGAAAAAAGAGATAGGATGTCACCCATGATTATCGGCCTCCTACTCCTCCTGCAGCTCGGCACGCCCCCCGTCTACGACCGCGTCATTCTCGGCGGCCGTGTGATGGATCCCGCCTCCAACCTCGATGCGGTCCGCAATATCGGCCTCCTGGGCGGGCGAATCGCCGCGATTACAGCCGATCCCATACGCGGCCGGGACACGATCGACGCACGAGGCCTAGTCGTCGCACCCGGCTTCATCGACCTGCACGCGCACGGACAGACGCCCGAGACATATCGGTTCTATGCCCTGGACGGCGTGACGACAGCGCTCGAGCTCGAGCTCGGCACGTCGGACGTCGCCGCGTGGTACGACGAGCGCAAGGGTGGCGAGCGCATCAACTACGGCGTCAGCATCGGCCACATCAAGGTCCGGATGGCGGTGATGCACGATCCCGGGACCAGGATGCCTGTCAGCGACGGAGCCTATCGCCCGGCGTCGCCTGAACAGATTGGCGAGATCGCGAAGCGCATCGAGATCGGTCTGCGCGAGGGCGCGGTCAGCATCGGCGCCGGGTTCCCGTACACGCCCGCGGCAACACGAGACGAGCTGCTGGCCGTGTTCCGTGTCGCCGCGAAGGCGAAGACGCCGATCCACGTGCACATTCGTCCCAGCGTCGCCGGCCTCAACGAAGTGCTGTCGCTCGCCGGCGAAACCCACGCGCCATTGCACGTGGTGCACATCAACAGCGCCGGCCTCTCCGAAACACCCGCGATGCTCCAGATCATCACCGAGGCCAGGGGCAAGGGACGTGATGTGACCACGGAGGCGTATCCCTATGATGCGGGCATGACGGAGATTCAATCTTCCACCGTCCAGGACGTTTACAGGGATGTTCCCGATGAGCGCCTGGCCGAGCTGGAATGGCCGAGAACGGGTGAGCGGCTGAATCGCGAGAGCTACGCACGCTACACGAGAATCGGCGGACCCGTCGTGATCCATACGAACACGGAGCCCATGGTGGCCTTGGCCATCACCAGTCCGCTCACGATCATTGCGAGCGACGCCTACTGGCAGGACGGCACGGGCCATCCGCGGACCACGGGAGCGTACGCACGCGTGCTCGGCCGCTACGTCCGGGCAGCGCGGGCAAATGTAGGGGCGCAGCATGCTGCGCCCCTACCTACCGACACCCTGTCGTTGATGGAAGCCCTCCGCAAGATGACGGTGATGCCGGCGCAACGACTCGAGGCCCGCGTCCCGGCCATGAAGCAGAAAGGGCGTCTGGGCGTTGGCGCAGACGCGGACATCACGATCTTTGATTCAGGGACGGTGATGGATCGCTCGACCTACCGCGAACCGTCGCTCCCACCCGTCGGCATTCAGCACGTGATCGTGAACGGCGTCTCGGTGGTCGCGAACGGGCAGGCCGTTGAGAGCGTCACACCCGGCAAGGCGATACGGGCACCCCGATGACCGAGGCTCGGACGGATCCCGATCTGCTCTATGTGGGGACGTACACCGAGAGCATTCATCTCGTGCGCATGGACCGGAGGTCAGGGGAACTACTGCGAGTCGGTGCCGTACGCGCCGGCGCAAACCCGTCGTTCCTTACTATCCACCCGAACGGGCGGGTGCTGTACGCGGTCAACGAGCTCGACAAGGGCGCCGTAACCGCCTCGACGATCGAGAGGGCCACCGGCCTGCTCACTCGGCTCAACGAACAGCCGACGGAGGGCGGCGCGCCCTGCTACGTGAGCGCGGACCGGAGCGGCCGCGCCCTGCTCGTGGCCAACTATGCCGGGGGCAACGTCGCGCTGCTGCCGATCGAGGCGAATGGCGCGCTCGCCCCCGCGCACGTGGTTCAACACACGGGAAAAGGACCGAACGCCGAGCGTCAGGAAGCGCCCCACGCGCACTGCATCATTCCTGATCCCTCCAACCGCTTCGCGCTCGCGGCAGACTTGGGCGCCGACCGTGTCTTTGTCTACCGCCTCGATCTCGACGGGAAAGCACTGCGGCACTCGGGTGAAGCAGTCATGCGTCCCGGCGCGGGCCCGCGCCACGTCGCGTTCCACCCTACTCTGCCGCTGGTGTTCGTGGCCAACGAGCTCGACTCCACGGTCGCCACGCTGCGCTTCGACGCAGGCTCCGGCGCACTTTCACCGCAGGGCACCATTTCGACTCTCCCGGCCGGGTGGACCGGTACGAACTACCCGGCCGACATTCACGTTGCGGCAAACGGGCGGATCTTGTACGTGTCGAACCGCGGCCACAACAGCATCGCCGTGTTCTCAGTGGCCGGAGCAACGGGCGCGCTCGCGCTCGAGCAGGTGATTTCGACGGAGGGCGACTGGCCGCGCAACTTCACCCTGGATCCCACCGGGCGGTGGCTGCTCGTCGCTAATCAGCGGTCGAACTCCGTTGTCGTGTTCAGCCGGGATCGAGACAGCGGCAGGCTGACGCCCACCAAGCAGCGGATCGAGATACCGAGCCCCGTCTGCCTGCGGTTCGCTTGACCGAACTCCGCCGAGTCATCGGACTCTTCGGCGGAGTCGCGCTCATCGTCGGCATCACGATCGGGAGCGGGATCTTTCGCACGCCGCCCACGATCGCCGGGCTGGTCCCGAATCCGCTCGTCATCATGGGACTGTGGACGGCATTCGGCCTGATCAGCATTTGCGGCGCGCTCGCGGTGGCCGAGCTGACCTCGATGCTGCCGCAGGCCGGTGGTGTTTACGTGTTCCTGCGGCAGGCCTACGGCGATGCCGCCGCATTCGTGTTCGGCTGGCTGTACGTGCTGATCACGACACCCACCACCGTCGCCGCGCTTGCCGTGGTCTTCGCCGAATTCCTGCTCAACCTGCTCGGCTTACCGGTAGGCGGGAAAGTACAGGCGATCGCGATCGGGTCGATCATCATCCTCACGGCCGCCAACGTCCTTGGCGCACGCGTCGGCGCGGCCGTGAGCGGCGTGACGACCATCGTGAAAGTGACGGCACTGGCCGCGATCATCCTCGGCGCGTTTCTCCTGGGCCAAGGCAGTCTGTCAAACATTACTGCGGGGGGCGCGGTGCAAGGCAGCGGCCTGGCGCGCGCGGTCGCCGCGGTCATCTGGACCTACGACGGCTGGGTTGCCGTCAGTATGATCGCGGGTGAGGTCGTCGCCCCAGAGCGGCTGATGAAACGAATCATCATCATCGGCATGCTGACGATTGTCACGCTCTACATCGGGGCGAACCTGGCGTACCTGTACGTCATGCCGGTCGGCGTCATGGCCCAGCAAAAGGAAGCGATTGCGCGGACCGTCATGACGGCGATTGCCGGGCCCGCCGGCGGCACGCTCATCATGCTCGCGATCATGACGAGCATTTTCGGCGCCTTGAACGGCAACCTGCTGGCCAAGCCGCGCGTCGCCTACGCGATGGGGCGCGACGGGCTGACGTTCGCATTCCTTGGAAAGATCCATCCACGCTGGTCGACGCCGTGGCCGGCGCAGCTCATCGTGTCGGTGGTCGCCATCATCATGGTGCTCGCGCTCCAAGATTACGACTCGCTCATCACGTACTTCGTCGTGGTCGAGTGGGCGGCGCTGATCTTTGCGGTCGGCGCCGTGTTCGTGCTGCGGAGCAAGATGGCGGATGCCCCGAGGCCGTTCCGCACGCCTGCCTATCCCTGGGTGCCTGCTTTCTTCTTGGTCGGCACCGTCATTGGTCTGTCGGCGATCGTCTGGGGACAGATTCAGGTCGGCAACTACTCGCCGATCTATGGACTCGCCATCGCGGCGGCCGGATTCCCCGTTCATCACCTCTGGAAACGATTGAAGAGGAGCGCATGAGAAATGCCGTTCTGACCGAGCAGGCACCCAAGCCCCTTGGTCCCTATTCGCAGGCCATCATCGAGGGGGACTTCCTGTTCGTTGCGGGTCAGGGGTGCACGAATCCCCTCACCGGGAAACTCGAGCTCGGCGACGCGCGGTCGGAAACGAAGCGGGTCTTCGAGAACATCCGGGCGATTCTCGAGGCGGCGGGATCGACACTCGGCGACGTCGTCAAGTGCAACGTGTATCTGCGCGACATCAACGACTTCGCGGCGATGAACGAGGTGTACGCCACGTTCTTCTCGGCGCCGTTTCCGGCACGCACCACGATTCAGGCGGGCGCGCTGCCCGGCGGCATCGCCGTCGAGATCGAGTGCATCGCCCGTAGCGGCCCGAGCAGAAAGAAGGCGACGTAGTGGACGCGCTCGACCTCGATACGCCTGCCCTGTACGTCGATCTCGATGTCCTGGAGCGCAACATCGCGCGGATGCAGGAGCACGCTCGCGCGTGGGGGGTCGCGCTGCGGCCCCACGTGAAGACCCACAAGATCCCCGAGATCGCCCAGATGCAGCTCGATGCGGGCGCCATCGGAATCACGGTCGCCAAAGTGGGCGAGGCGGAGGTGTTGCCCGGCGACGATGTACTGGTCGCCTATCCCCTGCTCAAGGCGAAGGTGCCGCGTTTGAGGGAGCTGGCGAAGCAACGACGGGTGAAGGTGGCGGTCGATTCGGTGGACGTCGCGCGTGACCTCCAGGGCATCGCAACGCTGGTCGAGATCGATGTCGGTGTAGGCCGCACTGGCGCGCAGTCACCCGCACAAGCCGTCGCGATCGCGCAGGCGTGCTCCGATTTCCAGGGGATTTTCTACTGGCCGTCGTGGCTCGACGAAGCGGGCTTTCGGGCGGCGTGCGCCAACCTCGACGCCGTCCTCGAGGCGCTGTCCGCCGCGGGCTTCGAGGCGAAGATCGTCTCCGGCGGCTCGACACCCGGCGCCGCGAAGACGCCGCTGATCCCAAAGACCACCGAGATCCGCCCCGGCACCTACGTCTTCTATGACGCGAGCAGCCTCCACGCCCAGCTCTGCCGAGAGGAGGACTGCGCGCTGCGCGTGCTCACCACGGTCGTCAGCACCGCGGTGCCGGGCCAGTGCGTGATCGACGCCGGGTCAAAGACGTTCTCGAGTGATCACACCGTCGGTGCCCTCACGTTCGGGCACTTCATCGAGCGTCGGTGGACGATGCGCAAGATGAATGAGGAGCACGGCTACGTTGAGCTCGATGGCGGCGCGCCGTGCGTCGGTGAGAAAGTGTGGGTGGTGCCGAGCCACTGTTGCGCGACGGTGAACCTGCACGACGAAATCTGGTACGGCCGCGGCGGTCGAGTGGAAGGCAGCTGGAAAGTCGCGGCGCGAGGAAAGG
>Ga0193723_1000382_pt1 | contig 17282 bp, 17 predicted proteins | sample H2m2metaG_FD_143042 | JGI IMG/M metagenome (GOLD analysis project Ga0193723, IMG submission 143042) | Soil microbial communities from a riparian zone of the East river system, Colorado, United States - H2m2 | ecosystem: Environmental > Terrestrial > Soil > Riparian zone | place: USA: East River...
GCGCACGTCGGGCGACGTCGTCTGCACCACCGCGGCGAGCGCCGCGCCGAAGCCGTTCACCACGACGCCGTCCTCGACCGTGACGAGCAGCTTGTGATCGCGGACCAGCGCGTCGAGCATCTCCCGATCCATCGGCTTCAGGAAGCGCGCGTTCACGACGGTCGCGTCGAGCTCCTCGGCGGCCTCCAGCGCCGGTTTGCACATCACGCCGACGGCGAGAATCGCACAGTGCTTGCCCTTGCGAAGGAGTTCCCACGTCCCGTACGGGATCGGGGCGACCTCGGCGGCCGGGGGAGCCTCGGCGGGCGCCTTGTCGCGCGGGTAACGCAACGAAAAGGGTCCGTCCTCGTGCGCGAGCGCGCAGCGCAGCAGCCCGATCAGCTCCGCGCCGTCCTTGGGCGCCGTGACCGTCATGTGCGGCACCGCCAGCATGTAGGCGATGTCGTACAGGCCCATGTGCGTCTGGCCGTCCTCACCGACCATCCCCGCGCGGTCCATACAGAAGATGACCGGCAGTTTCTGGATCGCGACGTCGTGAATGATCGAGTCGTACGCGCGCTGGAGGAACGTCGAGTAAATCGTGACGATGGGCCGGACGCCCTGCGTCGCGAGGCCGGCGGCGAATGTCGTGGCGTGGCCTTCGGCGATCCCCACGTCGAAGAACCGCTCGGGCCATTTCTTCTGGAAGGTGTTCGTCCCGGTCCCGGAGGGCATGGCTGCGGTGATGACCACGAACGACGGATTCTCCGCGGCCAGCTGCGTGATCGCCTCGCCATAGATCTTGGTCCACTGCGGCGGACCGCCGCTCACCGCCTTCAGTTTGCCGGTGACGGGATCGTACGGGGCGCGCGCATGGTACTTCTCGAGGTCGGGCTCGGGGAGCGGGAAGCCCTTTCCCTTTTCGCTGATCACGTGCACAACGCGGGGACCCTTCAGGGTCTTCACGATGTCGAAGGTCTGGATCAGCTGCTCGACGTTGTGCGCGTTGATCGGGCCGAAGTAGCGGAACCCCAGCTCCTCGAACAGCATCCCCGGCGACCACAGGTTCTTGACGCTCTCTTCGACGCTCTTCGCGAACTCGACGAGCTTCGGACCGCCGACGACGTGCGACGTCTTCTCGATCATCCCCTTCACCCACTCGCGCAGCCGCACGGTGACGGGGTTGGCGATGATCGAACCGAGATACTTGTTGATCGCGCCCACGTTGGGGGCGATCGACATCCCGTTGTCGTTCAACACGAGGATGATGTCGCGACCCGAGTGCCCGGCGTTGTTCATCGCTTCGTAGGGCAACCCGCACGTCATCGCGCCGTCGCCGACGACCGCAACCACCTTGAAGTCTTCGCGCTTCAGATCGCGCGCCGTGGCCATCCCGAAGGCCGCCGACAACGCGGTCCCCGCGTGGCCGGCGCCGAATTGATCGTGTTCACTCTCTGATCTACGCAGAAAGCCGGAGAGGCCCCCCGGCTGGCGCAGCGTGGCAAGCCGGTCGTTCCGGCCCGTGAGGATCTTCCACGGGTAGCCCTGGTGCCCGACGTCCCACACGATCTTGTCGCGCGGTGAGTCGAAGGCCCAACAGAGGGCGACGGTCAGCTCGACGACCCCCAGCCCCGCGCCGATGTGGCCGCCAGTCTGCGAGACGACGTCGATCAGGCGCTGCCGTACCTCGTCGGCGAGCTGCTGCAGCTCCGCCCGGGGCAGCTTCTTGACGTCGTCGGGACCGTGAATCGACTCGAGCAAGGGCACGATTAGTTGGGCCTCGTCACGATGTAATGCGCCAACTCTACCAACGTAGGGGAAACTAACCCCGCTTGGCGCAACTGGTCTACGGCCTGCGCCGACAGCCGCTCCGCCTCGGCGCGGGCGGCGCCCACCCCCAGCAGGGTCACGAACGTCGCTTTCGCCCGCGCCGCGTCCTTTCCGGCGGTTTTGCCGAGCTGGTCGGAGGTCGCGGTGGCGTCGAGCACGTCGTCGGCGATCTGGAACGCGAGCCCTATCGCCGCTCCATACCGGCGCAGGGCTTCGATGTGGGTTTCCACACCGTCGGCGGAGAGACCACCAATCACGCACGACGCGGCGATCAACGCGCCCGTCTTGCGGCGGTGCACCTCCGCGAGCTGATCGATCGGCAGGGTCTTGGCTTCGGCTTCGAGATCCAGCGCCTGCCCGCCGATCATGCCGCCGGCGCCGGCCGCACGGAACAGCTCCAGCGCGATCTCGCGTTGCCGGGTCGCGGAGAGCCGCAGCGCCTCGAGGCCGTGCGCGAGCACGCGCGCCGCGCGCGCCACCATCTGGTAACCCGCGCGCGTGGCGCGCGGCACATCGAAGGCGCGATGGGCCGTCGGCCGTCCGCGCCGCAGATCGTCGTCATCCATGCAGGGGAGATCGTCGTGGACCAGCGAGTACGCGTGCACCACCTCGACGGCGGCCGCGAGCTCGCCCACGCCTTCGCCTCCCGTCCCGCCCAGCGCCTCGTGCGCCGCGAAGACGAGCGTCGGCCGAAGGCGCTTGCCTTCGCCCAGCAAGCTGTAGCGGATGACCTCGTCGCCTCGCTCCGCCCACGCCTCGAGGACCGCATCCACGCGGGTCCGGGCATCGGCGAGGTAGGCCGCCAGGCCGCGACTAGCCGTCGATCGCAGGCGGGCCTTCACCCTTGAGCGCTTTCTTGACCTTGCCCTCGGCCTGGGTGAGCTGCTCGCGCGCCGCGCGCAGCCGCTCGACGCCCTCCTCGAAGAGCTTCAACGCCTCATCGAGATCGAGGTCCTCGGCTTCGAGCTTGCGCACGATGGCCTCGAGGCGCTCCAGCTGCTCACCGAACCCGGGCATCGACCTCTCCGTCGGTCACGCGCAGCGTGAACTCTTTTCCTGCAGGGAGCTGCTTGACCCGCTTCAACACACGACCCTTCTCGTCGCGCGCGACGGCGTAGCCACGCGCCAGAATCTTCAGCGGACTCAGTGCCTCGAGGTGTGCGGTGTGCGCGGTGAGCAGTGCGCGGGACTGCTCCAGCCGGAACTGGATCGCGCCGCTGAGGCGATCCCCCGTCCGGTCGAGCCGGTCTACCGCGCGCTGCGAACGCTGCGCCAACCCGCGCGCCAGACGCTCACCGAGGTGCCCGAGGTGCATCAGCACCTCCGCGCGATCGGGGGTCGCCGCTTCGGCCGCCGCCGAGGGCGTCGGCGCGCGCACATCAGCGACCAAGTCACAGAGCGTGACGTCGGTCTCGTGACCCACGGCCGAGATGACCGGGACCGGCACGGCGGCCAGGGCGCGCGCCACGCGCTCGCTGTTGAAGGTCCACAGGTCTTCGGCAGAACCGCCGCCGCGGCCCACGATCGCGACGTCCACCTCGAGGTTCCCAAGCCGCGCGAGCGCCGCGCACACCGACGCCTCGGCGCCCTCGCCCTGCACCTTCGCGGCGACGAGCACCAGCTCGGCGATGGGCCAGCGCCGCGTGATCACGGCTTCGATGTCGCGCAACGCGGCGCCGTCGGGACTCGTAACGACCGCGATGCGGCGTGGGAACGACGGCAGGCGCCGTTTCCGCGCCGGGTCGAGCAGACCGTCCTTCTGGAGCGCGGCGCGCGCCTTCTCGAACGCGAGCTTCCACAGGCCGCCCTGCTCCGTCGAGAGCAGCTCCTGGATCGTGAGCTGGAATTCTCCCTTGTCTTCGTAGACCGAGGCTCTCGCGAACGCGAAGACCTGCATGCCTTCGGTGGGCGGCGCCGGCAATCGGCGATTGTCATTGCCGAACATGACGCACCGGATCTGCGAGAACCGGTCACGCAGGGAGAAGTACCAATGCCCCGAGCGCCATGCCTTGAAGCCGGTCACCTCGCCGCGGATCCAGAGAGGCGGGAGCCCCGCCTCGATCACCACGCGCGCGCGGCGCGTGACCTCGGTGACGGTCCAGGCGCCCTCCGCCGAGGCGGCGGCAAAGAGGTCTATGGGTGCGCCCACTGCCGGGCCGCCTGCACCGTGTTGTAGAGGAGCATCGTGATGGTCATCGGACCGACGCCGCCGGGAACGGGGGTGATCGCCGACGCCACCTTCTTCCCCTCGGAAAACCGGACGTCGCCGACGAGCCGGTAGCCCTGCTTGAGGGATGCATCGTCCACCCGGTTCACGCCGACGTCGATCACGACGGCCCCGGGCTTGATCATGTCGGCCGTGACGAACTCGGGCTTGCCGATCGCCACGATGAGAATATCGCCCTGGCGCGTCACGCTGCCGATGTCGCGCGTGCGCGAGTGGCATACGGTGACCGTCGCGTTGCCCCCGGGGCCATTCTGGAGCAGCAGCGCGGCCATCGGCCGCCCCACGAGATTCGAACGGCCGACGATGACGGCGTGACATCCGGCGGTTTCCACCTCGCTGCGAATCAGGAGCTGTTGCACACCGTACGGCGTCGCCGGGCGGAACCCGCTCGGGTCACTGATCGAGACTTTGCCGACGTTTTCGGGGTGGAAGCCATCCACATCCTTGGCGGGATCGATGCGCCGTAGCACGCGCGTCTCGTCGATTTGCTTCGGGAGCGGCAGCTGCACCAGGATGCCGTGGATCTTGTGATCCAGGTTCAGGCGCTCGATCAGGGCCAGCAGGTCCGCTTCCGTCGTCTCCTTGGGCAGCTTGATCGTCTCGTGGTATAAGCCCGCTTCGTCGCAGGCTTTCCCCTTCATCCGGACGTAGACCTGCGAAGCGGGATTGTCACCCACGAGCACGGCGGCGAGCCCCGGCGTCACACCGCGGCCTTTGAGGGCGACGATTTCGCCGGCCAGCTCGGCGCGCATTGTCTTGGCGACGGCCGTGCCGTCGATGAGGCGCGCGCTACCGGGCAAAATCCACCGCCCGCGTCTCCCGGATCACGACGACCCGGATCTGTCCCGGATACTGCAAATCGCGCTCGATTTTGCGGGCGATCTGCTCGGTCAGCTGCTGCGCGCCGGCGTCGTCCACGGCGTCCGGGGTCACGACGACGCGCACCTCCCGCCCTGCCTGAATCGCGAAGACTTTCTCCACACCCTTGAACTCCGACGCGATCTCCTCGAGCTGGGTGAGCCGTTTCACGTAGGTCTCGAACGCCTCACGCCGCGCGCCGGGCCGTGAGCCGGAGATGGCGTCGGCGGCCTGCACGACGACGCTCACCGACGACTCGTGGGGCACGTCGTCGTGGTGCGCGGCGATGCAATTGATCACGGCCGGTTGCTCGCCGTACTTGGTCGCCACCTCGACGCCCAGTTGGACGTGCGTGCCATCGTGTTCGTGCGTGAGCACCTTGCCGATGTCGTGCAGCAGACCGCCGCGCTTGGCGAGCAGGACGTCGAGCTTCAGCTCGGCGGCGATGATCCCGGCGATCCACGCGACTTCCTTCGAGTGCTCCAGAATGTTCTGGCCGTAGGACGTGCGGTACTTCATCCGGCCCACCAGTCTCACCATCTCGGGATGGAGGCCGTGAATGCCGGTTTCGTACACGGCCTGTTCCCCCGCCTCGACGATCCCGGCGTCCACGTCGGCCTGGGCCTTCTTGACGACTTCCTCGATGCGGCCCGGATGGATCCGCCCGTCGGCGATGAGGCGCTCGAGCGACAGCCGGCCCACCTCACGGCGCACCGGATCGAAACAGGACACGACCACAGTGTCGGGTGTGTCATCGATGATCACGTCGACGCCGGTCGCCGCCTCGAAGGCGCGGATGTTGCGGCCCTCGCGTCCGATGATACGGCCCTTGAGCTCGTCGGAAGGCAGCGGGATCGCGGAGACGCTCGACTCCGCTGTCTGTTCGGCGGCGATCCGCTGGATGGCCAAGGCCACAATCTTCTTCGCCTCGCGATCGGCGGTCTTCTTGGCCTGTTCCTTGATGTCGCGCACGAGCGCGGCGGCGTCGTCACGCGCCGCAGCCTCGAGCCGCTGGATCAGCTCTTGCTTCGCGTCGTGCGCGGAGAGTCCCGCCACCTGCTCGAGGCGCGCCACGATCTCGTGCTCGCGCTGGCCGAGCCCGCGCGCGCGCTGCTCGAGCTGCTCCTCGCGGCGGCGCAGATCCTGGTCGCGTTGGTCGACGGCGTTGAGTTTGTGGTCGAGGCTCTGTTCGCGCCGCGTGAGCTGTTGCTGCAGCTGCTCACGGGCGGCCACGACTTCTTCCTTGGCCGCGAGGGCGATGCTTTTGCGCGTCTCTTCGAGGGAGCGCGCCGCGTCTTCGGCCGCGCGAGCGGCGCGGGCCCGCAGCCGGTGATCCAGGAGATACAAAGCCGTCCCCGCGACGATGCCGCCGCCGAGAACGGCCGCAACGATTTCGAACATGGATCTATCCCTTCACACCGGAGCCGCTGGCTCCGATGAAGTTGCTAGTGACCCAACGAGACCTTCCGCTTGCCCGGGGGCAGCATCTTCACGAGATCGTCCGTCACCGCGGCCAACCGCGCGGCGACTTCGCGCTCGCCCTTCTTCGCCTGAAACAGCTCGTTCGTAATGTCGAGGGCCGCGAGGATCGCCGCCTTGTGCGTCTCGACCATCTGTCCCTGACTCAGCACCTTCTTGAGCGCCTCATCGAGGTAGGCGGCGACTTCGCGCGTGTACTCGGGCGCCAGGTCGGAGCGGACCGTGTACTCCTCGCCGCCGATCATCACCCGCACGGCGTGCAGCTTGGTGCTCACTTGGTCCCTCCCGCTGCCGCGGCTCCAGCGCTTGCCCGCACCGGCTCGCGCGCCTGCTCTTCCAGGAACGTGAGCCGCTGCAACAACTCGTGGACGCGCACGCGCGCCGCTTCCACCCGCTGCCGCAGCACCTTGTTCTCCGCGTCTGACTCGCTCGACGGAGCGGGCGCGTGCTTGGCGGCGCTCGGCTTCGCGCCCGACTTCAGCTCGCCTTCGGCCTTGAGCGCGCGCGCCCGCCAGCCCGCGAGCTCCTCCGCCACATCGCGCAGGATCCCCTCGAGCTGATCGATCGCTTCCCGAACCTCAAGCCTCTCTCCGACGTACGTCAAGCTCACCCTCCAGCGCGCTCAGCATGCGGCCGAGCAGCGCATCGACCTCTTTCTCCGTTAGTGTCCGGCTGGGCTCCCGGAACGTGCAGCGCCAGGTAACGCCGCGTGTCCCCGCCGGCAGACCGGCCCCCCCCCCGCGATACTCGTCCAACACGTCGAGCCGACTCAGCAGCGTGCCACCGATCTTGCGCAGCACCCCTTCCATCGCCGCCGCCGTGACGCCCTCCGGCACGACGAGGGAGGCATCCCGCGACACCGCCGGCTGCGTCGGGATCGCCTGGAAGCGAACCAGCGGGGGCGGCGCCACCGTGACCCGCACTTCCAGACCGTATAGCGGCGCGGCCCACCTCGGTGCGTCGGCGTCGAGCGAGCCCGCCCAGCCGGCCACCGCGCCGTCCGCGGCAACCGCCTGCCACCCCGCCCCGTCCGCCGTCGCCTGAACGGTGAGGGCCCCAGCGGGGGCGGCGGCCCCTACAGCTAACTCAAAGTGGCGCTTCAGGTCCCATATGTCCATATCAGGTACTTTCGCACCCCCCCCGTCGGTCCAATGGGGGGGCCGCCGAGCCCCTGTAAGTACGATTCCAAGCCACAGTTGCTCGTCGGGAAGAGCGCCTTCTCGCCGCCCTCCGCCGTCCTTCGCCGCCCCGAACACCGTCCCGACCTCAAAGAGCCTGACATCCCGCTCCCCCACCCGCCAGTTGTGCTCGACGCGCCGGGTCAGGCCCGGGAGGAGTCGCGACCGCAGGTGCCCCTCCTCGACCGACAGGGGGTTCTGGACCGCGATGGCGTCGGGAGCGTCAGCGGGGCCGAGCGACAACGTCCGCGCCTCGAGCAAGCCCTCGCGCGCCAACCGCTCGCGGATCCGCCCGAGGGTCAATTCGGACGGCGCATCGGGGACAGTGCCGGGCCGGTAGGGCCGCAGCTCGTCCGGGAACGATTGGTAGCCGCGCAGGCGCGCGACTTCTTCGATCAGATCGACCTCGCGCGTCACGTCCGTGCGCCAACCGGGCACCTGGACCGCGAGCCGTTCGTCCTTGGGCGCGGCGACGAAGCCGACGGCGGAGAGCAGACGCTCGATCTCGGGTCGCGGCACCGGCACGCCGAGCAGGCGCGTGACCCGCTCAGGGCGAAGGAAGACGCTGCGCGGCTGCTCGGGCTTGGGCCACAGGTCGATCGGTGCTTCACGCACCTCGCCGCCCGCGACGGCGCGAATCAAGTCGATGGCGCGATTCATCGCGTCGGGCATGGCGAGCATGTCGATGCCGCGCTCGAAGCGGTAGCTCGACTCGCTCGAGAGGCCCAGGGCGCGCCGGGTGCGGCGAATCCGTGTGGGCTGGAAGTAGGCGCATTCGAGCACGAGGTCCGTCGTCGTGGCCGAGACCTCGGAGTCGGCGCTCCCCATCACGCCCGCGACAATCGTCGGCCGCTCGGCGTCGCAGATGGCCGTCATCTCCGCTGTCAGCTTTCGCTCGACGCCGTCCAGCGTGACGATTCTCTCTGACGGTTTCGCTCGACGCACCACCACGGCCGGCCCGCGCAGCTTCGCGAGATCGAACGCGTGGAGCGGCTGGTTGATCTCGAACAGGATGTAGTTCGTCGCATCCACGACGTTGTTGATGGGCCGAGCCCCTAGCGACGTAATGCGATGGGCGAGCCAGGCGGGACTGGGTCCCACCGTCACGCCGCGGATCACGGCGATCATGTAGCGGGGGGCGCCTTCGGGGTCCTCGAGGCGGACCTCGACGCCGTCGACAACTGCGGCGGCCTGATGAGGCGGCGGTCGATGAGGCGACGGTCGGTTTCGTTGACCGCCCTGACCGCCCGCAATGTCCGGGAGCTTCATGGTTGCGCCGTAACCGACCGCCAGTTCTCGAGCGACTCCCTTGTGGCACAGGAGATCCGGCCGATTCGCCGAGACGTCGAGGATGATCTGATCGTCGGCAATCGGGAGCGCGTCGAGGAAGCGGGTGCCGGGGGCAGCAGTGGTGTCGAGCTCGAGGATGCCGGCGTGGTCGGCGCCGAGGCCGAGCTCCTTCGCGGAGCAGAGCATGCCGTTCGATTCGATGCCGCGGATCTTGCGGCGGTCGAGCTTTAACCCACCCGGAAGCGTCGCGCCTACCGGAGCGAACGGATACGTCTTCCCTGCCTGCACGTTGGGCGCGCCGCATACGACCTCGAGCGGAGTGCCGGTCCCGGCATCGACCTGACAGAGCGATAACCGATCTGCGTTGGGATGCTGTTTGACCTCGAGCACGCGCGCGATGAGCACGTCGCCCAGGTCCTGGTGCAGCGGCACGACCGCGTCCACCGGCGCGCACAACATCGCGAGCCGGTCGGCGACCTCCTTTGCGTCGAGGGGGCGGCCGAGCAGGGCCTCGAGCCAGCGGCGCGAGACGATCATTCGGCGAACTGCCGCAGGAAGCGCACGTCGCTCTCGGAGAAGAGACGGATGTCCGGGATGCCGTGCCGCGTCATCGCGATCCGCTCGGGGCCCATGCCCCAGGCGAAGCCCGTGTATTTCTCGGGATCGACGCCGCAGTTCTCGAGAACGGCGGGGTGCACCATCCCGGACCCGAGGATCTCCATCCAGCCCGTCTGCTTGCAGGCGGGGCAGCCGCTGCCCTTGCAGAGCTGGCACTGCACATCCATCTCGGCGGAGGGCTCGGTGAACGGGAAGTACGAGGGCCGGAAGCGCACGGCCGTATCGCGCGTGAAGAAGCGGCGCGCGAACGTGGCGAGCGTCGCCTTGAGATCGACGAAGGTGATGCCGTCGTCCACCGCCAGGCCTTCGATCTGCTCGAACATCGGCGAGTGGGAGGCGTCGAACGGATCGCGGCGGTAGCAGCGCCCCGGGATGACGACCCGGACCGGCGGCTTATAAGTCTCGAGGGTCCGGATCTGAACGGGAGACGTGTGCGTGCGCAGCACGACGTCGCCGCCCAGGTAGAAGCTGTCCTGGGCGTCGAGCGCCGGATGGTCCTTGGGGAAGTTCAGCGCGTAGAAGTTGTAGCGCTCGGTCTCGGCCTCGGGGCCGACCGCGCGAGTGAAGCCCAACTCACGGAAGATGTCGCAGATCTCGTCGATGACCTGGGTGACGAGATGCAGGCCCCCGCGCCAGGCGGGGCGCCCGGGCATCGTGCGGTCGACGCCGCCGGGGGGGGCCTGCGCCGCCCCGCGCTTGAGCTCGCGCTCGCGGGCCTCGAAGGCGGCCTCGAGGTCGCGCTTCAGGGCGTTGGCGGCGCCGCCGGTGCTTTTCCGCGTCTCGGCGTCGAGGCTCGCGAGGCCCTTCAGGATTTCAGTGAGGGCGCCGGCTTTGCGACCCAGGAGCTCGTTCTTCAGCTCCTGGAGCCGGCGCTCGTCGGCCAGCGGAATCTCCTTGAGACGCTCCCGCAGCGCTTCGAGACTCATGCTCAGAGAGCCTTCTTCGCGACCTCCGCCAGCTGCTCGAACGCCGACGGATCGCGCACGGCGAGATCGGCGAGGACCTTCCGGTTGATCTCGACCCCGGCCTTCTTGAGGCCGTTCATGAACTTGTTATACGACAGCTCGTGCAGCCGGGCCGCGGCGTTGATGCGCTGGATCCAGAGGCGGCGGAACTCGCCCTTCTTGGCGCGCCGGTCGCGGTAGGCGTACTTCGCGGCCCGCTCCGTGGCCTCCTTGGCGGCCTTCCACAGTTTGCTGCGCCCGCCCCAGTACCCCTTGGCGAGCTTCATCACTTTGTTCTTGCGCTTCAGGCGCGCGACATTGCTTTTGACGCGAGGCATGAGGTCTCCTTACGCCATCAACAGGCGCTTGAGGCGTCGTTCCGCGTGCGAGACGAGCGTCGCCTTGCGCAGGCGGCGCTTCCGCTTCGGATGCTTGGAACCCAGGTTGTGGCGCTTGTTGGCGTGGTAGCGGCGCATCTTGCCCGTCCCCGTCAACCGCACGCGTTTCCGCAGCGCGCGCTTCGATTTCATCTTCGGCATTGCTTCCTCTATTTCGGTGCGAGTACCATCGACATGTTGCGGCCTTCGAGCTTGGGATCCTGCTCGATCTTCCCAATGTCCTTCAACTCGAGGGCGACGCGATCGAGCACCTCTCGGCCCAGCTCGATGTGAGCCATCTGCCGCCCGCGGTACATCATCGTCACCTTCACCTTGTTCCCCTCGGCGAGGAACTCGCGGGCGTGCCGGGTCTTGAACGCGAAATCGTGATCGTCGATCCCGGGCCGGTACTTCACTTCCTTCAGATGAATGACGTGCTGCTTCTTCTTTGCCGCTCGTGCCGCCTTCGCCTGCTCGAACTTGAACTTCCCGTAGTCCATGATCTTCACGACGGGGGGCCGGGCGAGCGGCGCGACTTCCACCAGATCCAGGCCCCGTTCCGCTGCGGCCGCGAGGGCTTCGTCGATCGTCAGCACCCCTAGCTGGTCGCCATTGTCCGCGATCACCCGCACCGGACTGATGCGGATCTGCCGGTTCACGCGTGTACGCGGCGCTCTGCTGTCGGGAATTGCCAGGTGTCGAATCTCCTCCGTTGGAGCGACAAAAAAGCGGATCTCGTTGGCCCACCCGAGATCCGCCGGAGCCGGCGACTGTTACTGCCAGTCGTCGGTGCCTTCGAACCCTGGAGCGCTCGCCCGGAGGGCCGAGGCTGTGGGGTGGGGCGTCAACGCGCCCGCTTACCGTATTGTGCGCAGCAAGTTACCCGAGCCTCAGCGGCTCCACAAGGCCGAACGACTTCCCTTCTTTGCCGAGTCGCCCGGCCACCACGACGGGGTCGTGCTCGAACACCAGGAGCCACCCCTCGGCCTCGGCTCGATGGTACAGCCGGCGCCGGCTCTCGAGCGTGACGAGCGGCTCGAGATCGTAGCCCATGATCCACGGCAGGGGCAGGTGGGCCGAGGTCGGCACCAGGTCGGCGAGGAAGCAGGCCCGCTCGCCCCCGCTTTCGATCAGGATGGAGGTGTGGAACGGCACGTGGCCAGGCGTGGGGAGGCTCCGGATACCGGGGAGCACGTCGGTCGCTCCGTGAAGGACACCGAACGGGATCGTTTCGAAGTTGTGCCGCAGATAGCTCGCCATCGTGCGTTCGTTCGTCCGCGTCAGCTCCGCGAAGTCGAGCTCCTGCTGTTGCACGACGTACCGCGCCTTGGGGAAGGCCGGCACGATCTTCCCGGAAGGGTCGCGCCACGTATTGCCGCCGGCGTGATCGAAGTGCAGGTGCGTGTTGATCACCCAACGAATGTCCTCAGGCCCGTGCCCCAGCTCGCGCAGCGCATCCTCGAGCTTCGTGCGACCATCCTTGCCCTCGTTCTCGACGCCATAGATGCCGCGAAACTTCTCGTCTTCCTTGTTGCCGATCCCCGTATCGATGAGCACGAGGCCGTCGTCGTGCTCGACGAGCAGACAGCGCAGCGCAAGCGGGATGCGGTTGCGCTCATCGGCGGGGATGCGCCGCTCCCACAGCGGCTTCGGCACGACGCCGAACATGGCTCCCCCGTCGAGGCGCTGGGTGCCGCCCTCGAGGGCGTGGCACTGTAACCGGCCGACGGTGAAGGTGGTGTGGGTCATGTCGCGGCCGGACGGCCGGACGGCCGGACGGGCGTGAGATCCGCCAAGGTCACCGCCCCCTGCTCTTTCGCGAGCCCCACCAGCCGCTGCAGACATTTCGCCGCCGCCACCGCATCCCCCACCGCCCGATGCCGGCCTTCGATCGTGATCCCAAAGTGGTAGCTCACCGTATCCAGGTTCCTGCGCGGCAAATCGGGGAGCAGGCGACGCGCCAGGCGCATCGTGCAGACTCGCGGCCCCTGGAGCAGCCGTCCGCGCGCGCGCTCCACCTCTGCCGAGACAAACGCCCAGTCGAAGCGGGCGTTGTGAGCGACAAACACCGTATCACGTAAAACATCCAATAAGCCGTCGACAACTGCGTCAAACGGAGGAGCGTCAAGCAACATCGTGGGAGTGATGCCGGTCAGGCTGCCAACGAACGGGGGCACCGGGATGCCGGGGTTCACGAGCGAATGGAAGACGACCTGCCCCGCGGTGACCACGGCAATTTCGATAATCCGATCGCCGCGGCGGGCGCGAACCCCCGTCGTCTCGACGTCCACGACCGCCCAGCGGCAGGCCTCGAGCGTCGGACTCTCCACCGGCGTCGACACCAGCGTCCAGCGGCCATCGGTCGTGCGGGCGAAGCGCGGATCGGGCCCCAGCAGTGCCACCGCGATGCGGTCGGCGGTGTGCCGGTTCGCTTGCGCGATCCCCAGGACGTCGCGCACGATCGCGAGGCTGGCGGCGGGACCCGCGCCGCCCTCCAGGTACGCCAGGGCCCGAGTGGTGAGACTCGAGGACGGGAGCGCGCCCAGGCCGCTCAGAGGTCGTCTCGCCGCAGCGGCAACGTCATGCAGCGCGGGCCGCCGCCGCCCCGCACCAGCTCGCTCCCTTCCATCGTAATGACGCCGCGCTCTCCGTCCTCGAGCGCTTCCTCACCGGTGAGCAGATTCACCGCGGAGACGATGCGGAAGCCGGCATGCTCCAGTTCGGTGAGCGTCGCTTCATTGCGCGCGTACGTGATCCCGACCCCGGGGCGGACGGTGAAGAAGTTGCACGCCGAGGCCCACTGCTCGCGCTCCTGCAGCGTGCGCTGATTGCCGCCGCAGAACACCGGCTCGAGTGGCTGGTTCACGGCCTGCATCGCCGCAAAGAAGTTCGGCATCTCCTTCACGCCCTTGGAACGCTTGCGGCGGTGCAGCACCGCCAGCCGCTCGGGGCCGACGAAGTGCGGCGGGTAGACGCAGCAAATCTCCCTGTCGATCTGCGTGAAGATCATGTCGAGATGGATCGCGGTGCGCTCGGCAGGGAGCACGACGATCACGACGTCGGTTACGTTGCAGTGCTCGAACACGAGCTCGCACAGGTGATCGAGCGCCGCCGGACTGGAGCGCTCGCTGAAGCCGAGAACGACCAGATCGGGGCGGATCGGGTGCACGTCGCCGCCCTCGAGCGTGTAGTTGTTGCGCTTCTCTTCCGACCCGTCGTACAGAATCCCGGCGTTCTCGAGCTTCGGGTGGTAGCGGAACAGCGCCTTGATGAGCAGCTCTTCGGTCCAGCGGACGCCGTAGCGCATCGAACCGATAATCGAATGCTCGCCGATCACGATCCCCACGTCGCGCGTGAAGAACAGATTGGGGAGGGGCGGCAACGCGTAGCCGACCTCGTTCAGCGCGCGGGCGATGGGCCCGGCGTCTTCGACGGCCCCCTCCACCATCAGCGCCACGAGATCCTCGGGACGCAGCGCCGCGAACTGCTTGGCCAGCGCGTCGGACGGCACGACTTCGAGAGCCCGCGTCGTCAGGAATTCCCGCACGTCGGGCCGCGCGACGAGCTCGGTGAGCAGGTCGCGCACTTCGTACACTTCCGCGAAGCGCTCGAGCACCGCGACGAGGCGCCGATGCTCGCGCTGGGCGCTCTCCAAATCGATGATGTCGTCGTACAGGTAGTCCTCGCGGTTCCCCGGCGTGACCGCGACGAGTTCATTCCCGGGGGTGTGAACGAGAACGGCCCGCAGGGGGCCGATTTCGGAGGTCACGTGGACGCGAGGCATGGCCCCCAATCTAACGATTGGCTAAAGCGTAGCTCAAAGTCTCGAGTTCCAGGGCCATGTTCACGGTCTTGACTTCGACATCGCCGGGGACCGACAACGGTACGGGCGCGAAATTGAGGATGGCCTTCACCCCGCAGCGCACCAGGCGATCCACGACCTCCTGAGCGGCGGGGCCCGGCGTCGCGACAATCGCAATGTCACTCGGCTCCTTCTTGAGATCGCCCTCGAGCAGCTTCACGTCGCGGACCACGAGTCCGTTCCAGCGCGAGCCGATCTTGCGCGCGTCCTGGTCGTAGATCGCGCTGATGTTGAACCCGCGCTGCTTGAACCCCTGGTACTGCACCAGCGCGCCGCCCATCTTCCCCGCGCCGACCAACACGACACGATAGGCGCGCTGCAGTCCGAGGATGCCCTGAATCTTGGCGGACAGCTCGGGGACGGCGTAGCCTAACCCTCGCTTCCCAAACGAGCCGAAGAAGGACAGGTCTTTGCGCACCTGCGCTGACGTGGTGCCGCCGAGCCGCGCCAATTCGCCCGATGAGATGGTGGCGCGTCCTTGCGCCAGCGATTGCTCGAGGAACCGGAGGTAGAGGGAGAGACGGCGAACCGTGCTGTCGGAAATCTTCCGCATTGTGAATTATTTCACAATTGCTGACTCCAGCGCAAGAGCCGGACGAAATCCTGCGGCGCCAGCGTCTCAGGACGCGCCGTCGGATCGAAGCCCAACGCCGTGAGGCCCGCCGCCGTCGCGCCCGGCACCGCGTTGTGCAGCTGCTTGCGACGACGGCTGAAGCACGCGGTCACAAACGCACGCAGCGCCGCCACCTCCTCCGGTCGCACTAACGGCTCGTCGAGCGGCGTCAACCGCACGACCGCGCTCTTGACCTTCGGCGGCGGCCTGAACGAACCGGGCAGCACCGTGAACAACTGCTCGACGCGGCACTGCGCCTGCACGCCGATCGACAATCCCCCATAGGTCTTGCTGCCCGGGGGCGCGGCGATGCGTCGCGCGACCTCGAGCTGCATGAGAAAGACGATGCGCTCCGGCAATGGAGGCGTGAGGGCTTTCTCGATGAGCGGCGAGGTGATGTTGTAGGGGATGTTGCCGAGAATCTTAAGGCGGTGTCGGGTGTCAGGTGTCTGGTGTCTGGCATGCAACTCGTGCCAGTCAAGCTGCAATGCGTCCCCCGTGACTACCTCACACCTGACACCAGACACCTGAAACCGCAGTTGCTCAGCGAGCGCACGATCCTTTTCGATTGCAATGACCTGAACGCCTCGAGCGAGCAGCTCGCGAGTCAGCGTCCCGTGTCCCGGACCAATTTCAATGATGGTCTCGCCAGGCGCACAGTCGAGCGCATCCGCGATGCGACCGAGGATGTTGGGGTCGGCCAGGAAATGCTGGCCGAGCCGCTTGTTCGGCCTCAAGCCTTGAGCAGGACGAGGGTGCGGTCGTCGGTGGCGGGGGCGCCGCCCGTGAAGGCGGCGATGTCGGTGAAGACGGCTTCGAGCATCTCGCGCGCGGGGCTGGCGCGCAGGTTGCGCACGTGACTGAGCACGCGCTCTTCGCCGAACCGCTCGCCGATTTCGTTGCGCGCGTCGACGAGCCCGTCGGTAAAGAGCGCGAGGACCGCCTCGCGGCGACGCCACGGCTTCGTGCGCTCCTCGCCGCCTACGCCGAGGCCCAACGGCGGGCGCGTCGCCTCGAGGCGCTGCGCCTCCCCCGTGGCGCCGTCGACCAGGAAGGCGTGGGGGTGTCCCGCGTTGGCGTAGGCGATCCGGCCAGCCACCGGATCGATCACCGCGTAGAAGAGGCTCAAGAACATCTCCGTGGTCGCCAACTCCTCGGCGAGGGAGCTTTCCATCTGCACCAGAGCCTCGCTGGGCGATTCCGCCGTCTCCGCGTGGATCCCCGACGCGGCCATCGCCAGCGCCATGATCAGCGCCGCGGCGAAGCCATGGCTCGAGACGTCGCCGATCATCACGCCGATGCGGTCGCCGTGCAGGCTGAGCAGGTTGTAGAAATCGCCGCCCACCGAATCCGCGGAGCGGCAACGCGCGGCGACGTCGGCCTTCGCCGCGATGACGAGCGGGGAGGGCATGAGCTTGAGCTGCAGGTCGTGCGCCAGCTCCATCTCGCGGCGCACGCGTTGCTGACCCTGATCCCGCTCGACGAGCCGCGCGTTCTCGATGGCGGCCCCGATCTGGTTCGCGATCGCCGCGACCAGCTTGCGGTCGCCGGCGGTGAACGCATCGGCGCCGAGCCGGTCGGTGAGGTTGATGACGCCGATGGCCTTCGGCTCTCCGCCGGGCGCCGCGTACACGACCGGCACCGAGAGGAACGCGCGACCGCGATAGCCGCGGTCCTCCGCACAGCCGGGGTCGATCACGCCGGGCTCGGACGGGTCGTAGCTGAAGATCCGCATCTCGCGAAACACGCGTGCTGCGACCGAGCAGGGATCGTCCACCTCGACGGGATCGATTTCGCCCAGCTCCACGCCGCGCGACGCCACGAGACGCAGCACGTCGGCCTGCGGGTCGTGGACGAGGAGCGTCGCGCGCCGCGCGCGGACGACGGTCGCCACCTCCTTCAGGATGCGATGCGCGGCTTCGTCCAGCCGGATGGTGTGGCCGAGGATCTCGCTGATCGTGTAGATGAGGTCGATTTCTTCGTAGCGCTCGGACAGCTCCGCGGCGACCTGCACCGCCTCCTTCTCG
>Ga0193723_1000383_pt1 | contig 17269 bp, 14 predicted proteins | sample H2m2metaG_FD_143042 | JGI IMG/M metagenome (GOLD analysis project Ga0193723, IMG submission 143042) | Soil microbial communities from a riparian zone of the East river system, Colorado, United States - H2m2 | ecosystem: Environmental > Terrestrial > Soil > Riparian zone | place: USA: East River...
GTGACCAGAATCCGCGTCGTGTCGCGCTGCGTATTCCCGGCCGTCAACCGGTAGACGAGCTCGGCGCCAAAAGTGGGATTCGGGGCCAGGAAGTTCTTATTGCCAGGAAAGTTCTGGGTCGCCCCCAGCGAGTACTGATACGCCGTCTTCGGCGTGAAGAAGTTGGTTCCCTGCGCCATGATGGTGTTGTTCATCTCTTCCAGCGGCGCGATGTCCACGATCCAGATGGAGCGTCCGTGCGTCGCCGCAATCAGCTCGCGATCTCGCGGATGAATCTTGAGATCGTGCACCGGCACAGTCGGGAGCCCGGTCATGAACCGCTGCCAGGTTGCGCCCCGATCAGTCGACACGTAAGCGCCGAGATCGGTCCCTACGAACAGAAGGTCGCGCTTGGCTGGGTCTTCGCGAATGACGTGAACGAAGTCAGCGCCGCCGGTCGGAAGGTTGTTGGCGATCGAGCGGAACGTCCTCCCAAAATCATTCGACACAAACACGTAGGGGCGGAAATCATTCTCGCGGTGATTGTCGAAAGTCACGTAGACTGTTGCCGTGTCGAAGTGTGATGGCTCCACTCGGCTCACCCACGTTTTCTTCGGCACGCCGGGAAAGCGGGTGGTCAGATCAGTCCACGACCCACCGTCATTCGTCGTCAGCCACACGTTGCCGTCGTCGGTTCCCACCCAGAGGATTCCCGGACGGATCGGGGACTCACCTACCGTCGTGATCGTGCCATGCGTCTCGGCCCCGGTGGCATCGCGCGTCACGCCACCAGTCAGCTTGGTGCTCATGATGATTCGCGCGGAATCCTTAGTCGAGAGATCCGGCGATATCGGATAGAAATGGTCGCCGCGGTCCGACGACTTGAGCAGACGGTTACCACCCATGTACACCGTGCTGCCTGCATGGGGCGAGAGGAAAAACGGTGTCGACCAGTTGAACCTGTAGCCGCGCGCCGAGTCGGCCGCTGCTCGCGCGCGGATATCGGAAAGTGCGCGCGTGATCTGCGGTGTCTCGGGTTTCGTCGTGTCGCCGCGAGCGACGATGACGGAGTCTTCAAAGATGCTGGCTCGATCGCGGCCGCCGCCACGCATGATCACTGCGCGAGTGTTCTGCGCGATGTTCAGCCGCGACGCATTCCCACCTTGCGATTCACTGTAGATGACGTTGGGATCGTCCGGATCGATCGCGCTGTAGAATCCGTCGCCGCCTCCAACGTTGTACCAGTCGTTGTTGCTGATGCCAATACGGCTCCGCGCCCGGGACGGGCCGCACCACGATCCGTTGTCCTGGAGTCCGCCGCACACCTTGTAGGGCTTCTCCATGCTGTAGCTCACAGCGTAGAACTGGCCGATCGGCATGTTATTGATGAAATCGTAGGTGCCGCCGCGATCATAGGTCACCGCGATTCCGCCGTCATCGGCAAGTATGTAGTGCTCGGGATCGCTCGGATCGATCCACATGCCGTGCCAGTCGGTGTGAACGCCGAGCGCGCCGCGGCGGAAAGTCTTGCCCCCGTCTTCAGAGGTGCGAAACACGGAAGACATCCAGTAGATGCGATCCGGATTGCGCGGATCTACACGAATCTGCGAGTAATAGAACGGACGCGCGTCACCGAGTCCGACGGCGGGCGACTCGTTGCGATACGTCAGAGTCCACGTCGCGCCGCCGTCGGCGGAGCGGTAGATGCCGCTATTCGTTTTTTGGCGCTTGGATGTATCAGGCTTCTCGCCACGCCCGAGCGCCCGAGGAAGAGTGTCCGCTTCGACCCAGGCGTAGACGATCTGCGGGCTGGAGGGTGAGACCGCGATGCCGATCCGTCCCTTGGTCGTCTCCGGAAAACCGCCCCCGCGAATCTCCTTCCACGTCGCGCCGGCGTCGGTGGATTTCCAGAGTCCACTACCGGGGCCGCCGCTCTTCAGAAAGTAAGGACCGCGCACCCTTTCCCAGCTCGATGCGTACAGCGTGTTGTGATCCTTCGCATCCATCGCGAGATCGACGAACCCTGCCTTGTCACTCACGAACTTCGACAACTGCCACGTCGCGCCACCGTCGGTGGATTTGTAGAGTCCGCGTTCCGGGTTGGAGTTCCACGCGTGCCCCAACGCTGCTACGTATACGATGTTGGGATCGGCTGGATCTACGATGATGCGGCCGATCTGCTGAGTCGCCTCCAGACCCATCAGCTTCCACGTCCTGCCGGCGTCGGTCGACTTGAACACGCCTCCGCCCGGGGAGATGGAATTGCGAGAATCTTCCTCGCCCGTTCCCGCGTAGATGATGTTGGGGTTCGACGGCGCGAGAGCGATGTCTCCCATCGAGATCACTCGCTCCTTGTCGAACAGGGGGACGAACATCGTTCCGGCGTTGATCGTCTTCCAGATTCCGCCGGTGGCGGTAGCGACGTAGAAGACCTTCGGGTTGCCGGGCACTCCCTCGATGTCCGTTACCCGGCCGCCCATGTTGGCGGGGCCAATGGAGCGCCAGCGAAAGCCGGCAAGGGTCGAGGAGTCGAGGGGAGTTGTGAGCTGAGCGGATAGGGGCGCGGCACAAAGCAGTGCGGCGGCGAGAGCGGAGAGGACGGGGTGGGCTCGCATTGGATTGGCTGTGGGTTGAACCATCGATCCAGCGCAGGATCGCGAGGCGTTTTGGAGACTAAGCTAATACGGAATCAACCGTGGGAGCGTTGAGCGCCTGTGGTGAAGAGGCACAGTCCAGATGGGACGCTTAGATTCAACCAGGTCGTAGCGCTTTTTCCGAATTGGGAGAATGACGGATGGTAATGACAACGTTGAACGGGATCTTGATCCGGCAAGACCCTGCCACCACGCAGTCGGCGCGGCCGGTGACGAAGGCGGAGGCGAAAGCGGCTGCAACAGCGGCCGCGGACGCGCAGCGCGCCGCCGACAAGGCGTTCGGCAATCAGATCAGGGACCAAGTGCGCGCGCAGATTGCGGGCGCAGCGGCGCAAGGAGCTCCTGTAGCGCCGACACCCCCCGAATCTCGTCAGTTCACGATTCGCGGCCCCAATGGCGAGCAGACAATCATTGGAATGCCTCCAGCGAGCGACATAATCCCGCCTCAGGCCGTCGACATCTCGGTCGCTTTTTTCATGACGATCGCGATAATCATCATCGGTCTCCCACTCGCGCGGGCGTTCGCACGCCGAATGGACCGGAAAGGCGCGAGCCCGCAGATATCTACCGACGTTTCGGCGCAGCTCGCTCAGCTCAATCAGTCAGTCGACGCGATCGCGCTCGAGGTGGAGCGGATCACGGAAGGCCAACGCTTCACCACGCGATTGCTCACCGAGCAGCGAGACGCCGCGCGACAGGCCCTTCCCTCCGCATCCGATCGATAGCACCGCGGCCGGCGCTTCAAGCCGGCCGCACTGGAAGGTCGACGGTGAATGTGCTTCCCGCGCCGACTTTGCTTTCCACAGTTATATCGCCTCCGAGGATCCGGGCCAGACTGCGGCTCACGCTTAGGCCCAAACCCGTTCCGCCTGCCCTCCTGGTAGGGCTTTGCTCGACCTGCCAGAAGGGCTCGAAAATTCTTTCCAGGTTCTCACGAGCAATGCCGATTCCCGTATCGGCGACTCCAAACTCGACTCTGTCTTCGCGTTCCGTCGCGCGCAGCGTGACCTCGCCGCGGTCAGTGAACTTCACCGCGTTGGAAAGCAGGTTCAGGAGGATTTGACGGAGTTTTCCGCCGTCGGTGACGAGCTGTGCATCGGGCACGTCGACACGCAAGCTCAGTCCCTTTGCTTCCGCCAGGGGCATCACCATCAGCACAGCTTCTTCAACCAGCGGCCGGAGCCGCACGTCGTCCGGCTGCATGACCTCCTTGCCGGCCTCTACCCGACTGAACGTCAGTACTTCCTCGATCAGGCCGAGGAGGTGATCGGCGCTTGCCCTGATGCGTGCAAGCTGCCGGAGCTGGGAATTGTTGAGAGCTCCGTCGATTCCTTCATTGAGCAGCGATTGGTAGCCGATGATGGCGTTGAGCGGTGTCCGCAGCTCGTGACTCATGGTTGCGAGGAAGGCTGATTTCGCCTCACTCGCCGCCAGCGCGCTCCGGTAAAGCCGCGCGTTGTCGATCGCAATTGCAGCGCGCGTAGCAAGCTCCGTCGCGAGCGCGAGGTCGGTGTCATCGTAACGCCGGCCTCTCTGCGTGCTGATGAGAGTGATCGCGCCCAGCGTCTGTCCGCGCGCGGTCATTGGGACGACGATTGCTGACTTTATCTGCAGCTCGCGCGTGATGACGAGCTGCTCTGCGTCCCGCGCCGCGGCCACGAGCATCTCATCCGAGATCTCCGGATAAATCTCCGACTCTCCGGTACGTATGACGTGTCCCACTCCGTTCGCCCGGCTGTAGTCGGGAGGGTAGCGTTTGTTGAGCTCCTTCGCCCACTTGATCTTCGCCGCGTCCACGTGAGCAACGACCGCTTGTCGCGCGCTTCCACCCTCCTGCACGAGGTCTACCGCGCACCAGTCGGCGAGCCCGCCAACAGCAAGCTGGGCAATGCTCTCCAGCGTCTTCTCGTAGTCCAGCGTCGATGCGAGGACGCGACTGGCCTCGCTCAACAGGAGTGCGCCTGCCTGACTCCGAGTCATCTCGTCGTTGCTCGCGCGCAGGTCTTCTGAAGTGGCCTCCAGCTCCGCCGCTTGTGATTCCATCTCGGCGGCCTGCGTCTCGAGCTGGCCGGATTGTCGCTCGAGATCTTCATTCAGCTTTCGAAGCTCGGCGTTCGCCGTTTCGCGCTCCTGCACCGCTCGTGAGAACGTAAGGTTGACGAGCGCGCTCAACAGCAGCGCGGCGATTCCGACTACACCGATCGTTATCAAGGCGCTGCGAACATTCCGCTGCTCCTCGACTCGCTTTTCCTCGAGCAGCGACTGCTCATGAGTCTGAAGATTCGCGATTGCGGTGCGAAGCTGATCCATTTTTTCTTTTCCGCGCAGCAGCCGGTCGGGATTGGCTGCCGCGCCGGGTGGGCCGAACCGTCGTTGCGCAATGCCGGTGTCCAGCAGCACGAACCGGGTTGCTATGAGCGTGTCAATCGCACCGAGGCGCGCCATTTGGGGCGGATCTTCGCGCGTCAGCCGACGGAGCGTATCCAGATATCGGTTGATGTCGGAGCGAGCCCCGCGATAGGGATCGAGGAAGACATCCTCTCCCGTCAACAGGAATGCGCGCTGTCCAGTTTCGGCGTCGATAGCTCTGGTCCGGAGGTCATCGGAAGCCTCTATGATCGCGTGACTGCGGTTAATTTCTTCAACATCCGCGACTACGTTTCGCGCTCGCTCGTAAGCCAGCGCGCCAATCATGAGAACGAGGACTGCCGGCACCACGGCGAGAACGCGGCGCTGCGCCAAACCGGGAAGGCTGAAAGCCACGTTGGGAGTTTGGGTGATCGTCCGAGAAAAAACCCTCAAGAGGCTACTTTCGGGCCACCGCAATTGTTTTGTTCGGGCGAGGGCCGATTTTTGCTTTTATTCATCCGCATGCTCTCCGCAGACATGTTAGTTCGCAGCTTGCTGCTCGCAGTGAGCGTTGTTTCACCGCTCGCTTCCCAAACCGATCCTGTCCTCGTCGGCGCCGGAGACATCGCATCTTGCGGGTCCTCAGGCTCCGAACGGACTGCCAGATTGCTCGACGACATTCCGGGAACCGTTTTCACGGTTGGCGACAACGCGTACCTCTCGAACAAAGTGCGGAACCCGTTTCCCTGCTACGACCGGTCGTGGGGGCGTCATAAAAACCGTACGCGCCCCGTTCCCGGCAACCATGAATACGAGGGTAATTACGTCGACGCGTACTTCGATTACTTCGGCGCGGCCGCTGGTGATCGAGGCAAGGGCTACTATAGCTACGATCTTGGCGCTTGGCATGTCATCGCTCTGAATTCCATGATCAGGACAGGACCATCGTCGCCGCAGGGGAAGTGGCTCGCTGGCGATCTGGCAAAGAATCGGGCGCTCTGCATGCTCGGCTACTTCCACCATCCGCGTTTCAGCTCCGGTCCGCATGAAACAAGCGCGAGAGCGATGCAGCTGTGGAGCGCGCTGTCTTCGGCGGGAGTCGATGTCGTTGTTTCAGGACACGACCACATCTACGAGCGCTTCGCTCCGATGACCGCCGACGGCAGTCTGGACGAGCGCAGAGGCATGCGGCAGTTCGTGGTTGGAACCGGGGGATACAGCCACTACGAATTCGTGCGTAACGCGAAGAACAGCGAAATGCGTAACAACACCACGTTCGGTGTCATTAAGCTGACGCTTCATGCCAGCAGCTACGACTGGGAATTCGTACCCGTGCGGGGACGTCGCTTTACCGACAAGGGCTCGTCACCTTGCCATTGAATTGTCCCAACAGCTTCGCGTCTGAACGATGAGGCGCGGACGGCTCTACGGCGTCGTCATTGGAGTGTGGCTCCTTTTGCTCGGCATGACCGGATGTAAGGAAAGCAGATGGACGCCGAGTGGCAGTGCTGACCTGGTACTCGCCGAGATCAAGCTGGGCGGCGGGCAGAACGTCGCCAAGCGGATCGATGCCGACGAGAACTTCGGACGCGCGGTAATGAACGGGATCGCGACAGGCGATAGCACGTGGCTGGCTGTTGCGGACAAGCTGACTCCCGCATCTGCATCGGCCGAGGCCAGTCTATCCATCGCGCTTGCCTCGGCGCTGCCTCGGTCGCCGCGAAGAGTGCTGGCGCTGCTGGGGCCGAAGTATCCGGTCGACGAGGTTTGCGCGATTCCGTTTCTCAAGCCGGAGTCAACGCTGATCACGAGCTACCATGACGAAGCAGTTGCCGCGCTCAGTCGAGTGGACACCGCACCGCTGATGAAAGCGCGCGACGAGTGCCGCACTGCTCTGGATGACGCGCGCGAGCGGCGCCTCGAGCGAATCGACCCATCGTACATCGTCAAGAACAAACCTGTGGCGCCCCCGCGGCGCACTCGAAAAAAAGCAGTTAAAGCTCAACCGCCCAAAGCTCAGCCGCAAGTTACTCCGCCAGACACAAGCTCGTCCGGGTGAGGCATTGTGAGATACCGGCACACCCGGTACTCTCCGGTGCAACACAAAACTAGCGTCTGATTGACGGCAGTCCGGCCGTTCCGGACGCGTCCACAAACCAGGAGTAGCTTTGAAGCGATCTTTTATTGCGGCAGCCCTCGCTGGCGTGGCTTTGGCCTCGCTCCCCTTTGGCGCGCAGGCTCAGCTCTTGAAGCGCGGGACCGCGGTACAGTTCGGCGTTGCCGCCGGTGCGGCGATCCCGGTCAGCGACCTGTCCGACTTTGCCGACACCGGATTCAACGGCACAGCAATGATCGGGTTTAGCCCGACGCTGATTCCACTCGGAGTCCGCATTGACGGAGCGTACAATCAATTTGGTGCGAAGGTGACTTCGGGGAATCTTCACATCGGCAGCGTCACGGGCAATCTCGTGTATAAGATGCCTGGCGCGACTTTCTCGCCGTACGCGATCGGCGGTGCAGGATGGTACAACTCAGGGGGCACTGGCCTCACATCGAGTAACGACTTCGGCTGGAACGTTGGTGCCGGAATCTCGATGCCACTCAGCGGGTTCGACACGTTCATTGAGGCGCGTTACAACCAGGTGCAGACGTCCGGCGGATCGACGAAGTTTGTTCCGATCGTCTTCGGAGTGATGTTCTAGCCGTCAGGGTTACCGGTAGTGAAACGGGAGGGGGCAAACGCTCCCTCCCGTTTTTTGTTGCCTCCACTGCACCGGAGGCACTTGTTCAGCGATACTCCAATGGTGCCAGGTGCGCTTGCCAAACCGACTCGATGATTGCGACGGCTGAATGCGAATTCTGATAGTCGACGACGATCGCGCGATCCTCAAGCTGATCGAGCGCGTCCTGCGCGATGAAGCGTACGCGGTCGACCTTGCCGCGAGTGGCGAAGAGGCCAGGACCCTCGCACTAGTCAACGACTACGACGGAATCATCCTCGACCTCCAGCTCGGAGACCGGCACGGATTCGAGATCCTCCAGGAGCTTCGGCGCAACGGGCGGCGCACTCCCGTCCTGCTCTACTCGGGATTGAGCGACACCGACACCATAGTCCGGGGACTCGATGCCGGCGCCGACGATTACGTCGTGAAGCCAGTGTCGAACGAGGAGCTGAGAGCTCGCGTTCGCACGCTAATCCGGCGAGGCGCCGGAGGCTCGCGCGTCGCCGAGCAAGTGAGCGTCGGCAACCTGACGCTCAATCGCCTGAGCCGCCGGATTCTATGCGGTTCGGTCGACGTGAATCTTACTTCGATGGAGCTCAAGCTTCTCGAGCACCTGATGCTCCACGCCGGAGAAACGGTAACCCGAAGTGAGCTGCACGACAAAGTCTGGGACATGCACTTCGACCCTAGCTCCAACGTGATCGATGCCCACGTTGCCCGCCTCAGGAAGAAGCTGGAGAAAGCCGGTGCTTCGGCTGAAATTACCACCAGACGGGGCATTGGCTTCGTTCTCACGCCATTAACTCCATCCAAGGAGACGAGTTAGCACCCTTGACCATTGGTGACGAATCAGTCATAGTCGCTTCACAGAGGCGTCACAGAGCGAGGTACATATTGTGCCTCACCCAAAAACACATCGAGTTGCATGAGCAAGTGCTCGGTGTCTGGAGGCTCTGTAAATGGCTGGACTTCGCGGTATCGTGGCGGGACTCGTAATCGGCAGCGCAGTCCTGGCGCTGCCGGCAAATGCACAGTCCCGTGCATCGGCCAGCCTCACGCACACGGTCTTCGTCACTGTCCCGGCTCGCGTGAAAGTTCAGGTAGCGAGTCTCTCCGCTTCGACTCCGGCCTCGATCAAAGTCTCCGCTGGCCAGCTCAACACCGTCGGTCTGGGTCTCACGGTAAATGCAACGCAGGCGTGGGTTCTCTCGATCGGAACCGCGTCCAGTGTCACCGGCCGCAAGCCGACCATGCAGTGGTCGCGCGATGGCCGCTCGCAGTTTTCAGCCGTGACGACGAATCACGCAACGGTCGCTACCGGCGTCAGCTCTTTTGATCCAAAGGCCGCGAACGTGTTCTTTCGCAACATGGGCGGAAGCACAGACGGCGAGCCGGTCATGCTGACCGTCGTCGCGCCGTAAGCCTTCGCTCCTCGCGCCACCGAACAGCAAAAACGCACCCTCATCGGGTGCGTTTTGTTTTTGGCACTGAGCGAATGCTACCGCGTGAAGAAGGAAAGCCCGAATAGAAGTCCGATCACGTTGCTACTGGGAGTGCCGAAGCCGTGAGCGTAATTGGCTTCCCAGCGCGTCGCCATCCGGCGATCGGCAAACGGGATCTTCAGTCCTACCCCCAGACCGATTTCACCGTCGCTGTTACTTCCCCCTCCGCTGACGCTCTGCCCGGTGATTCCGATGAACGGGCGTCCATAGAGTCCGTTGCCAACGCGATCCCCATTCGGCGAGTAGACGACGCCAAGGTCGATCCCATAAGAAGTCGCCGTTTGGCCACCAGAGTGGATCGAGGAGATCTGCAGGCGTGGCTCGAGTGCGACTCTCTCGGTCATCAGGAAGCCAACGCGGAAGACCGGGACCGGAACCAGGAGTGCCGTCACCTTCGGATTGTCCAGCCCGAAGAAGAGACCTCCATCGATGCCGAACTCGATCGGGCGACGGTCGCCGCGAGACCGCTGCGCCTGGGCCAACGGCGCGACTACGACGAGGAGCAGCGCGCTGAGAACTACGACTCTTCTTATCATGAGTGGAGAAAAGAGAATGAAACGGCCCACGACGGGGTGTCGCTCGGCCTCTGTATGATCTCGGACGATCGAGCGTCCCGGGTATCACAAATACGCCACGCGTTCCCATAGGCAGGCCGCGGCCGCCTGTACGGTGTTACGGTCGAACGGATGGCTCGTCGTCTTGTCGGCGAAGGCTGCCAAAGCGCATCGGTCCTTGCCCCCATGGGGCTGGATACGCCGCAATGAACCTTCCCATTAACAGATCAGCGTCCTAGGAGTCCGGAACCGCGACTCAGTGCGGGCGCACTCTCGAACAAGGAGAAGCTTTGAAGCGTTCACTGTTCCTCGCGATCGCAACGATCGCCCTCGTCGCGGCACCGCGCGTATCCAATGCGCAGCTCGGCGCGCTCAAGCCGTTCCAGCTCGGTATTGCTGGTGGCGCTAGTCAGCCCATGAGCGACCTGAAGACCAGCAACAACATGGGTTACAATGGTACGGTTGCAATGGCAATCAATCTTCCGTTCATCCCGGTTGGTCTTCGCGTCGATGGCGCGTACAACCAGTTTGGCCAGAAGACTGGTGGTCCGAAGCTCCACGTCGTCAGCGCGACGGGCAACATCGTTTGGAAGCTGCCAAACGTCGGTGTCGCACCGTACCTGATCGGCGGCGCTGGACTCTACATGCAGTCAGCTGAGATCACCGGAGCCCCGGCCGTGTCGGACAACCACCTCGGCTGGAACGCCGGCGCTGGTATCAACCTGCCGCTGGCCGTGTTCAAGGCGTTCGTCGAAGCGCGCTACAATAGCTATTCGGTGAACGGTACCAACGTTCAGTTCGTGCCTGTTACCGTAGGCATCATGTTCTAAAGCTGGCCGGCTCGAAGTCAGAGCCGCGTAGTAGTAAAACGGGGGAGGGCGATAAGCCCTCCCCCGTTTTTTTGTGGCCGCAATCCGATCGATCAGTTGAACTGCCGAAGCTGAACCTGCGTGTTGTTCAGATACACACCGTAAAACCGGACGAAGTCGCCGTTGCGTAGGCTTCTGAATCTGTTGATGTCGTTGGTGCTCAAATTGTTGGGCACGGTGATCGTCAACGTGTTGAAGCCATTGGTATCCACTACTGTGAACCACCCATTCCGTAAGTCGACCTGGCGAACCGTTCCCTGGAGCAGCTGCACATTGGAAGAAGAGCCAGCCCCGGTTCCGTTTACGGACTGATCGACCTGCACGTAGTCCGTGTAGTAGTTGTTGCCGTTGGCTTGGATGCGGGCGGTCACGCGGTCTCCGTTCTCCAGTGCGGTTGGAGAGTAGTTCTGGTTCTGGTACACGACCTGGGTCTGGTTGTCGTAGTACACCGGAACCGTCTCGCCATTCGACTGCTGTATCGAGATTTGTTGCGAGCGGGAATCGACGCCGCGTATCGTGCCACTCAGCTGGCCCGACTGGCCCGATTGCGCGCCCCCTCCCATCACGCTGCCCAGAATATTGCCGAGCGAGTTGCCAGCGCAGGCGCCGGCGAATGCGACGATCATAGCCGCCGCCGATACCCGTTGAATGCGTTGGATTACTGTCATCTGCCCTCCTGTGGACAGGGCTACAAATAGCAAACTAGGGGCCTTAAAGGCGTTAGAATGTCGGGATGATTACACGCTACCAAACGATTCTGATTTGCGCCTTCGTAGCGGGGTGCAGCGGGCATTCGGACAAAGCGGCGGGCACCGACTCGGGACGAGCGAGCGGGACCAACCTCAGCAGTGGCACGCCTGCTGGCGCTGCGACTTCGGGCGCGCAGGCTTCTTCGCCCTGCCCTCGCACCGGTAAGTGGGCGCTCTGCAGCGTCGAAAGACGACTTTCGCAGTCCGGCTTCGTGGTCAGGCCAGTATCCGGCGACGCTCCGCGGCGCGCGGGCTTCAGCGTTGCACCCGCAGCGTACAAGCTCGGCGAAGCGAGACTCGAGATCTTCGTTTACCCTGACGAGGCGAGTCTTTCACGCGATCTTGAAAAGCTCGATACCGTGACTGTCGCACCACGCGGCTCTCCGAGCAAATGGGGCCGCGTACCGACGTTTGTGCGCTCAGCAAACCTTATCGCCGTTTTTCTCACGGCTAACCCCACCCAGGCCGAGAGATTGACGCTCGCCCTCACGGCGGGCGCGCCCCAACCCTGATGCCAGAACCACATCTCATAGGACCGCCGGTGTCGACACCGGCAGATCTGAAACGCTCTCACGGCCGCGGCCGTGATCTACCGGACGACCTGCTGAGGGCAGCGTCGCTTCGCCTTGGAGCCGCCTCGCTGCTACTCGCGGTGCTTTGGGTCATAGGCGTGATTGGCGGTCACCTCGCAGCCCGCGCGATTTTCCCGGACAGTCCACGCTGGCGCGTGTTCGATCTCACCGATGCGATTGCCTCTGTGAGCGTGATCGTGTCGCTCGCGCTCTACGTATACATCCGCAAGGCAGAAAGAGACCCGAGGTTCCTTCTCGATCTGGGTCTCGGTTACATGATTTTCACCGCGTTCGCTTTGGCCGTCATGTTCCACCTTGGCGGAATCCCAACATCCGGCATGGTGTTCCCCGAAATTTCATGGGTCGGGGCCGTGATCCTGATATTCGCCGCGATCGTGCCGAGTACGCCGGGGAAAATGCTGGCAGCCGGGCTTATCGCGGCATCGATGAATCCCCTCTTGATGCTCGTGAGCAGGGCGCGGGGCGTTTGGGACTTCGGGCCGTGGCATCGGGTGCTCCTGATGCACTATCCGGATTTCATCCTGGTGGGCGCGGCCGTCGCAATCTCCCACGTCGTCACGAAGCTTGGCCAGCAGGTTACCAAGGCGCGAGAGATGGGCAGCTACCAGTTGGGCGAGCTGCTTGGCCGCGGAGGAATGGGCGAAGTCTACAAGGCGACCCACCGGATGCTCGCGCGCCCCGCCGCGATAAAGCTTATCCGGACCGAGATGCTCGGCGCCGTCGACGAAGATGCGGCAAAGCTGGCGGTGACACGCTTTCGTCGCGAGGCAGAAGCCGCTGCGAACTTGCGATCGCAGCACACCGTCGAGCTCTACGATTTCGGTGTCACGGACGACGGCACCCTCTATCTGGTGATGGAGTTCCTCGACGGTTTGGACCTGGAGACGCTCGTGCGCGAGAGTGGACCATTACCGGCGGGCCGCGTGATCCATGTCCTGCGACAGGTGTGTGAGTCGCTAGAGGAGGCGCACCGGACAGGTCTGGTCCACAGGGACGTCAAGCCAGCGAACATTCATCTGGGTCGGGTCGGCCTACGCCACGATTTCGTGAAGGTCCTCGATTTCGGGCTGGTCAAAGAGGTTTCGAATGCAAATGTCGCGACCTCAATGGCGACCGTTGCGGGCCAGATGGCGCTCGGCACACCCGCTTACATGGCGCCCGAGATGGCACTCGGCGAGCCGGTCGATGGACGCGCCGACATTTATGCCCTCGGTTGCGTAGCCTACTATCTGCTCACCGGTAAGCTCGTTTTCGAAGCCGAGAAAGTGTTTCAGATGATTGCGAACCATTTGCAGAGTGCGCCGATTCCTCCCTCGGAGCGGACCGACCGGCCCATACCGCCCGAGCTGGAGCAGCTGATCATGAAGTGCCTGGCGAAGGATCCTAATCACCGCCCGAAGAGTGCTGCGGACCTGGGTCGGTCACTCGATTGGATTCCGTCCGGCGGCTGGAGCGAGGAGCAGGCGAAGCTTTGGTGGGACGCGAGAAGGGATGCTGGACAGGGACCTGCTCACGCCGCAGAATTGGTCGTCCCCCCAACACGGAGTCTTCCAATGCAGGCCCGACTTTATTCCGCAGCCCTCGCCGCAATGCTGGTGCTGCCGGGCGTTCTGACCGCGCAGCAGGCGAACCCGGTCGCGGACGCCTTTCGCGACAATGCCCGTGATGCAGCAAAAAACCTGATTGCAGCCGCCGAGGAGTTTCCGGCAGACAAGCTCTCTTTCAAGCCGACCCCAGCACAGATGAGCGTTGGCGACATCATCCTCCACCTCTCTCAGGGAAATGACTACCTGTGCGGCTCTATTGGTGGAGTGAAGGCTCCGACGCGCGACAAGATCGCCGCGGACGCCGGCAAGCCAGCGCTCCTCGCGCGTCTGCGCGAGACGTTCGCGTTCTGCGACCAGGCATTGGCGCCGCTTACCGACGCGAATTTGTCCGAGCAGCTTCCCTTCTTCGGCGGGCGCAAGCTCTCACGCGCGGCGGTGATGACTCTCACGACTGGCGATTGGGCTGACCACTACAGTCAGTATGCGATTTATCTGCGGTTGAACGGGTTGCTCCCACCGACGGCCAAGAAGCCGGCGATGTAAGCGAAGAAAAGAAAACCCCGCATCGGCTCCAGCCGATGCGGGGTTTTCTTTCATGCCGATATCACACTAGGAAGCGAGCGCCGCCCTCAAAGGAGAATCCTCGGCCAAAGTGGACGCCGTGATCGAAGGCGTCAGTGATGTCTCGGACGCGATCGGAAGCGTAAGGGTAAAGGTCGAGCCCATTCCTTCGGTGCTTTTGAGCGTCAGGTCGCCGTGCATCGCGCGGGCGAGCTCTCTGCTGATCGAGAGTCCAAGGCCGACGCCCTGCTGCGTGTCCGTTGTCAGGTGCCTGTCGATCTGGACGAACGGCTCGAACACGCGGTCGATGTCGAGCGCGCGAACACCGACTCCAGTGTCCTTCACCCGAATTCGGACGACGTCGTCGTAGCCATCACAGGAGACCTCGACTGAGCCGCCTTTGCCTGTGAATTTGATCGCGTTCGTGATGAGATTCAGGAGAATCTGCTGAAAGCGCTCCGCGTCGGCTGCGACAAGAATCTTCTCGTTGCCGGGCGTAACACTCAACGTAAGCCCTCTCGCCTTTGCTTGAAGCGCGCAAAGCGAGTCGACCTCCGCGAGCACCGGATTGACTGGTAGCGCGATCAGGTTCAGGGGCCTCGCTCCTTCGAGTCTCGCTATCGTAAGGATGTCGTTGATCAAGCGGAGGAGATAGGACGAAGCGCGCTTGATCCGACCGAGATCCTTCAGCTGGTCCGGATTGACAGTGCCGCGAATGCCCATCTCCAGGATCTCGGTGTAGCCGGAGATTGCATTCAGGGGCGTGCGAAGCTCGTGACTCATCGCCCGCAGGAACTGCGTCTTGGCATTGTTCGCGTGCTCCGCCATCCGGCGCGCCTCACCGGCCTCTACGAGCGCGGCAGCGAGCTGCTCGTGTGAAGACTCGATGGCTGCCAGCGCGGCATTCAGCTTGTCGCTGTAAGTCTTGAGCCGCAGCAGGTTCCTCACACGCACACATAGCTCGGCGCGATCCACAGGCTTCGTGAGAAAGTCCTCCGCTCCCGCATTCAAGCCGAGCATCCTGGCGTTTCGATCGTCGAGGGCGGTCAGCATGATTATCGGAATGTTCTTGCTGACGATGTTTGCCTTGATCCTGGCCGCAACCTCGTAACCGTCCATGTCAGGCATCATGACGTCGAGGAGAATGAGGTCGGGCGATTGCACGGCCACAATGGCGAGCGCTTCCTCACCGCTGACAGCGGTCAAGAAGACAAAACCTTCTGGAGCGAGCATGACCTCCAGCAGCTTTCTGTTCTTTGGCTCATCGTCAACGATGAGAATGCGTGCCGGGCTGACGACTGATTCGGACGGAGTGTTCATTGTCGGGGTGTTGAGCTCACGTTTTGAGCGGCGCTTTCGCGAGATGCGACGAAATCGTCGCCAGGAAGTCCCGGTATGCGAGCGGCTTCGCGATGTAGCCATCACATCCCGCGGCGCGTATGCGCTCCTCGTCGCCCTTCATTGCCAAGGCGGTGAGGGCAACCACTGGAATCTCTCGCGTCGCCTCGTCGCCCTTGAGCAACGCTGTCGCCTCGAGACCGTCCATGCCGGGAAGCTGGATGTCCATGAGGACGAGGTCAGGCTGCTCGGCGCGCGCCAGGGTCAAGCCGGTCTCGGCATCCCGGGCGGCGAGCACAGAATGACCCGCCGACTGCAACAGAAATGTCGCCAACGTCATGTTGGCGGGATTATCCTCGATGATCAGGACTTTTCCCATGTCAGGCCACCATGTAGCGTCCCGCCATTGCCCGCCGAACTTCGGCGATAAAGCGGTCGCGGTCAAAGGTCGCCTTCTCCATGATGGCCATCACATACCCATTGAGTTTGTGACGGTCCTCAGGCGTTATTGTTTTTGCGGTGACCACGAGGATCGGTATGGTCGCCGTGTCAGGGTTCTCCTGCAGCACCGACACCACGTCGAACCCGCTGATCTCGGGCATCATCAGGTCGAGCACGATCAAGTCCGGCCGTTCGCGTTTCGCGGCATCGATTGCCTCGCGACCGCCGTAAGCACGTAGGACCGTACTGGCCAGGCTCAGGAGGCGAACAGCGATCAGCTCGACCGCTTTGGGATCGTCATCGACGACGAGAATCTTCAGCGCCTGACCCGGCGCGAGCGGAAACAATCCAAGTCCAACCAGCGTCTCGTAGAACTCGTGGCGGGATATCGGCTTCTGCAATACGGCAGCGGCACCAAGCGCGAACCCCTTCGCGGAATCCGACACAATCGAAATGATCACGACAGGAATGTGCTTGAGAGCCGGTGTCAGTTTCATCTGATTGAGGAATTCCCAGCCATCCATATTTGGCAGCCTGATGTCGAGCGTGATAAGCGCCAACGGCTGCCGGGCAGCGAGAAGAAGCGCCTCCTCGGCGGTTGCGGCGTGCAGGACGGTAAAGCCCTCCGCCTCCAATTGCACCCGAATCAGGTCGGCAGATTTGTAGTCATCTTCAACCACTAGCGCGGTGCGCGATCCCGCGAGCGCGTCAATCGCTACGGCGGTCAGCGCTCTGGTCGGCGTGAGCACAGGCCCCACTGTCGGCCGGAACGGCAGCCAGACGGTGAAACAGGAACCCTTGCCCACCTCACTTTCTACTGCTACCGCACCGCCATGCAAATCGGCGAGAAGCTTGACCATGGCCAGACCGAGTCCAGTGCCTTCGTATTTCCTCGACAGGCCGCTGTCGATCTGACTGAACGGCCTGTAGAGGCGCTCCAGCCCGTCCGGCGAAATGCCCACTCCGCTGTCCGTAACGCTGATCTTCAGAAACTCGGCGAATTCGTTCTCCGCCAACGGGAAGGTTCGTCCCATGGAGTCGTCGGAGATCTGACCGACTTCGGCTCGCGGGACGCGACTGGCTCGCAGAGTCACCTCGCCGTGTTCGGCACTGAACTTGACCGCATTCGAGAGCAGGTTGTACACGATCTGTTTCACCTTGCGCGCATCGCCCCGAATCGACCCCAGTTCGTTCGGCGCGTCCATAACCACGCGAACGTCGCGTGTCGCGGCCTTCTCCCTGATGATGGACAGGCTGTTCGTGAACAACGAAGACACCTGCAAGGGTTCCAGATCGAGCGTCATCTTGCCGGCTTCGACCTTGGACAAATCGAGGATGTCGTTGATCAGCGAGAGGAGGTGCTTCCCACTGCTGAAGATGTCGCCGATGAACCCTCGCTGCTGATCGGTC
>Ga0193723_1000384_pt1 | contig 17263 bp, 15 predicted proteins | sample H2m2metaG_FD_143042 | JGI IMG/M metagenome (GOLD analysis project Ga0193723, IMG submission 143042) | Soil microbial communities from a riparian zone of the East river system, Colorado, United States - H2m2 | ecosystem: Environmental > Terrestrial > Soil > Riparian zone | place: USA: East River...
AGCGTGAGCGCAGCGGCCGCGGCGATGAGGCATCTGTTCATGGGTCCTCGGGTGTGAGGGGTCATTCCGAGGACGAGCAAGCGATATGCCTTGGTGTGGACTCCGTAAAACACTACAGCCGGCCCCGTACCGGGACCGGCTGTGTGGCGTCCGCGCAGCGTTACTCCAGCTCCATCCGCTCCAATGCGTAGCGCAGGCGCAGCATGGCGGTGTCCAGCAGGCGCCGGGAGTCGTCACGCAGCGCGTCGTGATCCGCGAGCATGGTGAGCAGCTCGAGGACGGCGTGGATCTGCGCGGTCGCCGATTCCACGATCAGCCGCCGATCGAGGCCACTGCGCCGCTCCATTTCGACCGGGACGGTTTTGGCCCGCCGCTCCGCGCCCCGCCTGCGATTCGCCACGCTCATCACGGTACCACCTCCCAAGTGCGCTCGCTGTTCAGCAGTGCGTCCAGGTTGCCGCCAGTTTCCACCACCACGTCGCGTTCGTATGAGGTGGCTGGGTTGCAATAGAGCACACCCATGGCAACAGGGAAGGGGGGCTCCAAAGCGGCTAATAGCTGGGCTAATGGGCGATTGGTCTCGTCGTGGACGAGAACATCTGGTGCGGCGGGCACGATTTCCAGCTCGAGCGTAGCCGGCTTGAGTCGCAGCCCTTTCTCTTTGTTCTTGCCGAACAGGAGCGGCTTGCCGTGCTCGACGAGGACCTGAGCATCGGGAGCGACGTCCTTGCCGGTGATATTCTCGAACACCGCGTCGTTGAAGACGACGCAGTTCTGCAGTATCTCGACGAACGACGCACCTTGGTGCCCGTGCGCGCGCTTCAACACGGCGATGAGATGCGGCTGCAGCGTATCGATCGAGCGGGCGACGAACCGGGCACCCGCGCCGAGCGCAAAGGCGCACGCCGAGACGGGATTCTCGATCGAGCCGAGGGGCGTGGAGGGTGAGCGCGTGCCGCGGCGTGAGGTCGGCGAGTACTGGCCTTTGGTGAGGCCGTAGATCTCGTTGTTGAACAGGATGATGTTGAGATCGACGTTGCGGCGCAGCACGTGGAGCATGTGGTTGCCGCCGATCGACAAACCGTCGCCGTCGCCCGTCATCACCCAGACGTCGAGCTCGGGATTCGCGAGCTTGATGCCGGTGGCGATCGCAGGGGCGCGGCCATGCACGGTGTGGAACCCGTACGTGGACATATAGTAAGGAAAGCGCGCTGCGCAGCCGATCCCGCTCACGAACACGGTGCGCTCGCGCACCAGCCCCATGTCGGCGCACGCCTTCTGCACCGCCTTGAGGATCGCGTAGTCGCCGCAGCCCGGACACCACCGGACCTCCTGGTCCGAAGCGTAGTCCTTGGGCGCGAGTTGGGTGTCGGTGATCGTGGTAACCGTCATCCGGCGTCACCTCCGAATCCCTTCCCCTCCGGGGGAGGGGGGGCGCCCCCCCGAATTCGTTGCACGATATCCGTAACGCGGAACGGCTTACCGGTCACCTTGGGGAACGATTGCGCGTCGATCAGATACTCCGCGCGCAGCAGCTTCACGAGCTGGCCATTGTTCATTTCGGGCACCAGCACGCGATCGTAGCGTTTCAGCAGCTCCCCCAAGTTGCGCGGGAACGGGCTCAAGTAGCGCACGTGAATGTGCGCGACATCCAGGCCTTCATCGCGCGCGATCTTCACGGCTTGATGAATCGCGCCGAACGTCGAGCCCCAGCCCACGACCGCCAGCTTCCCGTGATCCTCACCGAGCGCGACATCCTGGAGCGGAATGTCGTTTGCGATTCCCGCGATCTTGTCCGCGCGCGCCCTCGTCATGCGGGCATGGTTGTCGGGATCGTACGAGATGTGGCCGGAGTCATAATCGCGCTCGAGCCCGCCGATACGGTGCTCGAGCTGCGGCGTGCCGGGCTTCACCCAGGGCCGCGCCAGGGTCTCGGGGTCGCGGAGGAACGGATGGAATCCTTCCGGCTCCGTGCGGTAAGTGACCGGGAAGCGCGGCAGGTCCGCCTCGCGCGGGATGCGCCACGGCTCGGCGGCGTGTGCCAGGTAGCCATCGCTCAACACGATCACCGGCGTCATGTACTTGGTGGCCAGGCGCACCGCTTCGATCGCGATGTCGAAGCAGTCGGCCGTGGACGCAGGAGCGAGCACCGCGAGCGGCGCGTCGGCGTTGCGGCCGAGCACCGCCTGGAACAGATCCGACTGCTCCGCCTTCGTCGGCATGCCGGTCGACGGGCCGGCGCGCTGCGAATCGATGACAATGAGCGGGAGCTCGGTGGCGATCGCGAGGCCCAACATCTCCGTCTTCAACGCGATGCCCGGCCCCGAGCTCGACGTTACGCCGAGCGCGCCGGCGTATGAGGCGCCCAACGCCGCCCCACTTGCCGCAATCTCGTCCTCAGCCTGGAACGTGACGACGCCGTAGGCCCGAAGGTTTGCCAGCACGTGCAACAGCGCGGATGCCGGCGTGATGGGATAGCCGGCGAACACCATCTTCTCGATCCCCGCGGCGCGCAGCCCCGCGATGAGACCCCAGGCGAGACCCTCCGTGCCGCTGACGGTGCGATACCGTCCCGCCTCCGCGGCTGCCTTCGGGACGACGTAGCCCACCATGTGCTCCGTCATCTCGGCCGTCTCACCGAACGCATGCCCGGCGTTCAGGGCCGCGATGTTCGCCGCCGCGATGACCGGCTTCTTCGCAAACTTGCGGTTGACCCACTCGACGGTTGCGGTCCGCTCGTAGCCGTACATCCACAGCAGCAGCCCAAGCGCCCACATGTTGCGGCAGAGATGCGCTTCCCGTGAGGAGAGCCCGTGCGGCTTTACGGCATCGGCGGTGAGTTTCGTGATGTCGAACTTGAGGACCTGATACTTGGCAAGCGAATCATCCTCGAGCGGATTCTTCGCATACCCTGCTTTCTTGAGGTTCCGCTCGTTGAATGCGTCGATATCGACGATGACGGTGCCGCCCACTTTCACGTCACTCACCTCGACCGTCAGCGCCGCGGGATTCATGGCGACGAGCACGTCCACCGCGTCGCCCGGCGTCATCACGTCGGTGCCGCCGAAATGGATCTGGAACGCCGACACGCCAAACGTCGTGCCGGTTGGGGCGCGGATTTCCGCCGGGAAGTCGGGGAACGTGGAGAAGTCGCTGCCGGCGAGTGCGGTCTCGAGCGTGAACTGGCTGCCGGTCACCTGCATCCCGTCGCCGGAATCGCCGGCGAATCGGATCACTACCGAGTCGCGGGTTTCTCTGCCGGGGCGGGGGACAGTCGACGTGGCCATGCCGTAATCTACACGACGTTTCGCAGCACGAACCACACGTTCGCGGGGCGTTCGGCAAGGCGTCGCATGTACCAGGCGAACCAGGCGCTGCCGTAACTGATCAGGACACGCACTTTCGCCCCCATGGACACGAGTTTCCGCTGCTCCTCGGCGCGGATCCCGTACAGCATGTGGAACTCGTACGCCGACGGATCGAGGCGCTGGGCCACGGCCGCCGTGCGGATCGTCTCGATCAGCGCGAGGTCGTGCGTGCCGAAGACCGGCTTCGCGCGCTGCCGGGCCGCCTCGCCGAGCAGCCGCTGGGCCAGCTGGCGGTAGTTCTCGTCCACGTCGCGCTTCTTGGGGAACGCCACGTCCGGGGGCTCGTTGTACGCGCCTTTGACGAGGCGGATCGCGGGCGAAACCGCGAGGAGGCCCTCCAAATCCTTGGCGGTGCGCCGCAGGTACGCCTGCAGACACACGCCGACGCTCGGCCACTCGGCCTTGGCACGCCGGTAGACCTCGAGCGTGGCGTCCACGTACCGGGACTCCTCCATGTCGATCCACAGGAAGGAGCGCGCCTGCTCGGCACGCGCCGCGAGCTTCAGCACATCCTGCACGCAGCCTTCTTTGCTCGCGTCGAGCCCCAGGTGGGTCAGCTTGACCGAAACGTGTGCGGGCAACTTGCGCCGCTGAATCTTTTCGAACACTCCGAGGTAATGATCGCGGACCGCGGCTGCTTCGGCGCGGTTCGTCACCTGCTCGCCCAACTCGGTGAGCACCGTGCCGAGGTTGAGCTTCGCGAATTGGCCCGTTGCCTCGAGTGCGTCGTCGAGTGTTTCGCCGGGCATGAAGCGCTTGACGGCGCGCTGGAAGAAGCGGCGCTCGCGCAGCTGGCGGGCGAGCCACTGGCTGCGGGATGCCTTGAGGAGGAGACTGCGTGCGAATCCCATGGGGAGATAGTGTAGTGTATCGTTATTTCATGCCAGCGCAGCGCGCAACGCTCATCATCATCGCGGCGTTCCTCGCGGCCTGCGCCCACCCGCGCAGCGGCGCCAGTACCGCCGGCGGCGAGGGTGCGCAGCCGGCGCCCGCCGAGGGCTGCATCCTCTCGACCGGCTCGGTCTCCGCTCGCGCCGCGACGATTACCATCGGGCTGAGCGAAGCGGTAGACGCGCGCCATGCCCCGTTCGCGCGTAATGACGCCGAACGCATCGTGTTCCGCCACCTGTACGAGACGCCGGTGCGTGTCGACTGCGACGGACACGTCCATCCTGAGCTCGCCACGCAGTGGGACAAGGCTGACGGCGGCCGCCGGTGGACGTTCCGCTTGCGGGACGGCGCGCAGTTCTGGGACGGTGCACCGGTCACCGCGCAGGACATCGTGTTCGGCCACGGGGGCGCCGGATACACGCTCAGCGCGCCCGAGAAGGGCGTCGTGACGGTCATGTTCGCCAGAGAGATGGACGACGTGCCGCCGGTGCTGGGCGACCCCGGTCTCGCGGTCACGAAGCCCGCTCCCGACTCGAGTTGGCCGATCGGGACGGGATCATACTGGGCAACCAGCGGGACGACCACGGCGCAGGAGATCCGCGCACACACCCCCCGCGGCGATACGCTCGTGTTCAAGTTCGCCGCCAGCGGTGACGCGCGCGACCTGCTCGACGGGGGGGTCGATCTCCTCGTCACGCGCGACCGCGCGCTGCGCGACTACGCCGCGACGCTTCAGAATCACGAAGTGGTCGCGTTGCCCTGGGACCGCACGTACGTCTACATGACGGCTGAGGCGGACGGCGGGAGCACGCGGTTCGACGGGCTCGAGCAGGCGGTGCGCGCGGAAGCGCGGCGCGCCGAAGGCGACTTCTGGTGGCGCGATCTCCGTGCCTGCGGCATCGCGCGCGACAGCGCACCGCCCGCTCCGACCGGTCAGCGGCGCATTCTGTACCCGCGCGGCGATCCCACGGCGCGTGAGCTGGCGGGCCGCCTGGCCGCGCTGACGCACGCCGTGGCGGCGGGGCGCGCGCCTGACGACTTCAGAACCGCACTCGCCGGCGGGAAAGACGGGGGCTATGTCGTTGCCCTGCCGCGGGTGACCGCCAACGCCTGCCGCTCCGCCCGGGATCTGCTCCCGACCTGGCCGGCCACCTTCACCGCCCTGGTGGACACGCGCCCGACCGCGATCGTGCGGCGCGGCGTCGCCCGCTGGACCGTGGATCAAGACGGGACGGTGCATCTCGCGCCATGAAATTCCGCACCCGCCTCCTCATCGCGTTCGGGGTGGTGGTGATGGTTCCGCTGCTGGTCTTCGGCCTCGGCATTCGCAGGGCGATGTCGGGGCGAGTGTCGGCTGAGTACCAGGGGCGAGTCGATGCGCTGGTAGCGGTCATCGGTGCCGACCTCGCACGCGAACAGGACCGCATCGGCGCACGGCTCAACGCGGTCAAGCGAAAGCTGGCCGCGGATAATCGCCTCCGTGCCGCGATCGTGCGCGGCGATGATCGCGGGTATATCCTCGATTACGCCGGCGATGCCATGCCGCTGGCGGGTCTGGATTTCCTGCAGATTCAAGACGCCGAGCGACGCGTGGTGTCGTCGGGCCATTTCCGCAACGAGTTCGACCGCATCGGTGCTTTTGCCTCGCCCGGCGGCGTGACCGTGGTTCGTGCCGCCACGGCCGAGGGTCCCTTCCTCGTTCTCGCACGGCCGGACACGGTTCATGTCGCCGGCCAGGCGTTCTATTTGGTCGGTGGAGTCGCCGTCGACTCAGCCTACCTGGCACGGCTCGCTCCCGACCGCGAGTTCGGCGTCGCCATTCACGTGCATTCAGACAGCGTCGTGGCTTCGAGCGCTGATTCGGCCGCCGCAGTGGTCGCCAGTATTCCGTTGCCGTACGTCGATGCGGTGGACGAGCCAAACAGGATCGGGCTCGCCAACATCGTCGTCACGCACAACTCGAGCCTCCTGGCCACGCTGCTCAGTAAGGTCAACCTCTGGTTCGGGGTGGCCGTCCTCACCGCCGCACTCGCGGCGTTCCTGCTCGCCAGCTGGCTCTCGACGCGGATCAGCGAGCCGGTCGAAGCAGGCTTCCGCGACATGGAGCGACGGATTGCGATCGGCGAGCTTGCCCGGCAAGTGAATCACGATGTGAAGAACGGCCTGGCGCCGCTGCGCAACGTCTTTCGCCATCTTATGCAGGTGGCGCGCGACACACCGGCCGAGCTGCCCCAGGTCTTCACCGAACGCCAGGGGACGGTCGAATCGAGCATCAGTTACCTCGAGACGCTCGCCGCGAACTATGCCAAGCTGTCCCCGCAGTCGGAGCGGAAGGCGACGGACGTGAATGCGGTCGTGCGGGAGACGATTGGAGGCGCGAGCGCCGTCCGAGCCAAACTGGCCGATGGCCTGCCGCCGGTGTCGGCGGACTCACTCGTGCTGCGTCGCGTCATCCAGAATCTCGTGAGCAATGCGGTCGAGAGTCTCGACGGGAAAAACGGCACCGTGACCATATCCACGGAGCGCAGCAAACGCACCGTGCGCATCGCCGTCAGCGACACGGGACGCGGCATGAGCAAGGCCGAGCTGGACCGCGCATTCGACGATTTCTATACGACCAAGCCCGGCGGGACGGGGCTCGGTCTCTCGATTGTGCGGCGGCTCGTGCTCGATTCGAGCGGGACCTTGAAGGTGGAAACAGAACCGGGGCAGGGGTCGACGTTCATCGTGGAGATTCCCATACTCGCATGACGCTCGTCCTCATCGTCGACGACGTGCCGGCCATGGCCGAGCAGTACGCGTACGATCTCAAACGTCTGCGCGGCTACGAAACGCTCATCGCCAAAAGCGGCCGCACGGCGCTCGAGAGCCTGACGCGCGACTCGGTCGACTGCGTGATCCTCGATCTCGAGATGCCGGGGATGGATGGGTTCGAAGTGCTGCGCTCGGTCGAGGGGCTCGGCCTGCGCGTCCCCATCATCGTCTATACCGGCACCGGCGACTACGACCGCTGTGTGCAGGCGATCCGCCTCGGCGCGTACAGCTTCATCGACAAGGCCGAGCCGATGGAGCGGGTCGCGCAGGAGGTCGAGAACGCGATCACGCACCGGCGGCTCTCGTCGGAGGTCACGTTGTTGCGGCGCGGCTTCGGCCTCGAGTCGCCGCTCGTGGGAACCAGCAAGGCGTTGTCGAAACTGAAGGAAGCGATCGTGCGCGTCGCACCCGTGCCGAGTCCGGTGCTGGTCGTGGGCGAGAGCGGGACGGGCAAGGAGCTGGTCGCGCGCGAGCTACACCGGCTCGGCGCCAATCCCAAGGGTCCCTTCGTGGCGCTCAACAGCGCGGCGCTGCCGCACGAGCTCGTCGAGAGCGAGCTGTTCGGCCACGAGCGCGGCGCGTTCACGGGCGCCAACGCCACCCGCAAGGGCGCGTTCGAAGCGGCGAGCGGCGGGACGCTGTTCCTGGATGAGATCGGCGATCTGCCCGCCGCGGCGCAGGCCAAGCTGCTGCGCGTGCTCGAGGAGCGGAAAGTCACGCGCCTGGGCGGCAACAAGCCCATCGACGTGAACACGCGCGTCGTGGCTGCGACCCATCGCGATCTGGAGCAGGAGGTCGCCGAAGGGCGCTTCCGTGAGGACTTGTTCTATCGCCTCAACGTGCACGTGCTGCGCGTGCCGCCGCTGCGGGATCGGTTGTCGGACGTTCCCGCGCTGGTCGAGCACCTCGTCGCGGCGACGTGCGCGCGATTCGGGATGAAGACCAAGAGCCTGGCCCCCGACGCCGTCGAGGCGCTGATGGCCTACGATTGGCGGCGCAACAACATTCGCGAGCTGCGGAATGTGATCGAGCGGATGCTGATTGCGGTTGACGGTGACGAGCTGACCGAAGCGGCTGTGCCCCCAGACATCCGGGGACGCACGACGCACGACGTACGACGCACGTCAGGTGAGGCACCACGCACGTTCGAAGAGCAGAAGCAAGAGGCCGAGCGGCAGATCGTGATTCAGGCGTTAGAGCGAAATGAGTGGCACGTCACCAAGACCGCGAAGGAGTTGGGACTCTCCGACCATGCCAGCCTGCTGAAGATCATGCGGCGGCTCGGTGTCCACCGAGACGCTTCCTAAAGGCGTTGAGCGTGTTCGTCGAGACACAACCGTAGAACAACAGCGTTGTAATTCAACTACTTAGCGAGTGGCCCGCAGTCTGCATTTCCTCCAGGCGAACCCGACTCCCCGGAGGAGCCATGTCGTATCAATTCGAGCTGAATCAAGCCAGTCGTTCGTTCCGATTCCCGGTCATTCTGATGGCCGCGATCGTGTCCACCGTGATCGCCGCCTACGGCTTTGCCGCGTGCAGCGACCGGAGCCCCGACCAGGCGCGTGCCAGCGAGCCGGTGGGATCGACGCCGGTCTCGACGGTGCCGGTCAGCAACGGCGGTACCGGCAGCACCGAGAAGCCGGCGCTCGTCATCACCGGTCCTGTGACGTTCGAGATGGCGGATTCCGCCTATCGCGGCCGCCGCTACGATGACGCCACCGTCCTCTTCAAGACTTACACCGAGAGCCGGCCCGGCAATGCGTGGGGCTTTTACATGCTCGGCCTGTCGGCGTGGAAGTCCGGTAACCGCGAGCAGGCGGAGAGCGCGTTCGTGCAGTCTCTGACGATCGACTCGACGCATGTGAAGACTCATCTCAACCTGAGCCGCGTGTTGCTCGAGTCTGGTGAGCCTGACAGCGCGCTGGTGCACATCGAAGCCGCCATTGCTCTCGACTCGACGTCGAGCGAGCCGCTGCGGCTGCAGGGCCGAGCGTTCGAAGCGCAGGGCAAGACCGATGATGCGATCGTGGCTTACCAACGCGCCATCGCGAAAAACGACAGCGACACGTGGGCGATGAACAACCTCGGCACGCTCTATTTTCAGCTGCAGCGGTTCGAGGATGCCATCGGCCCGTTGGCTCGCGCCAACGAAATCGAGGACAAAGTTGCGGCGTTCCACAACAACCTCGGCATGGCGCTGGAGCTGACCGGCCGATTCGAGCAGTCAGTCGAGCAGTATCGGGCGGCGCTGGCGATCGAAGGGACCTACGGCAAGGCTGTGGCGAACCTGCAGCGTGTCGAGCTGGTGAAGCAGGATCCGTCGATCACGCCGGTTGATCTCACCGAGCGGTCGAAGCAGTTCCAGGATCAGATTTCGAAATGGTAGGGCTTGATTGGAAATGATGTAGGGGCGCAGCATGCTGCGCCCCTACTAATTATCCGCGAGCCGCCTCAAGAATCTATTGAGGCGGTTTTCGCTGCTGTGGGGATCGTCGCCGATGTACTCAACCCGAGCCTCGATGAGCGCGGCGTGCAGCTCGATGCGCGCTTCGGCCGCGCGGGCGCACAGCGACGCCTCTTCGGGCGCCGAGGCCTCGAGCAGATCGGCGGCGAGCGCGAGCATGCGGCCGGCGAACGTGACGTACGCGCGGACCGTGCCTTGGCCTGCGCCGCCACGCTCCACCCACTCCGGGAAGCAGCCGGCCCACCACAGTGCCACCGCCGCCGCGTCCGCTGCGGCCTCGGCCTGCGCGACCGTGCCGTGCGGCAGCGCCGCAACGTACCGCCACCACTCCGCCATGCCGTTTTCGCCTTTGGCGATTGCCTGCTGCGACCGCGAGGTCGCAAACACGACGGGAAGTGTGGCCGCGTAATCGGCCAGCAGAATGTCCGTCACGCCGCGCGTCCGTAGCTGCGCGCGGACGGGGATGTACCAGAGCAGTGTCAGGGGCAGCGGAGCAGGCGCGCCGCCGCGGCCGAGCACCGCTTCGAGCGCCGCGGGCGAATCGAGCACGGTGTCGACGGCGCCCGCTTGCAGCGCTTCGTCGGCTTCGCGTCCTTCCGAGACATCCATCCGCGCGATCTCGTCCACCAGGCAGGCGAGGTCGCCGCGGGTCAGTTGGCGATGGATCAAAGGCCTGATCATGCTTCCCTCCTCATGGCGACTTTAGAGGCAAGCTTGGTGCCGGTCATCTATCTAGCTATTGGGTAATACCTTGAGTGTGAGCCTGCTCACGCTAGTAAACGGCCCCTTGTCCAGCAAGCGGATAGCACTCGGGGGCTTGGAGTGCTAAGCCCGCGCGCTTAAGTTCCCGCTCCCATGAAAGCCACAGACATTCGCAAAGGTCACGTTCTCATGATCGACGGCCAGCCCTGCCGGGTCATGGACTTCACGCACCGCACGCCTGGCAACCTCCGGGCGTTCGTGCAGGTGCGGTTTCGCAGTCTCGTTTCGGGGAACACGTTCGATCAGCGGCTCGCCGCGACCGACTTTCTCCAGGAAGCGCGTCTCGACACGAAAGAGATGCAAGTCCTGTATCAGGATCAGGGCGGCGTGCACGTGATGGATCAGCAGACCTACGAGCAGTTCACGCTCGACGAGCGCGCCGTCGGCGAGGACACGCCCTGGCTGCAGCCGGAGATGGTGGTGCAGGTGGAGTGGCTGGATGGACGGCCCATCGCCATCGAGCTGCCGTCGGTGATCGAGCTGCAGGTGGTCGACACGTCGCCGGTGATGAAGAGCGCGACGAAGACTGCCAGCACCAAGCCGGCAAAGCTATCGAACGGTGTGACGGTTCAGGTGCCGGAGTTCATCAGCCCCGGCGAGAAGGTCCGCGTCGATCCGCGGTCCGGGCAGTATCTGGAGCGCGCTAAGTAGTCAGCTGCCGGTAGCGGTAGCAGGTGACGAGATGATCGTTCACCATGCCGACCGCCTGCATGAACGCGTAGACGATCGTCGGCCCCACAAAGCGAAAGCCCCGCTCGACCAGCGCTTTGCCCATCGCCGTGGATTCTTTCGTCTCGGCCGGCACACCGCGAGGCGTCTTCCAGGCGTTGACCTTCGGTGTCCCGCCGACAAACTGCCACAGAAACTGATCGAATGACTCACCCGCGTCTTTCATCTTCAGGAAGGCGCGCGCGTTGCCGATGGCGGATTTCACCTTTTGCTTGTTGCGGACGATCCCCGGATCTCGGAGGATCTTGGCGACGCGCCTGGCATCGTAGCGCGCCATCTTGTCCGGGTTGAAACCGTCGAAGGCTTTGAGAAACCCGTCGCGCTTGCGCAGGATGATCGCCCACGATAGTCCCGCCTGAAATCCATCGAGCACGAGCTTGCCGAACAGTTTCCGGTCATCGTGCACCGGCACGCCCCATTCGGTGTCGTGATAGGCGATCATCTGTGCGTTGTCGGACGGCCAGGGGCAGCGGGTGGCGTTCATGCGCAGGAAGCTAGAGCAAAAAATGTAGGGGCGCAGCATGCTGCGCCCCTACTCTCACGTTCGGTGTCTGCGCAGGTTCGTAGTCTGCGCAACTCTTCTTAACGCCTCAGGGCTTGAGCTCCGAGCTCACCTGCTCATTCGCCACGCGAGTGGCGGATCCTTCGCGGATGATGATCAGGAACTTCGAGGTCCGCCAGAAATCGACCGGCGACGTAATCGTGAGGCTCGGCACGCCGGAGAACTTGCTGTTGCTGCGCTCTTCGGCGATGAACTCCAGATCCTGCAGCGACGCCACGCGATACTCGGCGCTCGCGCTCGGCAGCGGAATCTGCGTCACCTGGCGCGTGTCGATCGCCGTGAACAGGCTGGGATCGAGGTTGCGCGCCGGCTGCAGCGTCTTGCCCGTGCGCCACAGGATGAACAGCACCCGGCCGCCGCCCTGCTCGGTCAGGATGCCCTTTTTCTTGAGCTCGTCCCGCGTGCCGACGATGTAGTAGCCGGTCGCGAGGCTGTCCTTCAGCGCGACGTTCTCTTCGGTCAGCGCGTTCACGCGGTCGGTCAGCAGGTCGATCGTCGTCTTCTGCGACGCGATCACGGACTGCAGGTTGCCCACCGTCGAGTCGAGGGTCGCGCGCAGGCTGTCCGACAGCGTCGTCAGGCTCTTGATGCGCTCGCGGCTCTCGTTCAGCGCGGTCTCGGTTTCCCGAACGCGCGTCACGACGTACCGCAACCTGGCGAGCAGGGTGTCGTTCGACGCGGTGATCGGGCTTTCACTCGACACGCGGAGGCGATTGTTGCGAATCTTCGCCTTGGCGAGCTCGGTGTTGACGTCGCTGATGAGCCGCGAGCTGATAGCCACTTCCTGCATCAGGCTGTCTTTTTGCGCGTTGGCCGACTCGAGCTCGGCCAGCTTGCGCTCGGTTTCGGCCGAGGTCCCGCACGCGGCTAGGGCGAATACTGCGCCCACGAGTAGAAACTTCAGCTTCTTCATGGGACGACTCCCCGATCGAGAATGGTGAGACTAGCTTTGCCGCCGATGCTTCCCCTAGGGCTGCACGTCGGCACGTCTGGTTACAACTTCCCGGAATGGAAGGGAAGCTTCTACCCGCCGAAGCTCCCGAGCTCCAAGTGGCTCGAGTATTACGCCCAACAATTGGGCACCGTCGAAATCAATTACACCTTTTATCGCATGCCGAGCGCGAAAACGGTGGCCGGGTGGGATGCGGCGACCCCGGCAGCGTTCACGTTCGTTTTGAAAGCGCCACAACGCATCACGCACTTCATGCGCCTGCGAAACATTGATGAACCGCTCCGCTACTTCTGTGATACAGTTCGCAAGCTTAACACCAAACTTGGCGCAGTACTATTTCAGTTACCCCCCAATTTCAAGAAAGACCTCGAACGGCTAGGGGGCTTACTCACCCAATTTCCGCCGGATGTCCGCGCGGCATGTGAGTTCCGTCACGCATCGTGGTGGTCAGATGACGTCTACGACCTGCTGCGGAGCACGAACACGGCCTTGTGCATCGCGGATACAGAGGAAGGGACCACGCCGCTCGTCGCGACGGCCAACTTCGGGTATCTGCGGCTCCGCGATGAGGGCTACTCCCCTGAGGGGCTCCAAGCATGGAAGCAAAAGGTCCAGGACCTGGGTCAGGCCTGGACCGATGCGTACATCTTCTTCAAGCACGAAGCGAAAGGCATAGGCCCCAAGCTGGCGGCCGAGTTTCGGACGCTGTTCGGTTAGCGCTTGCCGGCGACTTTGCGCCGCTTCGCCGGTTTCTCCTTCTCCTCCGCGTTCTCCGTCGCGAGACTCTGTTTCAACGCCTGCATCAGGTCGAGGACCCTCGTCTTCGGCGCTTCCTCCGGCTCCTCGGTGATCTCCTTGCCTTTGACCTTGCGCTCGATCTGCTCCATCATGCGCTCGCGCACGTTGTCCTTGTACTTCTTGGCGTCGAAGTCTTCGATGGCCGCCTGGTCGATCAGCTTGATCGCGAGGTCGAGCTCGGGCTTCTTGACCTCGACCTTGGGGATGGGCACTTCGGCGATGTCGCGGATTTCGTCGGCGTAGCGCAGCTGCTCCATCACGAGTGCGCCCTTCAGCGGCCGGACCATGATCAGGTACTGCTTGCCGCGCGCGGCGTACTGGCCGATCGCGACCCGCTTGGTCTTCTCCAGCGCTTCGGCCAGCAGCTTATAAGCGCGCTCACCGCCCTTGTCGGGGCCGAGGAAGTAGGTGCGGTCGAGGTAGATGCGATCGACCTGCTCGGCGGGCAGGAATTCCCTGATCTCGACGGCGCCCGTCCCGCGCTCCTCGAGCGCCTTCAGCTCTTCGGGCGTGAACGTGACGTACTGCCCCTTTTGGAACTCGTAGCCCTTGATCATGTCGCTGCGTTCGACTTTTTCGCCGTCCTTCACGCAGACATACTGCTGCTTCAGGCGCGAGCCATCTTTCTTGTGGAGCATGTTGAACGAGATCGCGGCCTTCGACTCGCCGGCGGCGTACAGCTGCACGGGCACGGACACGAGGCCAAACGAGACCGTGGCGGAACCGATGGAATGGGCGGCCATATGAGAGTATGATACGCGCTCATGCCTGCACGTCGGAAGACCCAGCCCAAGAAGGGTGACGCGCTCAGCCCATATCGGGCAAAGCGGGCGTTCGATGAGACGCCGGAGCCCGGGGGGTTAGTCCCGAAGCCCCAGCCAAAACCGGGCGGTTTGCTGATCGTGCACATGCACGACGCCACCCGCCTGCACTGGGATCTCCGGCTCGAGATGGATGGCGTCCTCAAATCGTGGGCCGTCCCCAAAGGCCCGTCCGCCAACCCGGCCGACAAACGCCTCGCCGTCAAAGTCGAAGACCACCCGCTCGAGTACGGCGACTTTGAGGGGATCATTCCGGAGGGCAACTACGGCGCCGGGACGGTGGTGGTGTGGGACCGCGGCGTGTGGGTGCCGCTCGAGGATGTGCATGAAGGATTCGAGAAGGGCAAACTGCTGTTCGAGCTGCGGGGCTACAAGCTCCGCGGGCGCTGGACGCTGATCAAGCTCAAGAAGACCGAGAAGGAATGGCTGCTCATCAAGGAGCGCGACGAGTACGTCTCGACCGAGCCGTATACGAACGAGTCCGTACTCTCCGGACTGACCAATGACGAGCTGCGCAACGCCAAAGCGCGCGCCGAGCCGATCAAGCAGGAGCTCGAGAAACTGGGTGCGCCCAAGCGCGCGCTGCGGGTGGAAGATACCGAGCTGATGCTGGCAGAGACCCGTGAAGCGCCGTTTAGCAGGGACGGTTGGGTGTTCGAGGTGAAGCTCGACGGCTATCGCATGCGCGCGGCGTGTCAGGAAGGCGAGCCGATTCTCTACTCGCGCAAGGGCCTCGAGTACACGGAGTCGTTTCCGGAGATCGCGCGGGCGGTCAAGGCGATTCCGTTCGACGGCGTGATCCTGGACGGCGAGCTGGTCGTGCCCAACGAGGCGGGCAGACCAAACTTCAATATGCTCCAGGCGCGCGCCAGGCTGGGTGCGCGTGAAGCGAAACGGGCGGCGATTGAATCGCCGGCGACGCTGTATGTGTTCGACCTGCTCGCGTTCGCGGGCTACGACCTGCGCAAGCTCCCGCTCGTCGCGCGCAAGGCAATCTTGCAAAAAGTTCTGCCGCAGACCGGGCCGCTCCGGTACTCCGAGCACTTCGCCAAGAACGGGGAGGCGTTGTACGAGCAGGTCGTGAAGCTGGGACTCGAAGGCATCATGGCGAAGAAGGCGGACAGCCCGTATCGCAACGGCCGGTCGGGCGATTGGCTGAAGATCCGCGCCGACAAGATCGACGACTTCGTCGTGGTCGGCTTCACCAGGCCCAAAGGTGCGCGCGGCGGCTTCGGGTCACTGCATGTCGGCGCGTACAAAGACGACAAACTCATCTATTGCGGTCGAGCGGGTTCGGGATTCAGCGGGGACCAGCTCGATGAGATCAGCGCGACGCTCCAGGGGCTCGTCCGGAAGACGCCGCCATGCGAGCCGCCCGAGCACGGGGCCCTTCCGAAGGGTCCGGATCATCTCTGGGTCGAGCCGACGCTCATATGCGACGTGCGCTACAAAGAGATCACGAAAGACGGGCTCCTCCGGCAATCCGTGTTCCTGCGGTTTCGGGATGACAAGAAACCTGAAGATGTGATGATGCCTGGAGAAAAGGGAGATGGGAGAAGGGAGAAGGACGATACGGTGCCACCGCAACGTACATCTCCCATCTCCCCTCTCCCAAGAGAGGTGAAACTCTCCAATCTCGATAAGGTCTTCTGGCCCGACGAGAAGTATACGAAAGGAGACCTGATCGAGTATTACCGTTCGATGGCGCCCTGGTTGTTGCCGTACATCAAAGACCGACCCGTCGTGTTGACCCGCTACCCCGACGGCATCAACGGCAAGTCGTTCTATCAGAAAGACGCGCCCGGGTTTGTGCCCGAGTGGATTCAAACAATTCCGATCTGGAGCGAGGACACACAGCGCGACATCTCCTACTTTGTGTGCAACGACGTCGAGTCGCTGGTCTATCTCGTGAACCTCGGCACGATCCCGCTGCACATGTGGATGAGCCGGATCGATGATCTCACCAAGCCCGACTGGTGCCTCATCGATCTCGATCCCAAAGACGCGCCATTCGAGCACGTCATCACGCTCGCCAAAACGATGCGACAATTGTGCGAGCAGGTCGAAATGCCGGCGTTCGTGAAGACGACGGGCAAATCGGGACTGCACATCATGTTGCCGCTGGGCCGGCAGATGACCTACCAGCAGTGCCTGCAGTTCGCCATGCTGTTCGCGCGGCTCGTGACCGATCGTCATCCCGATATCGCCACGACGCAGCGTACGATCAGCAAGCGTGATGGCAAGGTCTACGTCGACGCCTTCCAGAACCGCGCCGGGCAGTTGATGGTCGCCGCCTACAGCGTGCGGCCAAGTCCCGGTGCACCGGTGTCGATGCCGATCGAGTGGGATGAGGTCAACGGCAAGCTCCACAACAGCAACTGGACGATCGTGAATGCGCTGAAGCGGATGCAGAAGCTTGGTCACGATCCGGTCGTCAAAGTGCTCGAGACCAAGCCCAAGCTCATGGGCGTGCTCGAGCGGCTCAACAAGCTCATTGGCGAAGACTGACGACGCGCTGCTCGTGCGGCCGCACGATGCCCGCCTGCTGTACGTGCTCGCGCACGGCGCCGGGGCGGGGATGCGACACCATTTTCTCGCGCAGGCCGCTGACGTCTTCGCGGGGCGCGGCATCGCGACCTACCGGTACGAGTTTCCGTACATGCAGACCGGAAAGAGCCGCCCCGATTCTCCGGGGGTGGCCGAGGCTGCCGTGCGCAAGGCCGTTGCAGCAGCGGCGCATCTCGCGCCCGGGTTGCCGCTCATCGCCGGCGGAAAGTCGTTCGGCGGACGAATGACCTCGCAGGCACAGGGTCACGAGCCGCTCCCGGGCGTCCGCGGTCTTGTTTTCCTCGGCTTCCCGCTGCACGCGCCCGGCCGGCCGAGCACCACGCGCGCCGAGCATTTAACGTCCGTTGACGTGCCCATGCTATTTCTTCAGGGGACGCGGGACGAGTTTGCGCAGCTCGATCTCTTGCAGCAGGTCGTGAAGGGCCTGGGCGATCGGGCGACGCTGCATCTCGTCGAAGAGGGAGATCATTCGTTCAAGGTGCCGAAACGAACCGGTAAGACCGAGTCAAACGTGATGGAAGAACTGGCGCAAAC
>Ga0193723_1000385_pt1 | contig 17236 bp, 15 predicted proteins | sample H2m2metaG_FD_143042 | JGI IMG/M metagenome (GOLD analysis project Ga0193723, IMG submission 143042) | Soil microbial communities from a riparian zone of the East river system, Colorado, United States - H2m2 | ecosystem: Environmental > Terrestrial > Soil > Riparian zone | place: USA: East River...
CCGCGATGTTGGTGCCGACACGGTCCGCACCAACATCGCGGGGCTCAAGAGCATCACCGCCAACCGATACCCCGGGTTCGTGATGAGCATTCCCGACACCGTGCGCGCCGCATTGTTCGCCGACTCGGTCGCGAGCTGGGAGCGCCAGGGCCGTTTCCCCGACCTGGTGATCCTCTACCTCCCGCGCGACCACACGGTGGGCCGCCGGGCGGACGAGCCCACACCTCGCGCCATGGTGGCCGACAACGACCTCGCGATCGGGCGCGTGGTCGAGCGTCTCAGCCGCTCGCCGTTCTGGAGCGATCTGGCGCTGTTCGCCCTCGAAGACGACGCGCAGAACGGGCCTGATCACGTGGACGCGCACCGCTCCGTGTTGCTCGTGGCCTCACCTTACGCGCGCCGCGGCGTCGTGGACAGCACCCTCTACACGACGAGCTCCGTGCTCGGCACGATCGGCGCGCTGCTGGGCCTGCCGCCGCTCAGCCAATACGACGCCGGCGCGACACCCTTGTGGGGCGCGTTCAGCACCGGGGCGGACGCGACGCCGTTCACGGCACTGCCGAATCGTTGGCCCCTCGACGAGCGCAACGCGCACGCGTTCCGCTCGCGCGTACCGGCGCGCGATCTGGCCCGTCCCGACCTGGCCGACGAAGAGGAGTTGAACGCGGAGATCTGGGCGAGCGTGCGTCCACGCGAGCGCAGCCCCGCGCCGCGGACGGCGTTTCTCAGACCCTGAGGCCCTGCAGGTCCTCGAGGCGCGCCAGATGGACGTGCGCCACCCGCCGCTCGCGCGCCAGCAAAGCGCGGATGTCACCGCGCGCCTGCGCTCGTTTCAGCGCCCCGAAAGTCGGCCCGCCCTGTTCCGGAATCGCCACGTCCTCCGCATCGTCCGCCGTGATCACGAGGAACAGCCCCGTGTTGGGACCGCCCTTGTGGAGCTGCCCCGTCGAGTGCAGGTAGCGGGGCCCGAAGCCGAGGGTGGTGGCGCAGCCGAGGGCGCGGCCCCACGCAGCGCGCAATGCTTGAAGTCGCGCCGTGACCTCAGGCGCGGGCGGCAAATACGCGAGGATCGCGACGTAGTCGCCGGGTTGCGCGCGGCGACGCAGCTCCGCGGGGCTCAGGGTTGGTAGGGGATCGTCGCGGTCAACTTCTTCTCGCGCGAATCGCTTGGCCTCATCGACGTCCGGCTGGTCGAACGCGTTCACGCCCAGGCGCTCCGACAACTCCCAGGTCGCGTATTCCCACCGCATGAACTCGGCACCCAAATCGAGCGGATCCGCCGCAAAGTCGGTCACGACCTGCATGTCGGGGAGAGCCGCGCCCACCGGGTCGTCCACGACGGGGACCACGCCGCGCCCGTCTTTGCCGGTGCTTTCCGCGACCAGTTGTTCGACCCACTGCGCGAGGGCCGCTACCGATGTTGGCGGCCGTAGGGCGAGCTTGTCGCGGCCGGCGGCCGCACCTGCCGCCAGCGCCGCCCCGAACGCCTTGGCCCGCTCCGGGTCCGCGGCGCGAGCACGTTGCAGCATGGTGCGCCCGTCGATGCCCAGCAGCGCCGCCGGAAGCATCCCCACGGCCGTGAGTGCCGCGTAGCGGCCGCCCACGTCGGCGGGGTGCTCGACCACGGCGCGGAAACCGCGCTCACGCGCGAGCTGCTCGAGCGGACTCCCGGGATCCGTGATCGCGATGAATTGCTCGGGACGCGCCCGTGTCGCGAAGTAGCGGTAGAACGCGAGCGTCTCGACCGTGGTGCCGGACTTGCTCACGATGAGAAAGAGTGTGCGGCCGATGTCGTGCGCGCGCTCGGCGCCGAGCACGGCCGCGGGGTCGGTACTATCGAGCACGTGCAAGGCCGAGCGCAGTCGGGTGGCGGTCGCGGCGAGCACCTGGGGCGCGAGACTCGATCCCCCCATGCCGCACACGAGGGTGCGATCGAGACCGTCGGCGCGGACTGCCTCCGCGAGCATGGTGAGGTGGTCCCATTGCCCGAGTGAGTGCTCGGGAGTGCTAATCCAGCCGAGGCGGTTCATTGGCGGCGAAACATAATGCGGTTAGGTTACGCTCGGAGTCCCGCGTGATCCCCCTGAGCCGCCCCGCCCGCCTGCTGGCCGTCATCGCCGCGTTGTCGTTCGCGGGGATCTTGCTGCTGTACGCGTTCCTGCCGCAGGACCGGCCCACGCTGCGGCTGATCACCGACCTCTGCTGGATCTGGGCGGCGGCCTATGGCGCGTTTTGCTCTTTCTTCGCCGCCCGGCACATCGGCCAGCCCGAGCAGCGCCGCGCCTGGCAGTGGGTCGGCGCGGGGTGCGCCTGCTTCCTCGCCGGCCAGCTCGTCTGGACCTTTTACGACGTCTGGGTCGGGGCCCCGCCGTCCTTCCCCTCCCTGGCCGACGTCGGGTACCTGAGCACTTACGTCTGCTTCGGTCTGGGGGTCACGACCCTGCTGCGCGGACAGCCGACACGCCACCCCGACCCGGAGCTGCTGCTCGATACGGTGCTCGTCACGTTCACGGCGGGCGCGCTCGCGTACGAGCTGCTCCTGGAGCCGCTGTTCGAGGCGGGTGGCTCGTTGCTCGCGCTGCTCACCAGCGTTGCCTGGTCGATCGGCGGGATCGTGGTGCTCTGGATGGTGCTGATCCAGATGCTGCGGCGCACCGCTTTCGCGCTCTCCACGGCGGCGCTCGTCCTGCCCGGTGTAGTCGTCTTCGCGGTGGGCAATCTCGTGTACGCGGTCGTGGCGTTGCGGGGCACCTACCAGACCGGCGGCGCGCTCGATCTGACCTGGGACGCGGGCCTCCTGATGATCGCGGTCGCGGCGGCGGTCGCCCCCGACTACGCGATCGGCCTGGGCGCGCGGCCCCCCGCGGTGTCGGGCCTGGCCGCGCGCACCGCGGCTATCATCGTCGGACTCGCCGGCATGGCCGGCCTGGCGATCGGCGCGATCCTGCGACCCGAGCAGGCTACCGACACGGCGGTCATCGTGGGCATCGGCATGGCCATCATCGGCGCTCGGGTGCTGTATTCGCTCGGCGCCGATCGCCGCTACGCGGCGCTGCTGGAGGAGGAGGTCGCGCACCAGACCCGCTCGCTGATGAGCGCCCTCGCGGCCACCGGCGCGGCGGAGCACAGCCTGCGTCTCGTGATGGAGTCGGTCCCCGACTCGATCGTCGTGCTCGACCGGGACGGCAACGTCCTCGATTCGAACGCCGCGGGCCGCCACATGTTCACGGCGGACCAGGCGGTGTTCGCAGGACTCGACGCCGCAGCCGCGGCCTTCGCCCGACAGAACCTCGCCCTGGCGTTCGGGGGTGAGCTACGACGCTTCGAGATTCCCTTCCACCGTAGCGGGGCCGCGGACGGCGTGAGCGCCGTCCTCTATGCGCCGGTCCGCGAGGGCCAGCGCGTGAGCAAGGTCCTGGCCCTCACCCGAGACATCACCGACCATCGCCGCACGCAGGCACAGCTGCAGCAGGCCGAAAAGCTCGCCGCCATGGGACAACTCGTGAGCGGCGTGGCCCACGAGATCAACAATCCGGCGGCGATCATCTCCGGGTTTGCGCAGACCTTGCTCCTGGACCAGCTGTTGCCCGAGCAGCGCGAGACGGTGCAGATGATCTACGACGAGGCAACGCGTATTGGACGCATCACCTCGAACCTGCTCGCCTTCGCGCGGGCCGGCGGCAAGGAGCGTGCTCCCGTGGACCTGAACGACATCGTGCGCCGCACCTTCGCGCTGCGCTCCTATCATCTGACGACGCTCAACATCGCCGTGGCGCTCGAGCTGGATCCCAGCGATCCCAAGGCGTGGGCGAACGGGGCCGAGATGCAGCAGATGCTGCTGAACTTCCTCATCAATGCGGAGCAGGCGCTGACGACCGTCCAGGAGCGCCGTGCCATCACGATGCGGACGGTGGCCTTTGACGAGCGTGTCCGCGTCCAGGTGGCCGACACCGGCCCCGGCATCCCGCTCGACATTCAAGGCAAGATCTTCGATCCCTTCTTCACGACCAAGCCGGAGGGGATGGGGACGGGGCTGGGATTGTCGATCTGCTACGGTATCGTGCACGATCATGGTGGCCGCATCTGGGTGGATTCCGAACCCGAGCGGCCAGGTGGCGGGGGAGCTCGTGGCGCCGTATTCACCGTCGAGCTGCCACGCGATCAGCGCACCCGCAACCGCCTCACGCCGGCGCCGATGCGGCGCCCACCCCTGCCGGACGAGGAGCTCTCCGTCCTCGTCGTCGACGACGAAGAGGGCCTGCGCCGGGCGGTGCTCAGCTTCCTGAAACGGCGCGGCTTTCGCGCGACCGCGGTCGCGGACGGCGCCGCCGCGCTGCGGGCGCTGCGCGAACAATCATTCGATGTGATCGTCTCGGACGTACGGATGCCGGGCATGAGCGGCCGCCAGTTCCTGGAACGGCTGCGCGTAGATCATCCCGCTATGGTGAGCCGGTTGATCTTCTCGACCGGCGATACTTTCGCACCCGACACGGCCGCGCTGTTGCAAGAGGCGGGCGTACCGTCGCTGGTCAAGCCCTTCGATTTCGCGAAGCTCGAGACGCTGCTGCGCGAGGTGGTATCCGCTAGAACCTCGGCGTGAGGCGCAGCTCCAGGTCCGAGCGTCCCACCCCGTCGGGCGTCGGCGCCAGCGTGAACGGCAGCGGCGTCGCGTCCATGCCCAGCGCGTCCAGCACCCGCTGTTCCACCGCCAGCTCGTAGTCGCCCGGTTTCACGCCCAGCAGATAGAAGGCACCGTCCGTAAACGTGACCAGCGTGCGCCGCGTGCCGGAACGCCGGTCGGTCAAGACCAGCGTGACGCCCCCGACGCCCCGACCCTGGCGCGTCACGCGGCCCTCGATCACGCCCGCCTGGACGACCGGGATGTCCAGGGTGCGGAACCGATTCGGGCCGGGCACGATACTCGCGCGGGCGAATGCCGGCACGAGGAGCGGCGAGTCGAGCGACAGTGAATCGAGCGTCACGAAGATCGGCTCGAACGGCACGAGGTCCCACACGCGGTACGCGCCGGTCGCGTCGGTGCTGGCGCCGACCGATCCCACGAGCACGCGCACATTCGCCAGCCCCGGCTCACCCGCGTCGCGGCGGCCGTTGGCGTTCTCATCGAGAAACACGCGCCCCGACAATCCGGAGCGTTCGAGCGACGGGCCCGGCGCTACACTCAGCCGCCCCGCTGGACGATCCCACAACACCGAGCCCTGCACGAATTGCGTGCCCGTCATCGGGGTGCCTGGCGCCGCGTTGACCGCGGTGACGGTGCGGGCCGCGGGGAGATACGAGGTGAGCACGAGGCTGTAGGTCAGCCCGGCGTCCCCGCGCCGCCACGTCGTGCCGACCTCGAGACGCACACCCCGCACTAACGGCCGCGCCGCGAACGCCGACCACGCGGACAGGCCCACGCTCGGCTGCATCTCGGTCGTCGTGCGCACCAGGAGCTGACCGAGGAAGGCACCCCACTGCGGTCTTGGCAGAATGAACGTGTTGAGGCCCGCGAACGCGCGGGTCGTCGCGTCCTGTTCGGTCCGGATGTACGGCAGCAGCCGGATCTCCGACGTCTGCATCGATGCACCCAGATGCGTACTGGTGGTATGCCCCGCCTCGGTGATGATGCGCTCGACGCGCGCGTCAAAAAAGAAGAAACCGCCGTGCGTCGCGGGACGGAGGAAGGCGTTCACGCTCCACGCGCCGCGACGACCGGGGGCCGCGAAGACGGAGAGGGAGTCGTGCGTGAACCCCGTATAATCCGCCTCGAGCCGCAGGTCCACCGACGGCTCGTAGCGCACGCCCCCGTGGACGAACGCGTCGGCCACGAGATCGCCTTGGAGAGCCCACGAGTTGGTGGGATTGGCGACCACCGACGCGTAGGGATGCAGCCGGTTGGGCACGCTATCGCGCCAGAACTGATCGAGGCCCGCCTGCACCGTCCACCGCCGCGTCGCACCGTAGCGGAGATCGAGATTGGCGGTCGCGGCGCACGCTGCCGCCCGGCATTGGCCGCCGGAGAGGCCATACTCGAAGCGCCCGGCCGGAAGCAGCTCCGCGAGTACGCGGTACGTGCGGTTGAACTCGCGGATTTCGCCGAAGGGTCCGTAAGCGACGAAGTCCACAGGATTCTCCCCGTAGCGCACCGGCAGATCGACGGCGAAGCCGCCCGCAGCGTCGGCGGAATCGAAGGCGACGAGGTCGCCGCCGCGGTAGGCTTCGACCGACCACCCCGGCTCGAGGCGACCGGCGTAGCGGAGTGCACCCACCAGCGACGGCCGGACGTAGGGCGCGTTCGTGAGCAGGATGCCGCGAATGCTGCGTCCGCGCGGGCTCGTCGAGCTCACGTCCCCGAGACGCAGCTGCTTCACCCAGCGGTGGTCGCGCCAGACGCCGGTCCACGACGCATCGACGCGCAGCTGCCCGTCCGACGCCGCGCCGACGTTCTGCCCGAGGACCTCGAGCGACCCACCGGCAACGTCGGCGCCGAGCCCCAGCGTGTAGGCCGCGCCTCCGATGGGATCGACCGATGGGGAGAAGAGCGAGTAGTCGACGACGACACCGTCCCAACGGGGCCGCTCCCGCCCGAATGTCACGTCGGCCTTGAGGCCCTCGGCCTGTCGTAAGTACGCGTCCCGGGCGACCTCCCGGCGCAGTCGTCGCGCGATCGGAAGGTCGCTTGGGTCCACGACCGTCACCGTCAGCTCGGCCCAGTCCACGGCGAAGCGCAGGCCGAGCAGGTCCCCCAACCGCTCGGCGCCCACGTACAGCTCGCCGCTGTCGAACCGCCGGAACTCCGGCTCGATGCGCACGCGGCGATCGCCGAACTGCATGGTGTCGCGGCGCACGTCGATCACGATGCGGCGGTTCCCCGGGTCCACCGCCGCCTCGAGCCTGCCCTCCGGCGACAACCGATGCCGGATCTCGACGAGCTGGAGGAACTGTGAGAGCGGTAGCAGCACTTCGGTACGGACGCGATAGCCCTGCACCGTGGCTTGCGCGATGCGCCCGATCCGCAGCTCCACGATCACCGGCTCGCCCACGGTGTCGGAGGAAGGCGTCGTGTCCTTGGGAGCAAACCCGAAGTGGATCCCGTGAGCCGCGGAGCCTCCCGAGACGCTATCGTGCATAACGGCGTGCGCAGCGTGCTCGGCGGCGCGCGCGGCGCGCCGGGCTGGTACTGCCGTGGGCTCAGCGATGCGTGGCCGCGTGTGCTGCCGCGCGACGCCGCTGACGGTGACCATGACCAGCAGCGCAAGCAGCGCACCGGCGAGTGATGCGCGGCGCGCGCGACTCATCGGCTTAGAGGTACGTCAGGGACAAGATGACGATCCCCTGGTAGATCCCGGGCTTAGCCGCGGGCGCAGGGTTGACCGTGCCGCCAATCCAGATGTTGATGGTCGGGTTCGCCGGCGGACCGAATCGTCCGACCGTCCCGAGCGCGGGACTGAAAGGGGTCGCACCAGCCGGGTTGTTGTTCGCCCGGCGCCACAGGGCCGACGTCAGACCGAACGCAACCGGCATCGTCGAGCCGGGGAGCGCCTGAATGTTCGTGAGCTGCGTCGGCAGCGTGAACGCGATCGTGACGAAGGCGTTCGGGTTCCCCGTGATTTGCCATTGGCCCGCCGCCGGCGCGGCGGGCGCGACGGTCGTCGCCACGCCCTTGGGGACGGTGCCGAAGCTCAAGTCTTGAATCGTCGCGATCGTCATGCCGACGGTAACGACGACGGCGTCGGCCGAGAACGACGCGGACGGTCCCTGCGCGGCTGCGCGCGCTTGCAGGGCAAGGAACAGGGCAGCGAGCAGACAGTACTTCACGGAACGACCAGCCGAACGGAGTCGCGCGCAGTCGGCGCCGGGAGTACGACCTTGGGATCCAGGTCTTCGCGCTCTGCGACCACTTCATAGCGGAGCCAATAGCGGCCGCGCGGCAGCGGACCGATGACGCTCGCGATACGCGGCTCCAGCGTGAAATAGACGCCGAGCGGCGTGGCAAACGAAGCACGCGTGGCACCGGTCGAATCGACCAGGGTCCCGCGCACGGTGCCGACGAACGCCGCGTTTCCTTGGCGCACGAGCTTGCTCCAGGTGACGAGCGTGTCGCCCAGGAGCTGGGCGCGGACGTTCGACAGCGCCACGTGGGTGTTGACCGGGCCTTTGCGGTACGCGATCCCGATGATGGTGCGCACCTCGAGCGTGAGCCCGACCTGAATCGCGGTCGTGTCCGACACGCCGACGATGGGCACCTGCCCGGCCTTGGCCGCGATCTGGAGGCGAACCCAGTACTCACCGTCGGCGAGCCCCACCGGCGGTCGCGCGAGGAGACGGACCGTCTGCCGCTCGAGTGGCGCCACGGTGAGCCGCCGCGGGAACGCCTGAATCCACGCGAGCGCGGAGGGCAGCGTCGAATCCGGCGCGTCAACCGTGCGCAGGACGATCTCGCCCTTCTCGTTCGTGGTCGGATACCCGAACAGCGTCGAGATCGTGACTTCGACCGGTTCGGTGCCCGGGTTGTACAGCAGGACCGACCCGCTGCGGACGCGGTGGTCGATGTACACCGCGTGGGGCGCGACCATCACGCCCTGCGCATGGAGCGATGCGGCGCCGAGCCCGAGCGCGGCGGCGAGGAGGAGCGCGCGCGTCATGGCAGCACCGTGACGGTGAGGGTGATGGTGGCGGTGTAGGCGCCCGCGCGCTGCCCAGGGCCGGGCAGCGCCGTACCGCCGATGAACACGGCGGCGCGTCCGTTCTTGTCCAGGGCCGTGGTGAACGGCTGTTTGGGATCGAAACCCACCTGACTGGTGATTGTCTCAGGTGAGGAGTACCCCGCGTCGCTGCCGCCAAATACCAGCGGCATCGTAGCGCCGGCAGGACCCACCATCACGCTCGGCAGCGTGAAGGTGAGCTGAATCGGAGCAAACTTCGCCTGGCCGATGTCGAACTGTCCGGCGTTCGCGGGATCAGTCCGACTGACCACCCTGGCCACGCCGGGGAATACCGCCCCGAACGTCACGCCGCGCACGCCCGTTACGTTGAGCGGCTTCCCCTGCGCCCCGAGGACGGGGGGCAGAGCGGCCCCGAGCAGCGCCACAGCGATCGCGAGACAGGCAGTGATCTTCATGGGTTTGACGCCTCCCCTTGCGACTGCGCCGGCAGAGGGAAGGTTTACCCTCTGCCGGCGCGGATCACAAGCTCGACGCCATGCCGTCGCTTAGTAGACCACCGTCATCGTGACGTTGGCCGTGTAGACACCCTGCGCCTGGTTCGTCGCCGGGGTCACGCGAGCACCGACCCACACGAACATGGAGCCGGCTGCGCTGAGCGTCGCGGAATTGCTCGCGCCGGGGGTGAAGGCCACCGTGCCCACCGTCTGCGCGCTGTTGTCGGCACGCATGCCGCTGTAGCTGTCGATCGGCATCGTGTTGGCGCCGAAGGACAGGGTCGCGGGCAGCGTGAACGAAAGGGTGACGGGCGCGCTGGCCTGGCCAGCCACGTCGAAACGGCCGGCATTCGTCAGGTCCGTCGCGGCGACCGTCTTGTTGACGCCGGGGAAGACGTTGCCGAAGGCCAACGCCTGGGCGCCAATCACGTTGATCGGCGTCTGTACGGTCGCCGTCGCCGTGATGCTGGCGTTGTTCGTCTGGGCCTGGGCGGCCGACACGCCGATCACGGCGAGCACGAGCACGGCCAGGGACAGCTTGGAGTTGCGCATCTGGTCTAACCTCATGGGTCGAACTGTGAGTCAAACTGGTGGGGGGCCATTCGGCGCCCCCTGCTGTTGCCGACACGCCACAGGGGCAATAGGCGTGCCAAGTGCCAATATCCTGCCATCTGTCAAATTTCTTGACGAAAATCCCCCGAACCGGGGAGGCGAAGATAGGAGTAGGGGTTAGCGAAAGCAACAGCGACTTTTTGTAAAGATTCTTGACAGTTTGCGCAGTTGTCGCGGTCGACGATTATCAACGTAAGTGATTGTGCACACTTAAGTTATACTGTTTGGAGGAGATGGTATGCCACCTGCTTTAGGATGGGGTCGAGCGAAGCGATCAACCTCTGACGGAGCAGGCAAATGAACGCAGCGAGCCGGTTTTCGTACCTGAAGGCCCTGACGGTAGCCTCCCTGGCCCTCCTAGGGGCGGTTGCTCTGCCCGGCGCCGCAGAAGCCCAAGCTCGTGGCACGCTGCAAGCCACCGCTACCGTGGTCGACACCCGGCAGGGCTTCGGGGCGCTGGATGCAGCTCGCCAGGCGGTTCAGTCAGCCACGGATTCCAGAATCGAGTCCAGAATCGGGAGCGAAGCTGTCGCGACAGTGGCTCAAGTATCCGTCGAGCGCTCGACGAACCGCCCCAGCGCCCTGGTGGTCACGATCGACTACTCCCGCAACTAGCCTAGAGTCCCGTCGTAGTAGCTCCCTCCCAGCGCACCGGTGATCAGGCCTGCGGCCGCGGCATCGCCTTCAGGGGAGCGGTGCCCAATCCCTCGACGAGGAGCACCGGCCCGCCCTGCCCCAGCATGATCTTGTCGCCCAGCCGCACGGGCATTGCCCGTTTGATGCGCTCGCCATTGAGGTATGTGCCGTTCTTGCTCTCGGCATCGCGCAGGACGAGGCCCCCCGACGGCCCCACCGTCAACTCGGCGTGCACGCGAGAGACGATCGTCTCCCCCGCCTCGACCACTTGCACCTCACACTCGCTGCCGCGCCCCAGCCGAATCCGGGTCCCCCGAGCTTCGTAGCGCCGCCCGGTGGCTGCCGCGAGGAGCGTGACGCCGTACGCCCGGACCTCCGCGGGCTTCGCCTCCATCACGGGGTGCTCCGCCAGGGTCTCCCCCGCCTCCGGCTCGGCGGCGACCGCCGCGATCCGCAGCTCCGGCCCCGACTCCCCCAGCCGGATGACGTCGCCCGCCTTGAGGGGCGTCGCGGCACCGAGCCGGCGGCCGTTCAGGTAGGTCCCGTTGCGGCTTCCCAGGTCGGCCACGACCCACGCACCACCCTCGAACCGGATCTCGGCGTGGCGCGTCGAGACGACCTTGGCCGCGTCCCCGCTGAACAGGATCGTCGAGCCGGGTTCGCGGCCGATACGCACAGGGCTCTGGTGCGCCGCAGTGGCCGGATGGCCGGGGCGGGAGGACTCCACCAGCTTGATGTAGGGCACGGCTATAACGACGGGCTGCGCTGCCGGCGGTCGGGGAGTCCGCGCCGGGCGATGATCCGACGCCGTGTCAAACTGCGCCGCTCGATCCAGTGCCGACGGTCGTTCCCGCGGCGCCGCTCGACGGGTGGAGCGGCCGCCAGCTCCCGACGCGCGCCGCCGCTGCGGCGATCCACACCCGAACGGCGATCGTCGAGCAGGCGGCGGTCCGCGCGCCGGCGCCGGTCCGGATGAGCCGACGGGGAGGGCGATCGGAGGGGGGGCATGGCCCAAAACCTACGGTTGGTCTGGACGCCCCGCGAGGTCCCCCCACATTCCTGTACCCGTGGATAACCTCGCCCATGCCTTGGTCGGCGCGGTGCTCGGTCGCGCGATCGCCGATCCCAAGGTCCCCCGCGCCGCGCTGCTCGGCGCCGTCGCCGCCAACGCGCCCGATTTGATGGAAGTGTTCGTCGGCCTGCCCGGCGACCGCAGCGACTACCTGCTGCTGCACCGCGGCCCGACACACTCGCTCGTGGCGGCGCTGATCGAAACGATCGCGCTGACCCTGGTCGTGGGATTGGCTGCGCGATGGTGGGTGCGGCGACCGGGGGGGAGCGGCCGTGCGCCGCCGTGGCGCTGGCTGGTCCTGTGCGTCGGCGTGACCGTGCTGAGCCACCTCTACATGGATTGGCAAGGATCCTACGGGCTACGGCCGTTCCTCCCCTGGAACCCGACGTGGTACTACGCGGATTGGGTCGCGGTCGTCGATCCGTTCTTCTGGCTCCTGCCGTTGATCGCCCTGGCGTGGGGTGCGGAACGACATTGGATCCCGCTCGCGGGGGTGCTGATCGTCGGAGGCCCGGTGACCTTCGCGCTGGTCAGCGCTTGGGCCGACGCGGTCGTGGCCCTGTGGGTCTTCGTCCTCTACGCCGCGCTGAGTGTGGTAGCCGCGATTGGCTGGGTGCGATACTGGTTCGGCCCAGTGGCGCAACGCCGCGTGGCCGCGCTCGCGGTGGTGGTCCTGGGGCTGTACGCCGGGGCACAGGGCATCGCCGCGCGCCGCGCGCAGGCGGCCGTCCATCGGGCGGCAGTGGCTCGGTTCGGGCCCAGCGCGCGGTGGGCCGCGCTGACGCGCATCGGCCAGCCGTTCACTTGGGAGCCGATGTACGCCAGCGCGGACACCGTGGCCGGCGACGATTGGCAGGTGCCGCGCCACCTCGACGCGCCGGCCGTGCAGCGCGCTTTGCATGAGACGCGTGAGGGCCGCGCCCTGGCGCAGTTCGCGCGCTTTCTCGCGGCCGAGGTCGATTCGAGTGGTGGCGGGGTGACGGTGTATCTGCGGGACGCCCGCTACGCGGTGGTGGGACGGGCCGGCTGGGCGGTCGCGAAGGTCAGACTGGATCGGCGTCCGTGAAGTTGATCCCCGAGCCGCGCCGATCGATCCAGCTGCGGCGCGAGGTCGGCGATCGCCGCTCAACGCGAGACCGGCGCTCGGCGAGGCGACGGCGCTCCACCGGCGGCGTCGTCACCGCACGCAGGCGGCGCTCGACGATGCGCCGGTCCAGCCCCCTGCGGCGCTCGGGTTGCACGCGGCGCTCGACGCGATGGCGCAGATCGGAGCGGCGGTCTTCCATGTGACAAAGTTGTGGCGGCGGCGTGATTCGTGCCAGCCGCCGTGATTGGCTAGATTACGGACTCGTGCACTCGGAACCCGCTTCTCCCCCGCCCCACACCCCCGTCCCCGATCGTGCGCCCGCTCCCACGCCGCCGATCGGTCTGCTCGACGAGGCCATCCGCGCGCTCGAGCCGGGGTTCCGCCTCGATAACCTCGTGGCGCTGTCGCCGGAGCGCGCGTTATATCAGGCGTGGGACCGCTTCCTGAAGCGCCATGTCGCGATTCGCGTGCATCTCTTGCCCGGCACCCCGGGGCGAACGTGGTTCGTGCGCGAAACGGAAACGCTTGCGGCGCTCGACCACCCCGCCATCCGGCACGCCTACGCGGCCGGCGACATCGGGACGTTCGCGTACCGCACCGCCAACTGGATCGAGGGGGAGAGTCTGGCCGACGCGCTGCGGCGCGGGCCGCGCCCCATCCCCACCGCGCTCTCCCTCATCCGCGACCTGCTCTCGGCACTCGAACACGCCCACGCGCGCGGGATCATCATGCGGCGCGTCGTGCCCTCCACCCTGATGATCAATACCGCAGGCCGGGGCGTGATCACCGACCTGCGCTATGCCAACTGGTGCCTGCCGCATGTGCCCGCCGGCGACACCGCCGCCGCCTTCATGGCGCCCGAGGTCCGGAGCGGCGAGCCCGGCGAGCCCGCGAGCGACGTCTACACCGTGACCGCGAACATCTACGCCGCGCTCACCGGACAGGAGCCCGACCCCGATCCCGGCCGCCTCGTGCCCCCGCGGCAGTTGCGGCGGGCGATCCCCGCCGCGGTCGAGCGTGTGATCCTGCGGGGGCTGTCGCACGCACCGCAGGACCGCTACTTCACCGCCACGGAGATGCTCGAGGATTTCGTGAGCGACGCCGGTACGTTCCACACCCCCGCTGCGGCGCCGGAGGTAACGGAATCCGGGTTCGAGCGCCGCCTGCGGCGCGCGCTGGGTGACGACTACGAGCTGCTCGAGGAGATCGGCGCCGGTGGATTCGGGCGGGTGTACCGGGCGCGCGACCTCGGTCTGGAACGCGACGTGGCGATCAAGGTCCTGCACCCCTCGCTCACGGCGGATCCGGGCGTCATGGAACGGTTCCGCCGCGAGGCGCAGCTCGCCGCGCGTCTGCGCCATCCGAACATCGTGAGCATCTACGACATCATGGGTCGCGCGGGGCTGCAGTGGTACACGATGGAGCTCGTCCCGGGTGGGAACCTGGCGCAGCTGGTGCAGCGGGATGGTCCCCTCTCTGTGGAGCAGACCGAGCGGCTCCTCACGCAAGCGCTATCGGCGCTCGAGCACGCCCACGCGTTGGGGCTGGTGCACCGCGACTTGAAGCCGGAGAACATGCTGATCGAGCCCGACGGCCGACTGCGGATCACGGACTTCGGACTCGCGCTGGCGTTACGGGGCGAGGGGCGCTTCGGCGGCGCGACCTCGCGCAGCGGCACGCCGCAGTTCGCCGCGCCCGAGCAGCTGCTCGGCGAGCGGGTCGACCAGCGGGCCGATCTCTACTCACTCGGCGCCGTGGCCTACTTCGCCCTGTTGGGGCGCCCACCCTTCGCCGGGATCACACCCGAGCAGATCCTGGCACGCCAGGCCACCAACGACCTCCCCGCCCTGGCGGCCGAGCGCACGGACGTATCGCGCGAGCTCGAAGCGGTGCTGCTGCATGCGGTCCGGAGTGAGCCTGCCGAGCGCTTCCCCACCGCGGCGGCGTTCCGCGCGGGACTCGAAGGAGCGACGGGGGGGTTCCTGCGACGCCTCTGGGCACTTCTGCGACCGGAAGGGTAACACTCTTTCGAGTCTGCGACTGACAGGGTAACATAATCTCGAGGAGGATTCCCTATGCACAATCGTTTGTTGGTCGTCACCCTCGTCGCCTTCGTCGCGTGCTCGAACCCAGCGGCGCCAGGAGGGGGCGGCGGACCGGGCGTGTCCTACTACGGCGTCGGCGTTGCCGACTCCCTGTACAATCCGGATTCGGTGACCATTGCGGCGGGCGGCGGTGTGAAATGGACGAACGCGGGCCCCTCCACGCATACGGTGACCGCCGATACCGGCAGCGCGTTCAACGCCACCATCGGGCCTCCGGGGATGGACCCCTACGGGTACCCGACCGCGGGCCAGGCATTCAGCCGAGTGTTCGCCACCGCGGGCACGTACCGCTACCACTGCAACTTCCACGCGAATATGCACGGAGTAATCGTCGTCACACCCTGACGCGCGGAAGAGCAGACGGCGGCGTTACCGCCAGCGGAAAATCTTGAGGGCGACGATGAAGCTCACCGCCCCCCAGGCGACCACGATCGCCAGCGGGGCCGCCAGGGCGGTGAGCGCCGTACCGTCGATCATCACGGCGCGCAGCGCATCGTTCAGCGCCGTGAGGGGCAGAGCCTTTACGAACGGGATCATCGCGTCGGGGAACCGGGCGTAGGAGAAGAACGTCCCCGACAGGATCCACATCGGCAGCATCACCAGGTTCATGAGTCCCGAAACACCCTCGATCGTGCGCGCGCGGCTCGCGACGAGCAGCCCCAGCCCGGCGAAGGCGAGGGCGCCGAGAATCGTGATCGCGGCGAGCCCCAGGACCGACCCGTGCACGCCGACGCCGAACATCAGGCGGCCGAACCCCACCAGGGCGACGACTTCCACGAACAGAAACAGCAGCCGCGACAGGATGAACCCCAGGAGATAGTGGCTGCGCCGCATGGGCGTCGCCATGAAGCGCTTGAGCAACTTCTTCTGCCGCGCCTGCACTACCGAGAACCCCACGCCCCAGATGCCGCTGCCCAGCAGGTTCATGCCGAGCAGGCCCGGAATCAGGAAGTCGATGTAGCGGGAGCCGGCCTCGACGACCCGTTCGTCCCGCACGGGGGCGGGGTCGGTGCGGCCACGGGCGCGCTGCAGGGCGTCGTCCACCTCGAGCCGGGCGAGGCGGCTTTCGGTACGCGTCGAGTCGTAGCGGTACACGAGCGGATCGCCCGGCACGACGAGGAGGGCGATGCGGCCGGTACGGAGCCGCAACCGGGCGGTCGCGCTATCGAGGACCGCCGCGCCGAGCTGCGGCGTGGCGTCCAGCGTGGCAGCGAGTGCACTGTCGCCCGGCCCGGCCGCCACGCCGACCTTCAACTCGCCGGGCCCCGAGTTGCGGAACGCCAGGCCCAGCGCAAACGCCAGGACGATCGGGAATCCGAAGACCCAGAAGATCGCCTCGGGCTCGCGGTAGAACTCGCGCATGCGCGCGAGCGTCAGTTGCACCAGCGGATGGTTATTCATCGCGCAGCTGCCGTCCCGTGAGCGCGACGAACACGTCCTCGAGCGTGGCCTGGTGGGTCGCGAGGAGCGAAAGCTCGGCACCCTGACGCTCGACCAGCCCCAGCAGCGCCGGCACCGCGCGGTGCAGCTGCGCCACGGTGAGCGCGATCCGATCGGGCCCCGGCCGGACCCGCTTCACGCCGGGCAATGCCTCGAGGCCGGCTGGCGTGGTGCCGTCCGCCAACGCGAACTCGACGATTTGATCCGCACCCAAGGAGGCGATCAACTCGTCGGGGCTGCCCAGCGCAATCACCTTGCCGTGATCCATGATCGCGACGCGATCGCACAAGCGCTCCGCCTCCTCCATGTAGTGCGTCGTGAGGAGGACGGTACCACCCGCGTCCTTGAACCGCCGGATGATCTCCCACAACTGCCGCCGCGACTGCGGATCGAGGCCGGTGGTCGGTTCGTCGAGGAAGAGCAGCTCGGGGCGACTCACGAGCGCGCAGGCGACCGAGAGGCGCTGCTTCTGGCCGCCCGACAGCGTCGACACGCGCGCACCGCGCTTCTCCTCGAGCTCCACCAGGGCGAGCACTTCGTCGACCGTGTGGGAGCGGCGGTAGAACGAGCGGAACAGCTCCAGCGTTTCGGCGACGGTGAGCTTGTCGGCGAGCTGAGTCTCCTGGAGCTGAATTCCCAGGCGTTCGCGCAGCGCCCGGCCCTCCGCGCCTTCGCGCCAGGGCGTGCCCAGCACCTCGACCGCGCCGCCGTCGGGGGGCGTCAAGCCTTCCAGGATTTCGATGGTGGTCGTCTTGCCGGCGCCGTTCGGGCCGAGCAGGCCGAAGCACTCTCCGGCGGCGATGGTCAGGTCCAGGCCCGCCACGGCGACGACGTCGCCGTAGCGCTTGGCGAGACCGCGACAGGAGATCGCGGGAACGGCGGTCAGGAGGGCGTCAGCTCCGGAGGCACGTCGGGTTTCTCGATGTGCGACGCGCTCTTGAGCGACTGGTCGAGCTGGATCATCAGGCTGGTCACGCCCTCCTGCAGGGCGCGGAGCTTGAAGTTGAGCCCGCTCCCCTGTCGGGTCGCGAGGACGGCCAGGGTGCCCGCGGTATCGGCCAGAGTGCCGACGTTGGCGCTGAGCGCCCGCTGGCGCATCTGCGACAGCTCGCGCGCGATGGCGC
>Ga0193723_1000387_pt1 | contig 17234 bp, 17 predicted proteins | sample H2m2metaG_FD_143042 | JGI IMG/M metagenome (GOLD analysis project Ga0193723, IMG submission 143042) | Soil microbial communities from a riparian zone of the East river system, Colorado, United States - H2m2 | ecosystem: Environmental > Terrestrial > Soil > Riparian zone | place: USA: East River...
GACCGAGACGGAACGGGACGGCGCGTGGGACGAATGTGGACATCGATCGGCTCCATGTTGGCCGAGCCGGAGTCCCCCCAGGTCATTCGGGCGCCGTCCCAAAAGCACGACGCCGGCCCTGGGGGGGCCGGCGTCGGTGATGATTTCAAAATCCTACACGCCTCCGGCTATCCCCCGTGGACCGAGTGATGGTGATGATGCCGGTGCGAAGAAGTACGCTGCATGAGTCGTGATATAGCCGGGTGACGAAATTGTGTCAAGGAACGATCGCGAAGGCGCGGACTGGGAAACTCCCCATCCCCTTCACCCGCGGCGGCACAGCAAAGAAGCGGAATCCCGAGTCGGGGAGCACCGCCAGTTTGGTCATGTGCTCGACGATCGCCACGCCCGCACCGAGCAGCGTCGTGTGCGTGGGGCGAGTACCGTCCTTGTCGTCGTCGATGTTGAGCGAATCGATGCCCACGAGGGCCGCTCCGGCCTTCACGAGATACTCAGCGGCGTCCCTCGTAATAAACGGGTGCTGACCGGCCGAGTAGGTGTCGGTGCGCCAATGTGTGTCCCAGCCAGTGTGGACGAGCACCGCCTTGCCACGCAGCTGGCGGCCGGCAAGTCGCGTCGCATCGATGGGACGACCCGGGCCGCTCGCACGAACGACAATTCCCTCCAGATTCGCCACCGCGTCGAGTTCATATCCTGCGATGTCACGACCCTCCGGATAACGATGGAAGGGCGCGTCGATGTAGGTGCCGGTGTTGGCGAGCAGCTCGATCTTGCCGATCTGGAAGGTGGTGCCGGGCGCGTAGCGCGTGGTCGAGGCATCGCGCGTGAGCCAGTCGCTGATCGCGGGCGCCGGCAGGCCGCGGTAGGTCACCATGCCGTGTTCGATTTCGTGACTCAGATCGATCAACTGGGCCATATTCGAGCCAGCGCTTTGAGGAGCTGCCCCTCGGGGGTGGCACCGTCGGGCGCTTCCGAGAGGACGGTGACGAGCCGGCGCCGCAGCAGCGGGTCGCGGGTCGCTTGGGCAGCGAACTGCACAGTGAGTGGAATGAACCACGTGGCCTGGCGCGCACCCGATCCGGCACGGGCGACAGCGGCATACTGCTCGAAGAGCGCAAGCAGAAACGCACCTTTGGAGGGGAAGTGGCGGTAGATCGCGCCCTTGGTAAACCCGGCCGCCAGGGCGACTTCATCGAGCGTCGCGATCTCGAAGCCACGCTCGGCGAACAACTCGAGCCCGGCCGCAACGAGCAAGGACCGCGTCTCGGCCTTGCGCCGCTGGTGGACGATTCCCATGAGTATCTACGATACCGAGAGGCACCTCCAGCGCAATACTTGAACCCCACGGAGGACCCTAAACTGGTACCAATCAGTATCGCAGATACCAATTGGTCCCTTGACTGAGCTAAGCCTCTGTCTAGGTTTGCGATTCGCACTTGGGAGAGGAAATGCCGTACATCATCGCCGAGCCGTGCGTCAACGTCAAAGATCGGTCCTGCGTGGATGTCTGCCCCGTCGATTGCATCTACGAGGGGCCCGACATGCTCTACATCCACCCCGACGAGTGCATCGACTGCGGCGCGTGCGAGCCGGAGTGCCCGGTGACGGCGATCTTCCCCGAGGAAGACACGCCGCCGCAGTGGAAGGACTACATCGCCAAGAATCGGGACGTCTTCCAGAGCGAAAACCCGCCCGGCAAGCCGCAGCGCAAGGGCTCCTAGCCTAGTCGTTCGAGGAAACCCGCCAGCGCGGAATTTACCGCGAGCGGCTGCTCGAGCGGCGCCATGTGGCCGGCTTCAGCAACAAGCACAAACTCCGAACCAGGAATGACTCGAGCCATCTCCTGCATCGCGGCCGCCGGCGCAATCTGATCATCGTCTCCAGCGACAACCAGTACCGGGATCCGGATACTGTCGAGCAAGGGCGTCGAGTCCGGCCGTTCGCGTAGGGCTCGCAGCGCTCCGACGATACCGGCCACTGGCTGGCGCAGAATCATCTCTGTTACTTCCCGGACGACCTCCGGCCGACGCTCGCGTGTCGAGCGGGCGAGCAGCTTCGGGACGAGTTCGGCGGCGACCGCACCGGTGCCGTCTTTCGTCGCCCGAGCAGCAAGGAGATCGCGACCGCGCTTTGCCTCCGGTGTGTCGCCGACCGCCTTCGTGTTACAGAGAATCGCCGCGCGCACTCGCTCGGGAAACCGGCGCAGCAGCTCGAACACGATGTATCCGCCCAGCGACAAACCGCAGACCACGGCGTCGCTGATCCTCGCGCGATCGAGCAGCGCGATGAGATCGTCGGCGTACGTGCCCATCGAGTACTCATCGGCCGGAACCGGCGCCTGCGACGTACCTGCGCCTCGCAAGTCGGGCGCGAGGCACTGCCAACGCGTCAGCGCCGCCACCTGATGGCGCCACAGCAAATGATCGAACGGGAAGCCGTGAATGAACAGGACGGCGGTCATGGCCAGGCGAAGGTGTGCCAGAAGACGGTACGCCGCAGATTGTATCTCTTCTTCTGGAAGAACACGCTGAACGCTTTCGCGCCGTAGGCGGGTTCGAGGCGCAGTCCGTGGTCGGCTGCGATCATCCGTGCTCGTTCGCCTTCGGGAGTCGGGTACCCGTAGCCCGCTCCGAGCGCATTCACCACCTGAACCCGAATCGCCGCGCGCGACACCCGCTCGATGCCCGCCCGTTCGAGCAACGCGCCAGCCCGGCGCGCGAGACGCAGCGTGCGCCAGCGATTCGCCGTGATCCACGGCGCCACACGCACGGCGAGCAACCGCGTCGACCAGCCGAGCGCCGCGACGCCGAGCGCGATGCCCGCAGCCGTTCCGCCGGTGCCGAGTGGCACGACGATGGAGTCGGGTGGCGTGTCGAGCTGCGCACTGAGCTCGAGCGTCGCCAGAAAATGCCCGAGCACCGCGCGGGGGTCGGCGCCACCACCCGGAATCCAGTGTGGCGTCCCTTTGCCGATACGACGGGCAGCGAACCAGGTGCGGAGCACGGCCCATGGTAGCGTCACGATGCTGGACGCGCGCGTGACCAGGTGCGCTTCCGCCATGATCGCGGCGCCGACCGCGCGGGTCGCTTCCGTCGCCGGCTGCTTGAACAACGCGATCGCCGTACGGTGGCCCTCCACCCTGGCGCAGCGCGCGGTGGTCAGACAGTGGCTCGAGCCGGTGCCACCGACGGTCATGAAGACCGAGCGCGGCGCGACATTCGCGAACAGAAACTCGAGTCCCCGCACCTTGTTGCCGCCAGCCAGGTCTTCCCGCTTCAACCACAACGCCTCAAGCCCCAACGCACGCGCGAGCGCCGGTTGCGGCTCGAGGGGCGTCGGCCACGCGCCGAGACTGCGCGGCGCGAAAGCGGTGCGTATCTTTGTGGCCAACACTGCGGAGCGATCCATGCAAGTAACCACCGATTACATACGTCATGCGGCGCGAGCCGCCCGCAAATGCGCGGGCGATCCGATGGGCGGAGCCCCTCAGGCTCCCGATCCGGAATTCTACAAGACATTAGCCAAGGCGCTGGAACAAATCGCCGCGGGGATGGAGGCGCTAGGGAAGCAGGAGTGACCGCGCTCACGCTCCCGCGATACGTCGACACGCCACATGACCTGGCGGCGCTCGTCGCCGCCGTCCGCAAGGAATCCCGGGTGGGCGTGGATACGGAAGCCGCGAGTTTCCATCGTTACCACGATCGTATTTACCTGCTCCAGATCTCGAGCCCAACACAAACCGCGCTCATCGATCCCGTTGCCATCGCCGCCCCGGACCTCGGCCCCGTGGGCGCGCTGCTCGCGGACCCCCAACTCGAAAAGATCTTCCATGATGCCGATTACGATCTCCGCGTCCTCGACCGCGACTACGGATTCCATGCCGTGCGCCTGTTCGACACGCGTGTCGCCGCACAGCTCGCCGGCGAGCCAGCCATTGGACTCGCCGCGCTGCTCGAGAAGCACGTAGGCGTGAAGCTCGACAAGGAGCACCAGAAGGCAGACTGGTCGATCCGGCCGCTGACGCCCTCGATGCTCGCCTACGCCGCCGCCGATACGCAGTACCTGCTCGCGCTGCGCGACGCGCTCGAGCAACAGCTCACGGCGTTGGGCCGGCTCGCCTGGGCGGTGGAGGAATTCAAGCAGCTCGAGTCGCTGCGGTGGACCGGCCTCCCCGGTTCGGATGACGACAGTTATTTGCGCATAAAAGGCGCGAAAGGACTGAGCCCCCGCAGTCTCGCGGCTTTGCGACTGTTACATCGCTGGCGGGATACTGTCGCTGAGCGGGAAGACAAGGCGCCGTTCCGGATCATCGGGAATGACTCGTTGATCGCGGTCAGTCGCGCGCTTCCGGCAACCCGTGCCGACCTCGGGCCCATCAAGGAGCTCCCGGGCTCCCTGGCACGACGTCATGGCGATGCGCTGCTCGACGCAAGTCTTCGCGCGCGAGCGCTGCCGGACCGTGAGCTGCCGCGGGTCGAGCGCCAGGCGCGGCCACCAAAGGACCCGGGTTTCGATGTCCGGATGGAGCGTGTCAAGGCGGTGCGCAATCGCGTCGCGGCTGAGCTCGGACTCGAGGCGGGAGTGCTGTGCGGCAGAACGACCCTGGAAGCGGTGGTTCGGGCGCGACCGCTCGATCGCGCGGCGCTCGAGCGGATCCCCGAGCTGCGGCATTGGCAGGTCGATGTGCTGGGCGCGGCCCTGCTGGAAGCGATGCGCTAGAACCCCATCATCGCGCGGATCTTGGGATCGATCCGCTCCGGCGTCCAATACGGCTCCCACACGATGTCGATGTCCACGTCTTTCACACCCTCGATCGCCCGGACGACCTTGTAGATGTCGTTCGTGATCATCGGCCCCGCCGGACACCCGGGCGAGGTCAACGTCATGTTGATGCGCACCTCTCCGTCGTCGACCTCGACGTCGTAGACCAGGCCGAGATCGACGATGTTCATGTCGAGCTCAGGGTCTTTCACCTGGCGCAACGCCTGGCGGACTGTCTCAGCACTGAGTACTGCAGTGGTCACAATGATGTTCTCCTCCCTGCGAACCTAGCGACCTGGAATACCCCGCACCAGACAGTGCCGCCGCAACGCGATCCAGGCGTAGAGCCGGCGGGCGAGTGGCAGCACGCCGGGAATTCCGAATAGTGGCGCGAGCCAGCGCTTCCCTGGCAAGAGTCGCAAGAGGTGGGGAACGGCATCCGCTCCCGCGTACACACGAGCGCCCGGTAGAATCAGATGCATCGCGGCAGCGAGCGCCGGCAACGCGATGCCGAACCGCGCCACGACAACTTGGGCCTGGAACGGTACGAACCGCAGCACGTGTTCCCGGTCCCAGCGGCGCAGCAGCTCGACCGCCTTGCGACAAACACCGCACTCGCCGTCGTAGATCAGCGTCGGACCAGCGGTATCAACGGCCAAGACTGTCGGCGAGCCGGGCGGCGACGTCGGCCACGCGCCCGCGCACCTCTTTCAGCTTGGTGAAGGAGCGTCGGACTTTGGGGTCGAAGGCGCGGTTGGTCAGCAGCAGGACGAATACGTCGCGGTCGGGATCGATCCATAGGGACGTTCCGGTCCACCCGGTGTGCCCATAGCTGTGTGGCCCGAACAGCGAGCCCGCGCTGGACGTCTCCTCCCCGGTCGGCAGCGCCTCCCACCCGAGCGTCCGGGCACTAACGCCGCGCCGCGCCGGCACCGCAATCCTAGTGAACTCGCGCACGGTTTCCCGCCGCAGCAGCGGCGAGCCTTCGTTCAACATGAATTGCGCGAAGCGCGCGAGTCCGGGGGCCGTCGCAAAGACACCGGCATTGCCCGAGACGCCGCCCAGCATGCCGGCGCTCGGATCGTTGACGACGCCCGCAATCGGATGGCCGTGCCACAGGTTCGTTGGGGCGATCCTCGGCTCCAGTCGTTTCGGTGGCCGGAACCGCAGCTGCTGGTCGAGACCGAGCGGCGCATAGATCGCGCGCGTCACGAATGCGTCGAGCGGCACCCCGCTCACGTGCCGCACGATCTCTCCGAGGAGAATCGCGTTGAGATCGGAATACACCATGCGCGTTCCCGGCGGGGCGACGGGGGTCGTCGTAAGCACCATACGCAACGCCGCGGCGCTGTCCGCGGCCTCACGCAGCGGCAGCGTTGCGCGGAGACCAGAGGTGTGCGTCAACAGCTGTCGGACGGTGATCGCCGCCGTGCCGGGCCCATTGAACGCGGGCACGTAGCGTACGACGGGCGTGTCCAACGCAATCTGGCCACGTTCGACCAGCAGCATCAGCGCCGGCGTCGTCGCCACGACCTTGGTGAGTGAGGCGATGTCCCAGAACGTGCTGTCGACGCTGACGGCCGGGCTCCGCGCGCTCCAGGTGAGCCGGCCGTAGCCTCGCGTGAAGAGGATCGTGTCGTGACGGCCGACGACGAGCGCGGCGCCGGGGTAGACGCCCTGCCGGATCCCGGCAAGCACGACGCTGTCGAACGCGGCGGCTGGGCTCCCCCCCGCCCCCGCCCCCGCCCCCTGCGTCACGACGAGAAGGAGAGCTACGACCAAATGCCTGGGATCCGCCGGTTGCAGGAGGGACAGCGCCCGCCCGGTCCGATGCGCTGCTGTTTGATGACGTAGCCGTAGCGTTCGATCAGCAAGTCGCCGCAATCAGGGCAATAAGTGTGCTCCCAGCGGCCAACCCGGCCCGGGAGATTCCCCGCGTATACAAACCGGAGCCCCGCCCGCGCGCCGATTTCACAGGCGTGGAGCAAGGTCGCGGCCGGCGTGTTGTCGGGGTCGGTCATCTTGTAATCCTTGTGGAACGCCGTGACGTGCCACGGGATCTCGGGCGACACCGACGCGATCATGTCGGCGGCGCGCTCGAGCTGGGCATCATCGTCGTTGAAGCCGGGCACGATCAAGGTGACGATCTCGAGCCAGAAGCCGCGCTCGTGCACCATGCGAATCGCGTCGAGCACATGTTGCAGCACGCCGCCCAGCTCGCGGTAGCGCTTATCGTCCATCGCCTTGAGATCGATCTTATAGCAGTCGGTCCAGGGCCGGATGTAGTCGAGGACCTCCGGGGTCGCGTTGCCGTTCGAGATGAACGCCGTCTTCAGGCCGGCTGGCCGCGCGGCCTTGAACACAGCGACTGCCCACTCGGCGGTGATCAGCGGCTCGTTGTACGACGAGCCGACCATGCGGGCGCCTTGCTGCCGGGCGAGGGCGACGAGCGCGTCCGGGGTGACGTCGCTGGGCATCACGCCGGCCGTCTCGTCGCGCAGGGCCTGGGACGTGAGCCAGTTCTGGCAATAGCCGCAATGGAAGTCGCAGCCCAGCATCCCGAACGTGAGCGTATCGCTGCCGGGAAGGCAGTGAAAGAACGGCTTCTTCTCCGTGGGATCGCACTGCAGCGCGGCGACGTACCCCGCCGGAGCGAAGAGCGTCCCTTCCTTATTGAATCGGACTTTGCAGATGCCGCGCCGGCCGGGCTTCACGAGGCAGCGGTGGCCGCAGGCAAAGCAGCGGACCGCGCCTTCGTCGAGCTTCTCGATGAGCTCCGCTTCCCGGACACGCGTATCGAGGACCTGCGCCAGCGATGCAGGAGGTGCAACCTGATGCAGGAATGACGTGATACTGCGTGGGCTCAGCGCAAACTCCCCGGGGTCAATTGGTACAGCAGCAACACGGTGCGCACGTCGCGATCCGACAATTCCCGGACTTTGGTAGTCGGGAACATGAGGTCCGTCGAGTCCTTCGAGTGCCCCAGGCCCAGCGCGTGGCCGATCTCGTGCGTCGCCACGACGCGGATGTCCTCGAGCTCCATCGGCTGGCCCTTAGGGTCGAAGGTGGCGAGCGTGATCACCGCGCTCTGGATGATCCCGTTTTGGTCCCAGGTCACATCGGTCTGCCCGGTACGCTCGATTTCGAATTGAATGCGCCACTTCACCGTGACCTCCGCATTCGTCGAATCGCCGTCGAAGTCGAAGCGCACCGGGACGCCCGCCGCTGTCCACACACCGAACCCCGATTTGATGGCTTCGATAAAGGCCGGCTTGAAGTTGGCGGCGTGCGTGGGGGCGAAAAACACCCGAATCGGTGCCGTCGTCCGATTCTCCCAGCGGCGCAGCATGGAGTCGTCGCTAGCCTCGATCATCTCGCCCAGATAGGTGGTCGACCCGCTCGACCGGATGCGCTGCCGGGTTTGCGAACGGGCCAGCAGCTCGATGTACGACGGCTCGCGGCCATCGGGTCCGGCGGGGATGGCGGTCCCCTGGGATGTCGTCGAGGGTGTCTGGGGTGGAGCGGGTGGCGGAGGCTGTGGCTCGGCGATACGGAGCGGCCCGTCGGCGCCAGATCCCGGCGACGCGCGAGGCGCAGGTCGAAACATGTCCCAGAAAATGAACAGGACGATGAGCACCGCCGCGGCGGCGATCATTCCCGTGAGCCGGCGTTCCATGCGCGCAATATGCGAAGAGTCGCTGTCGCGCCGCTAGCTTTGCACTTCGCACGTCTCTATGATTGTGGCCCGCATGTGCTTGGACCCTAGGTGATCGCGTTACCCGCGAAGCAGCTCATCCGCTGGCGCGGCTGGGTCATCGGCGCGTGGGCGGTGCTCGCGCTGTTGTTCGTGCCTAAAGCCACCCACGTGCAGCGCGTCCTCGCGGTTCGCGGCATGAATGTCGAGGCGACCGAATCCGCTCGCGCCGCCCAGCTCATCCGCGACGTGTTTCCCAATCCCATCGCGGAATATGTGGCGATCGTGGTGCACGGCCCCGTGCGCTACACCAATCCGCGCTTCGCCGCCGTGCTCGACTCGGTCTCGGCGGCTCTCGCGCGCCAGCCCTACATCAGCCAGGTCATTTCCGTCCGCACCATCGGCGAATCGACGTTCGTCAGTCCGGACCGCCAGACCACCTTCTTGATCGCGGCCCTGACACCGGCGAGTACGAGCGATGTGAACCGGACCGTCGTCCCGGATTTGCGCGAGACGGTGCAGAGCACCCTGGAACGGCTGCCGCACGCCGACGGCTTCGACGTGAAGGTCACCGGCAACCCGGCGCTCGATTACGACGTCCGCACGATCAGCACGGAGGACACTCGACGCGCCGAGGAGCACGCGTTGCCGTTGACGCTCGCCGTGCTCGTGCTCGCGTTCGGCGCGCTCGTCGCCGCGACGCTACCCATCATCGTCGGGGTGCTCGCGATCACGATCGCGCTCGGCATCGTCGCCGTGGCCGCCCAGTTCCAGACGATGTCGGTGTTCGTGCTCAACATCACGACGATGGTGGGCCTGGGCGTCGGCATCGACTACTCACTGCTCATCGTGACGCGGTTCCGCGAAGAGTTGAACCGCGGCCTGTCGCCGGCCGACGCCGCGGTGCGCACGATTCAGACGGCGGGTTCAGCGGTCGTGACGTCAGGACTGACGGTCGTGGTGGGATTTGCGGCACTGATCCTGACGCCGCTGACCGAAACGCGCTCGGTCGGGGTCGGCGGACTGATCGTCGTCGCGGTAGCGGTACTGCTCGCGACGACCTTTTTGCCAGCGGCGCTTGCGATCCTCGGCCGCGACATCGACCGGCCCAAGTGGCTCGCGCGGATGCTCGCCTGGATTCACACACCGCAAGGATGGGAGCGCTGGTCGCGCTATCTCGGCCACCGGCCGTGGCGCGCGATTCTCGGCGGCGGGCTGGCCGTCGCGATCCTCACCTTTCCGCTGACGCAAATCAGAATCGGACTGCCCGCCCGGAATTGGTTTCCACCGGACGCTGAGTCGGGACAGGGGCTCGCGGCGTTGCGGGAGATGGGCGCGAGCGGCGTGATCCAGCCGCTCCGGGTGGTGGTGCAACTTCCGCCTGGCGAGTCCGCCTTGTCGGGACGCCGGCTGCCGGGCCTCAAGGCCCTGAGCGACTCGATTGCAAAAGATCCGCGCGTGCGCGAAGTGCGCGGCGTGGCAACGCTGCGGCCGGGGATGTCCACCCTGCAGCTGGCGATGTTCTACGGCGAGCCGGAAGGGGTGCGCGAACGCTACCCCGAATTCTTCAACGCGTATCTCAGCCGCGACGAGCGCACGACGCTCATGGACGTGATCGCCGTCGACTCCGTGTCGTTGACGGGCATGATGGATCTGGCGCGCCACGTCCGCGCCACAATTGCGCGGAGCACGCGGCTCCGCGGCTCGGAAATCGTCGTCGGGGGTTTCGCGGCGTCGAGTCTCGACCTGCAGGAGAATCTGCTCGCCCGCTTCCCCGGCATCGTAGGGATGATTCTTGGCGTCACCGCGATCATGTTGCTGATCGCGTTCCGCTCAATCCTCGTGCCCATCAAGGCCGTGGTGCTCAACTGCTTGTCGGTCGGCGCCGCCTTCGGGATTACGGTCCTCGTGTTCCAACATGGGTATGGCGCGAGTTTCTTTGGACTGGAGGGGCCGACGGAAGCGATTTTCGTCGTCGTACCGGTCCTCGTGTTTGCGACGGTGTTCGGGCTGTCGATGGATTACGAAGTGTTTTTGCTGACGCGCGTCAAGGAAGTGTTCGACAAGACGGGCCGGAACGATCACGCGACCATGGAAGGGTTGTCGACGACGGCGTCCACCATCACGTTCGCCGCGCTGATCATGATCATCGTCTTCGGCAACTTTGCGTTCACGCGTGTGCTCGCCGTGCAATTCATCGGATTCGGGCTCGCGGTCGCGGTGCTGCTCGATGCCACGCTCATTCGCATGGTGCTGGTCCCCGCGATCATGCACATCGCGGGTCGGTGGAACTGGTGGCCGGGCGTCCGCGCGCCGCGGCGCGATGCCGAAGAGGTCACGTAGGATCGAGCAGGCGCAGCTTTTCTCCCCACACATCCCAGTGCCACGCCTCGACGCGGATCCCGGTATCCGGGTCCTTGAGCGGCTTGTGCTGCAGCCAGCGCGCGTGAAATCCCAGCCTGCGGCCGAGCGCGAGCAACCGTTCCTTATCTGAGCTCACCAGGTGGACCATTGGCTCATCGTGGATTTTGTGCCGGTGTAGCCAAACGCCGCCGTGCAGGGCGAATCGCATCCCCTCACGGCGGCGTTGGAACTCCCGATACGGAGGCTCTACGTGCAGGTAATCCGGCCCTCGATGGTGGCGGGCGCGAGTGGGGTCGCGTTCCCCTGAAACAACGCGCACTGCCGGGTAGTCTGGGCGTGGACGGCCTGGGCGGACCAACCGCCGGGCGTCGCCTGGGCGACCGTCAGCGTCACGCCGGTCGAGGCGCGGAAATTATTGAGCGCCGCGAGACTCGTCGTGTAGAACGTGCTATCATAGAAGAAGGCCTCCTCCGCCGTCGCCAGATTCTTGAGGTCGGACTTCATCTGTGCGACGTAGGCCTTCTGCTTCGTGTTGGCGAACTTCGGGATGGCAATCGCCGCCAAGATCCCGATGATCACCACCACGATCAGGAGCTCGATCAGGGTGAAACCACGTGCCTTCACAGCGTTACCCTCCGGGCGCGAAAGGGCGCCGACCCGGAAAGTCCCGGAATCGACGCCCCTATTGTGGGCCTTACCCCCCGTTCCTGCAAGAGGCGTGCTTACCCCTTCGCGTCGATCCAATTCTTTCCGGCACCGATAGTTACGACGAGCGGCACCCGGAGAGTGACTACCCCCTCCATCTCGCGTTTTACAATGGCTCCGGCATCCGCCTCCTCGCCCTCGGGGACCTCAAACACGAGCTCGTCGTGCACCTGGAGGAGCATCTTGGTGCGCAGGTTACCCGCCTTGAGCGCGGCATGGATCCGGATCATCGCGATCTTGATGAGGTCCGCCGCCGAGCCCTGGAGCGGGGAGTTGGTCGCGGTCCGCTCTCCAAAGCTGCGGATGCTGAAGTTCCGGTCGCGTAGCTCGGGGATGTAGCGCCGCCGGCCAACCAGCGTTTCGACGAATCCGCGCTGGCGGGCTTCATCGACCGTCTTGTCGAGCCAGGCGCGCACCCCCGCGAAGCGCTCGAAGTAGTGCTTGATGAACGCCTTCGCCTCCTCGAGCGTGATTCCGAGCTGGCGAGACAACGCCATGGCGCCTTGCCCGTAGATCGTCGCGAAGTTGATCGTCTTTGCGCGCGCCCGCATCTCTCCCGTCACATTGGCCTCGGCAACGCCGAAGATCACCGCCGCAGTTTGGCGGTGGATGTCGCCGCCGCGCTGAAATGCCGCGACGAATGCCGGATCGTCCGAGAAGTGCGCCAGGAGGCGGAGCTCCACCTGCGAGTAGTCGGCGATGAGCAGCAGGCGCCCGGGCGGGGCCACGAATGCCCGGCGAATCTCGCCGCCACGCTTGGTGCGCACCGGAATGTTCTGGAGATTGGGATCGGACGAGGACAACCGCCCGGTGGCCGCCCCCGTCTGATTGAAGCTCGTGTGAACCCGTCCGGTGTCGGGACGGATGTATCCCGGCAGGGCATCCACATACGTGGATTTCAGCTTCGTCAGCTCGCGGTACTCGATCAGCAAGCGCGGGACTTCATGTCCGAGTGCGGCGAGCTGTTCGAGCACCTCGACATCGGTGGAGGCGCCCGTCTTGGTACGCTTCTGGACGGGCAGCTTGAGCCGCTCGAACAGCACCGTTCGCAGCTGGGGTGTCGAGTTGATGTTGAACTCGCCGCCGGCCGCGCGGTAAATGTCGAGCTCGAGAATCGTGAGCTCCTTGCTGAAACCGCGCGACATCTCTCCCAGCAGGACCCGATCCACGAGGATGCCGGTGGTCTCCATATCGACCAACACCGGAATGAGTGGAACTTCGATTTCATCGAGCAACCGCACGAGATGGTGTGCTTCGATGTCGGACCGGAACGTCTCCTCGAGGCGCAGGACCATCTCGGCTTGTGCCGCCGAGACGCGCGCAGCCTCGGCGGGCGGCACCTGGGCGAACGTCCGCTCGGTCCCCCCGCCCTTCCCTTTTCCCAAGAGCTGCGCCGTCATGGGCAGCTCCACCGCGAGATGCTCACGCGCAAGATCGTTGATGGCGTGGGAGCGATTGCCGGGATCGAGGACAAAGCTCGCCACCATCGAGTCGTAGGCGACGCCATCGACCGCGACACCCGCGCGCGCCAGCGCGACCCACGCCGCCTTGATGTCGTGTCCCGCCTTGCGAACGGTGGGGTCGGCGAGCAGCGCGCGGAGCGGCGCGAGCGCCTCGCTGGCGAGCGGGGGCAGGTTGCGCGGTGGCGTGGCGTCGAACTCACCGTCGCGCGGCTGATGCCCGAAGGGGAGATACCACGACCGGCCCGGCGCCACTGCGAACGAAACGCCTGCCAGTCGAGGCTCCGTCTGCAGCGCCACCATCGGCGCGCTACGAAGCTCCTCGATCATTCGCGGCAGATCGGCAGGATCGTCGACGAGCTGCGGATCGGCGAGCTGCGGCGCGCGCGGCCCGGCGGGAGCGGACGGTGCGGACGGTGCGGCCGGTCCGGCGCCTGGCGCAGCGCCCGTGTCGACCGGCGGGACGACGCCCACCGACGCCAGGTCGGTGAGCTTCGGAATCAGGGTACGGAATTCGAGCTCCGTGAACAACGTCGCCAGCACGTCGGTGTCGGGTGTCCGCACCCGCAGCTGCTCGAGGTCGAGCGAGACCGGCACATCGCGCCGCAACGTCACGAGGTCGCGTGACAGGCGGGCGTTGTCGGCTTGGGCGAGGAGCGCTTCGCGGGGGCGCTTGCCGGGAATCTCGGCCGCGTTCGCCAGGATCGCGTCGAGGTCGCCGTAGGTCTCGAGCAGCTGCACGGCGGTCTTGTCGCCGATCCCCTTCACGCCCGGAATGTTGTCGGAGCTGTCGCCGACGAGCGCAAGGTAGTCGACGACCCGTTCGGGCGGGACGCCGAGCCGCTCGCTTGCGTTCGACTGATCGACCCACTGCTCCTCGACGGCCGCCTGGCCGCCGCGCCCAGGGTTGAGCAGCGCGACTCCTGCACCGATCAACTGGTAGAAGTCTTTGTCGCCGGAGACGATGACGGCCTGCAGCCCGTCGGCGACTGCGCGCTGCGCGAGCGTCGCCACGACATCGTCGGCCTCGTAGCCGTTGATCGCGATGACCGGAATGTGGAACGCATCGAGGATCTGACAGACGCGTTCGAGCGAGCGGTCGAAATCCTGCTGCAGCTCCGCCCCGAGCTTTTCGCGCGTCGCCTTGTACTCCGGATACTGCGCCGAGCGAAATGAGACGCCGCGATCGTGGACCCAACCGACGAATTCGGGATGGTAGTTCTCGTACAGCCGCAGCAGGAAGTTCGTGATGCCCCACACCGCCGATGTGTTCTCCCCGCTCTTGGTGGTCAGGGGCCGGGCGATCATGGCGAAGAACGCGCGGTAGATGAGTGCGTAGCCGTCCACGAGGAACACGTTCCTCTTGCCGGCTGACGTGGCGGGGATGGGTGGAGCGGGGCGCGGCGGCATGGCGGGAAAACTAAACCCCGCCCAAAGAATCGGGCGGGGCGGAATGGTCGGGTGAAGGGCGCGCGTTAGGCGCGCACGACGTTCGTGGCGTGGAGCCCCTTGTCCCCCTGCTTCACTTCGAACTCCACCACTTGACCCTCGGCGAGCGTCTTGAAGCCGTCCATCTGAATCGCCGAGAAATGCACGAACACGTCTTCGCCGCCTTCCTGTTCAATGAAGCCATATCCCTTGGCGTCATTGAACCACTTCACCTTTCCCTTGATCACGTTCCGCCTCCTGCAGAGTCTTGGTGCCTTACCCAACGTGGACGCGCTAGAAAAGACCGATGGCTCGCGAGGCTGTCAAGCGGGATTTCTACGGGTAGAGCGCGCGATACAACTCGCGATTGCGCAACAGGCTGCGCACGTAACCCCGGGTCTCGGGATAGGGGATCAGCTCGATGAACCGATCGGGATCTGACGCGCCCGCGCGGTCGAGCCAGCGGCGCACCGGCGTCGGGCCGGCGTTGTACGCGGCGATCGCGGCGTCCATGCGCCCGAATCGCCTGAGCAGGTCCGCGAGATGCGCCGCGCCGAGATGCAAGTTGAGATCGGGAACGGTAATCCACTCCGGATAGAACGTGACGTCCAAGCCACGCGCCATCAGCGAGGCGGTGCTCGGCAGCAGCTGCGCCAGCCCGCGCGCGCCCGCGGGCGACAGCGCCTCGACGTCGAACACGCTCTCTTGCCGGACGAGTGCCGCGAGGAGGAGCGCGTCGACGCCGAATTCCTGCGCCTCCGCTTCGACCGCCGCACGATTGGGCCACGGGAAAATCGCGCGCAACACGCGCGTGTCGCCGGGCGCGAGCAGCGCAGCCTGCCAGCCGAGCCGGACCCCGGCCGATCCGAAGCCGCGCAAACCCAGCCCCTCGCTCCACGCGAGGAGCGCGGCGAGCTCGGTGGGGGGACGCGCCAGCACGACGCGGACTTCCACCTGGGCTTCGCTGTCGAGCCCGGCGAGCAGCAGCGTATCGATGCGCGCGAGTCCGGCGGAGACTTGGGGCGGCGGGGTGGTCGTCACGACTGGTGCGGAAAAGACCAGCGGTGGAAGTTTGGTTTCGCGCCGGGCGCGCATCCCGTAGTAGCCGAGCGAGTCCTCGTGCGCCAGCGCGAGCCACGTCGTGCGCGCCTTCTCCGAGTCGCCGCGCGCCGCCGCCATTTTGCCGAGCCAGAACCGCGCGGCGGTGCGCTGCGGTCCGGACGCGTCGATCTCCGATTGATACAGCGCCGCGGCGCTGTCCGGATGACCCGCGCTTTCCGCGCGCGCCGCGAGGCGGAAGCGCGCGAGCGAGGCGCGTTGGTCGCTGGGATAGCGACCGATCAGCTCCGTATACCAGCGGCTGGCCTGTGCCCAATCGTCTCGACCGTCCTGCATGTCGCCCAGGATGTAGAGCGCTCCGGGCGCCGCCGAGTCGGCGGGGTAGCTGTAGCTGAACCCGGACAGGGCCGGGATCGCCGTCGAATCGCCGAGCCGCACCAGCACCCGCGCGCGACGGTAGATCGCGAGTGGTCGCGCCGCCGAGTCGCGGGCCGCGGCGACGTACGCACGCACCGCGTCGCGGAGCTGTCCGGACGACACGAGCAGCTCGCCATACAGAAGAAGCGTGGCCGCGCTCGAGTCGCCGGCGCGCAGCGCGTGCTCGACGTGGATCCGCGCATCGCGCACCGAGCTGCGGCGATTCAGCGCGCGCGCCATGGCGACGTGTTCGTCGGGGGCGCGCGGCGGTAACGGGCCGAGGGCCAGACCAACGCCGGCGGCGGCGTCATCGCTGAGCGGATCGCGCGTGAGCAGGCTGTAGAGCAACGTGCGGGCGCGCGCCGAATCGCCCGTGGCGAGCGCCAGACGGGCCGCATCGAGCCCCTTCCCTGCTTTCGCAAACGCTTCGAGCGCGCGCGTCGTATCGCCGGCCAGCAGCAGCGAGCGCGCCCGCGCGACCGGCACGTCACGCGCGGCCGGCGCCGGCACCTCGGCAACGAGCTGGCTCACGGCCGCCGTATCGCGTGTGACGCGTGCCTGCCGCACGCGGAGCCAGGTGTCGATGCTCGCCAAATTGCCGCCCGCCCGGGCCGCCGCGAAGGCGGCCGCGGCGCTGTCGGCCTGTCCCGCCGCGTCGAACGCGAGACCCGCACGAACGGCCAGCAACGGCACGCGCGCAGCGGGCGCCCGGGCGCGCGCCATTTGAAAATGCACTGCCGCCTCGGCGAACCGGCCGACGCCGAACTCCGCCTGCGCCAGCACGGCCAGCGCCTCACCGTCGAGGTAATCGAGGAGCCACGGCTGGCCCGCCAGCAACGCCCGCGCATGCTCGTACCGCTTGGCGTGGACTTCGGCTTTGGCGCCTTCGACGATGAGAAATGCGTTGGGATTCGGGTCCCGCCGCGCGGCGGCAAGCAGCGTCTCGGCGGCATGCCAGGGACGCCCGGACAGGCGCAGCGAATCCGCGAGATAGGTCGCGGTATGGTCGGGTGGCGCGGGGGTCTGGGCCCGGCTCGATGACGCCAGCAACAGATCCCCAGCGAGCGCCGCGATCCAAAGGGCGTTGTGTCTCACTGTCGTGCTTGCCTCACCCGCATCATCACGCGCTGGAATTCAGCGCGTGACTGCGGGGTCAGCCGATAGCGGCTGAACCCGGTTTGGTCCTGGAAGTACAGGACGAGCCGTTCCGACGCGTAGGTCCAGCGCAACACCCGCATGCCGCTGCGATCGACGCCGTTCGACAGATCGAGCATCTCGTCGGGCTCGCCGAGGGTGACGAACACTTCTCCGCGCTCCGTCTGCCACCCCGGCCCTCCTTCATCCGC
>Ga0193723_1000388_pt1 | contig 17211 bp, 14 predicted proteins | sample H2m2metaG_FD_143042 | JGI IMG/M metagenome (GOLD analysis project Ga0193723, IMG submission 143042) | Soil microbial communities from a riparian zone of the East river system, Colorado, United States - H2m2 | ecosystem: Environmental > Terrestrial > Soil > Riparian zone | place: USA: East River...
CGCAGAGCCTGTCGGTCGTGCACGTCTTCGTAGTGCAGGGGAAAGTCGTCGCGGTACGCGCCGAGCTCGTTCCCCTGAGGACGACGACGCCCGAGCTGGCGCGCCTCACCCGGCGCCTCGACGCCGCCCACGAGGCCGCGCGACTCTGGGCCGCGACGCCGCTCGGGACGTCGGCGGCGGGTTTCGACGCGCGCTACGCCCGCGTGCAGGATGGCGCGCTGCTCGACTTCATGAATGAAGTGCAGCGCCGTAAGACCGGGGCGCAGCTCTCGGCGGCGGCGGTGTTCGACCCGCAATCGGGATTCCCGGACGGCGACGTGCTGCTGCGCGACGTCGCCGGCGTGTACCCCTACGAGAACACACTGCGCGCGGTGAAGATCTCGGGCGGGCAGCTGCGCGAGTTCCTCGAGCATTCCGCGTTGTACTTCCGCACGTTCGATCCGGCCGCGCCGCGCCGCATCATCGACGATACGGTTCCCGGCTACAACTTCGATGTCGTGAGCGGGGTCGTCTACAACATCGATCTCTCCCGTCCGGCGGGGCAGCGCGTTCGCGGGCTGGCGTTTGAGGGCAAGTTGGTCCAGCCCACGGACAGCTTCACGCTCGCGCTGAACAGCTACCGCGCGGCCGGGGGAGGCGGGTACGGGATGCTCTCGCGCGCCCGCGTCATCTACGATCGGGGCGAAGACATCCGAGACCTTCTGGTCGCCGAGATCCGTCGCGTCCACCGGCTCGAGCTCGCCGCCTACTACCGGCCCAGCTGGGGCATCATCCCCGACGAGGCGCGTGCCGCCGCCCGCGCGCTGTTCGCGCCCGCGGCCCCGACCGTGAGCACCGCCGACCTCACGTTGTTGCGGGTGCTGGGCCTGACCGACCTGCACGGCCAGCTCGAGTCGCGGGTGTGGGACTGGTCGAATGGCCGAGCCGTCGGCGGCGCCGCGGTGCTCAAGCCGTGGCTCGACAGCCTCGCGAAGGCGTGCCGCTGCACCAGCGTTCGATTAGACGCGGGGGATGAAATGCAAGGCACGCCCGTGTCGAATCTGACCTACGGGCGCGGCACCATTGCCGCGATGAATGCCCTCGGGATCGACGCCGCCGCCATTGGAAATCACGAGTTCGACTGGTCGATCGACACGCTGCGGGCACGCATGCGGGACGCCCACTACAAGTTCGTCTCCGCCAACATCACCGACTCGGCGGGCACCGCGCGCCCCGACTGGGCACTCCCCTGGACCCTGGTGACGAAGGCCGGCGTCAAGATCGCAGTCATCGGTCTCACGACGACCAGCACGCCCACGACGACGGCGCCGCGCAACGTGCGGGGCCTCGCCTTCGGGAATGGCGTCCAGGCGATTCGGAGCTACCTGCCCGCCGCGCACGCCGCGGCCGATTTCGTCATCGTCGCGGCGCACGAAGGGGGTGGGGCGATCTACGATGTGGCGCGCGGCCTCGATTCCGGGTCCGTGGACCTGATCCTGGCCGGTCACACGCACCAACGCAAAGACACGACGGTCAACGGCATTCACATCGTACAGCCCGGTTCGAGCGGGCGCGACATCGCGGTCGTGGACTTCGTGCGCGTCGGCGGGACGCGACGTGAGGTGCGAGTCCAGCTCGTCACGCCCTACGCCGACGCGGTGCCTCCGGACGCCGAGTTGACCCGCACGCTGGCGGCGCAGCTCGACGCGATCAAGAGCGTTACGGGCCGGAGTGTCGGCCGGCTCAAGGTTCCGCTGAAGCGTGAAGGGGCCGAGTACGGCCTCGGCCGGCTCATCGCCGACGCGGCTCGCAACATCGGCAAGGCCGACGTCGGGATCGTCAACAACGGCGGCATTCGCGCGGGACTGCCGGAAGGCGCCGTGACGTGGGGCGACGTGCAGATGGTGCAGCCGTTCCAGAACCGGATGCTGCGGCTCACCGTGAAGGGATCGGTCTTGCTCCAGATGCTCGAGCACTGTCTCGAGGGAACGAGCGGTGATCCCGATTGCCACGTCTCGGGCGTCGAGGTCTGGTACGATCCCGAACACCAGGGCGGCAAACGGATCACGCGCACGCGGCTCGCCAACGGCAAGTCAATCGGCGACGGCGACGCCTACACGCTGGCGGTCCCTGATTTCATGGCGGCGGGCGGCTCGGGCTACGCGATGCTGGTGGGCGCTCCGGCGCAGGATCTGAACCTGCTCGACATGGACCTTCTGATCAGCTACCTCGGCGTCCTGCGGACGCCCGTGGAAGCGCCTTCGGATGCGCGCTTCCATCGAGCCGGCCGTTGATGCGGGTCTTCATCAACGACAAAGCGGTCGACGTACCTCGCGGGGCCCTCGTGCGTGACGCCGTCACCGCGGCAGACGCCGGGCTCGCGCGCTTGCTCGCGGGTTCAGGCGCCTATGTGACCGACTCCGCCGGTCGCCCCGTCGACGCCGGCGACCCGGTGGGCGAGGCGGGCGCCGTGTTTCGCGTCGTCGTGTCGGCGCGGGGCGGCGGACCGCGGCTCACGAAAGAGGCATTGCGCCGCTGGCCCAAGGCCGAGCTGCACGTCCATCTCGACGGCGCGCTCAGGCCCGCCACGATGCTCGAGCTGGCGCGCGAGCAGCACATCACGCTTCCCGCCGACACGCCGGAGGCGCTCGCCAAGGCGATGCTCGTGCGCGACGCGAAGAACCTCGAGGAATATCTCCAGAAATACGACGTGACACTCTCGGTGCTGCAGACACCCGCGGCCCTGGAGCGTGTGGCGTACGAGTTCGTGGTGGACGTGGCGGCCGAGAACGTCCGCTACGTGGAGGTGCGCTATTCACCATTGTTGCACCGGCCGGCGCTCACCCTAGCCGAAGCGATCGAAGCGCCGCTCGCGGGGATTCGCCGAGCCGAAGCGGAGACGGGGACGAAGGTCGGGCTCATTGTCTGCGGCATCCGGACCCGCCCGCCCGCGGAATCGCTCGAGTTGGCGCGCGCCGCGGCCGACTACAAGGCGGCGGGCGTCGTCGCCTTCGACCTCGCGGGCGCCGAGCGCGGCCATCCGGCGCGCGAGCACAAGACGGCGTTCGAGTTTGCCGCCGCGCACGGCATGGCCTGCACGTGCCACGCGGGGGAGGGGGACGGGCCCGCGTCGATTCACCAGGCGCTGCACGAATGCGGTGCCACGCGAATCGGCCACGGCACGCGCCTGGGCGAGGACGCGGCGTTGCTCGACGAAGTGATTCAACGCCGCATTCCGTTGGAAATGTGCCTGTCGAGCAACGTGCATACCCACACGGTCACGCAGGTGGCGGACCATCCTTTCAAGCGCTATCTCCAGCAGGGCGTCGTGGTCACGCTGAACACCGATGGGCGTCTGACCGACGGTGTCACCCTGACCGACGAGTACTACCTCGCCCACGCCGCGCTGGGGTTGTCGCCCGACGACCTCTCCCGTGTGGTGCTCAATGCCTGCGAGAGCGCGTTCTTGCCCGATTTCGAGAAGGTCGCGCTCGTGTCCCGCGTCCAAAGTGAACTGGAGGCTCTCTGATGTCCTGGCGCCGGATCGTCTTCGCCTTCGCGATCACGTTCGTCTGCACGCTGCTGCTGTTCCGGGGACCGCAGTTCGTGCTGCATGCCCTCGGCGCGACGATTCAAACGCCCGTCCAGGACACCGCTGCGGTGGCTGCGCCCGTTGTCGCCGCCCCCCGGGGCATCGGATCGCGACTCACCGGGATCTTCGGTCTGGTGCTGATTCTCGGGATCGGATTCGCGTTGTCGCGCAATCGCAAGGCGATCAGCGGACGCGTTGTCGCGTGGGGCGTCGGGCTCCAGGTCGCCTTCGCGGTCTTCGTGTTGCGCGTGGATTTTGGCCGGCGGCTTTTTGGATGGCTGGGGGGCGTGGTCACGAAGATCCTGAGTTTCTCCTACGCGGGCTCAGAATTCGTCTTCGGCGAGATCGGTAAGCAACACTCGAGCATCGGCGTCGTGTTCGCCTTCCAGATCATGCCGGCGATCATCTTCGTATCGGCGCTGTTCGCGATCATGTATTACCTCGGCATCATGCAGATCGTGGTCAAGGCCTTCGCGATCGCCATGAACAAGATCATGGGGGCGAGTGGCGCGGAGAGTCTCAACGTTGCCGCCTCGATCTTCATGGGACAGACCGAAGCGCCGCTGACGATCCGTCCGTTCCTGCCGCGCATGACTCGCTCGGAGCTGATGACCGTTATGACCGCCGGCATGGCGCACGTCTCGGGGTCGATCATGGCGGCCTACATCGCGTTCGGCATCGAGGCGCGGCACTTGCTGACGGCCGTGATCATGACGGCGCCCGGCACGATCATGATGGCGAAGATCCTGGAGCCCGAGACGGAGGTTCCCGAGACGCTGGGTGGCGTCAAAGTCGACATCCCCCGCACCGACGTGAACGTGCTGGACGCCGCGGCGCGGGGCACGGGTGAAGGACTGCACCTGATGCTCAACGTGATCGCGATGCTTGTTTCGTTTATCGCGCTGATCGCGCTCGTGAACGGGCTGTTCGGCTGGATTCATGGCGGCATCGCGTGGTTCCCTGAGAGTTTGCAGACGGTGCTCGGTTGGATCTTCCGGCCGATCGCCTGGGTGATGGGCGTCCCGTGGCACGACAGCGGCACCGTCGGGGGTCTGCTGGGCGAGCGTATGGTGATCAATGAGTTCATCGCGTACGCCCATCTCGGTCCACTAAAAGCGACCCTCGATCCGGTGTCGTTCACCATCGCCACGTTTGCGCTGTGCGGGTTCGCGAACCTGAGCTCGGTGGGCATTCAGATCGGCGGGATCGGCGCCCTGGCTCCCGAGCGCAAGCACGATCTCGCGCGCCTGGGTTTGCGCGCGATGATCGCGGGCACGCTGGCCAACTTCCTCTCGGCGACGCTGGCGGGCATCCTGTTGTGAGTGTCGGTGCGGCGCTGGACGCCGTCCGCAAGAAACTGGGGCCCAGGAAGCCTCGGGTCGCAATCGTCCTCGGCTCCGGGCTCGGGTTTCTCGCCGACGAGATCGCCGATCCCCTCCGCATCCTCTATAAGGACATCCCCGGCTTCCCCGAGCCCGGCGTAGCCGGCCACAAGGGCGAGCTGGTCGCCGGTACCCTCGAGACCGTGCCCGTGATCGTGCAGGCGGGACGCTTCCATCTATATGAAGGCCATTCCGCGGCCGTCGCGGCGCTCCCGGTGCGCGTCTTCGCCGGGCTCGGCATCGACACGTTGATCGTGACGAACGCCGCGGGCGGCGTGCGGCGGACCTTTCGCGCCGGCTCCCTGATGCTGATCGCCGACCACATCAACTTCATGTGGCGCAATCCGTTGACCGGACCATCCGAGCCCGGTGAGGAGCGCTTCCCGGTGATGCACGAGCCGTACGACGCGGAGCTGCGAGCGCTCGCCCGCACCGTGGCTCGGGAGTCGGGCATACCGCTGGAGGAAGGGGTGTACGCGGGGCTCCTCGGCCCCTCGTACGAGACGCCCGCCGAGGTGCGCATGCTCGAGCGCCTGGGCGCGGACGCCGTGGGGATGTCCACCGTCCCCGAGGTCTTGGCGGCCCGGGCGCGCGGCATCCGTTGCCTGGGGTTCTCTTCGATTACGAACCCCGCCGCCGGGATCACCGGCGAGGCGCTCGCACACGACGAGGTCCTGGCGGCGGGCAAGGAGATCGCCCGCATCCTGGGCGTGGTCATCAGGGGAGTCCTGCGCAGGCTGTAGCTGTCCCCCCCCACCGGTTTCTGACGTTCCCGTTGCAACCCTTTACGCTCCACGCCTGTCATATGGTCGTTGGCACGCGCGCTCGCCGTCAGCGAATCGCGACTCTGTTCACCGTTCAACCGAGCCGGGTTCTATGACGACGCTTTCGCTGTGCCTGCTTCTGGCCGCTGTGTGTCCGCCGGCGGTCCCGGTCGATTCGCCGCTCACGGCGCCGCAGTCTCTGCGCGCGGTGCGCCTCGCCCGGCCCCTCACGATCGATGGCTACCTGCTCGAACCGATGTGGCAAACGGCCGAGCGGATTTCGGGCTTTGTGCAACGCGATCCGAAGGAAGGTGAGGCCGCGAGCGAGAGCACCGTCGTGTACATCGCCTACGACGACGCGGCCCTGTATATCGCGGCCCGCCTCTACGACTCGCGCGCCGATTCGATCGTCGCGCGGTTGGCGCGCCGGGACCAAGGCACCATGTCCGATCGCTTTCAAGTCTTCATCGATCCCTATCACGACAAGCGCAGCGGCTTCTACTTCGGCATCAGTGCCGCCGGGACGCTGTACGATGGCACGCTGTTCAACGACGAATGGGACGACGATACCTGGGACGGCGTTTGGGAAGGGAAGGTCACTCGCGATTCGCTGGGGTGGACCGCCGAGATGCGGATCCCCTACTCGCAGCTCCGGTTCGTGAAGCAGACGCAGTATGTCTGGGGCATCAACTTCCGCCGCGACATCGCTCGCCGCAACGAATACGACTACATCGTCTTCACGCCCAAGAACGGCAGCGGGTTCGTGTCGCGCTTCCCGGATCTTGTGGGCATCGAGCGGATCGAGCCGCCGCGGCGCCTCGAGGTCATGCCGTATGTGACGACGCGCGCGGCATTCACGCCCCACGCGGCCGGCGATCCGTTCAACGATGGCTCGCAATTGACGCCTGGATTCGGCGCGGACGTGCGCATCGGCCTGGGGTCGAACCTCACGCTCAACGCGACGGTCAATCCGGATTTCGGGCAAGTCGAAGTCGATCCGGCGGTCGTCAACCTCAGCGACGTCGAGACCTTCTTCAGTGAGAAGCGGCCCTTCTTTGTGGAAGGGTCGTCGACCTTCGACTTCGGCGTCGGCGGGCAGCGGAATTACTGGGGGTTCAACTGGGCGGGACCAAGCTTCTTCTATAGCCGCCGCATCGGCCGGTCCCTCGGCGTCGGCGCGCCGGCGGGCGGCTACGCGGACGGGCCCGATGGCGCCCACATCCTCGGCGCGCTGAAACTCACGGGCAAGCTGGGCGGAAGCTGGAACGTCGGCGGACTCACCGCCGTGACCGCGCGCGAGCAGGCGACTCTTGTCGACAGCCTGGGCGCGCGGTGGAACCAGGAAATCGAGCCGTTGGCCGCCTACGGCGTTTACCGGGCGCAGAAGGAGTTCCACAAGGGTCGCCAGGGCTTGGGCTTCCTCTCGACAGTCGCCGTGCGGTCCTTCGATGACGTCGCCTTGCGCGACGTCCGGAACTCGAGCGGCCTGATGTTCGGCGCCGATGGCTGGACGTTCCTCGATACCAGCAAGACGTGGGTCACGACGGGGTGGGTCGCGGCGTCGCGGATCGCGGGGACGCCGGCCCGCATCACCGCCGTGCAGCGCAGCTCCACGCACTACTTCCAGCAACCGGACGGGCGCTCGCTCGGCGTCGACACGACGGCGACGGCGCTCGACGGCATGGCGGGACGATTCACGCTCGCCAAGCAGCGCGGCAACACGTTCGTGAATTCCGCCTTCGGCTTCATCTCCCCGTCGTTCGACGTGAACGACATCGGCTTCCTGTCACGCACCGGGGTCGTGAACGCGCACCTGGGCGGCGGTCGCACGTGGACCAAGCCGGGGAAGGTCTTCCGGTACGCCGAGGCGGGCGGCGCCGTGTTCCGGAGCTACGACTGGGACGGCAACATCAACTGGTCGGGGATCTTCAACTTCGGGTACGTGCAGTTTCTCAACTACTACTCGATCAACTGGAACGTGGCGTACAACCCGTGGACTGTGAATAACCGCCGCACGCGCGGCGGTCCGCTCACCCTCACGCCGCCGGGATACCAGTTCGGGATCGACCTCAGCAGCGACAGCCGCAAGACGTTCACCGTCGGCGCCGGGGCGGGCACGTATTACCGCTCGGCCCGCGACGTGGAGTGGTGGAGCTACGCCAACGTGCAGTACCGCCCTGCACCGAACGTCTCGGTCACCATCGGGCCCAACTTCTCGAAGCTCCGGAATCCGGTGCAGTACGTCGACGCGATTCCCGACACCGCGGCGACCGCGACCTACGGCACGCAGTACGTGTTCGCGCAGCTGCGCCAAACGGAATTGTCGGCCGGGATCCGCCTCAACTGGACGTACAGCCCGACGCTGTCGCTGCAGTTGTACGCGCAGCCACTGATCTCGGCGGGGAAGTACGACGACTTCAAGCAGCTCGCCCGGCCGCGCAGCAACGACTACACGCCGGCCGCGGCGCCGTACAATCCCGACTTCAACTTCAAGTCGCTGCGGGGCAATGCGGTGTTGCGCTGGGAGTACCTGCCCGGCTCGACGCTGTTCTTCGTGTGGACGCAGAGCCGGTCGGATTTCGAGGACGTCGGCGACTTCCAGTTCGGCCAGTCGATGCGCCGGATGTTCCGCGCGCCGGCCGAGAACATCATCATGGTGAAGGCGACGTACTGGTGGAATCCGTAACAAAATCCAATGCGTCGGCGACGGCCTGCTCGAGGGGCCGGCCGAGCGCGAGCCCCGCGACGATCGCCGCCGAGAGTGTGCAGCCCGTACCATGGGTCGAGGTCGAGTCGATCCGCGGTCGCGCGAAGCGGCGCACGGATCCATCCGTCACCAGCACGTCCACCACCTCGTCTCCCGCCAGATGTCCACCCTTCACGAGGGCGGCGCGCGCTCCCATGCGGAGGAGCGCGCGCCCCGCGCGCTCCATCTCGTCGGGCGTCCGCACGTCGTGCTGCACGAGAATCCGCGCCTCGTCGAGATTGGGCGTGACGAGCGCCGCGAGCGGCACGAGCCGCCCCGCGATCTGCGTTTCCGCGGCGGCCTCGAGGAGCCGGTCCCCCGACGTCGCCACCATCACGGGATCGAGCACGTAGTGCCGGAGTGCGTAGCGCTCGATCCCTGCCGCGACCGTCTCGACCAGCTCGCCTGAGCCAAGCATCCCACTCTTCACCGCATCGGGCGGGAGATCGGTGGCGAGCGCGTCGATTTGTTGCGACACGAGGCCGGCGGGGAGCGCCTGCCACGCGTGCACGCCGGCGGTGTTCTGCGCCGTGACCGCGGTGATCACGCTGGTGCCGAAGACGCCAAACTGGTGGAAGGTCTTGAGGTCCGCCTGGATCCCCGCGCCGCCGCCCGAATCGGAGCCGGCGATGGTGAGCGCGACTCTCATCGCGTCACCAGCTTGGCGAACGCGGCCGGGGGGGCCATGTTAAGGGGTACGCCGACAGGGCGCCGGGGAGGGGCTCGCATCGCCAGTAATCTGCAGACAACGGTCCGCGATCTACAACGCCGCAAGGCACGAGGCCGCCGCGGTCTCGCCGTGCTCGAAGGCGTCAGGCTGGTGGAGGAAGCGCTCGCGGCGGGCCTCGAGTTCGAGGGCGCGCTCGTCTCCCCCGACCTCGCCCGCACCACGCGGGGCCAGTCGCTCGTCGCCGAACTCGCGAGTCATGCGATCACCGTCGAGGAGGTCGGCGTTCGCACCTTCGGCCAGCTCGCGGGTACCGAGACGCCGCAGGGGGTTCTCGCCGTCGTGGCGCCGCGCATTTGGACGGTCGCGGACGTTTCCCCAGCGCCGGGCGGCGCGGTGCTCGTGGTCGACGGCGTGCAGGATCCGGGAAACCTGGGAACGCTCATCCGTACCGCCCACGCGTTGGGTGCCGACGCGACCGTCATCTTGCGGGGCACCGCCGACCCGATGAACGCGAAGGCGCTGCGCAGCGCGATGGGCGCCACGTTTCGTCACCCGGTCGTCCCACTCGACGACGCCCCATTCATCGCCTGGTCGCGGCAGCGTGGCCTCACGCTGTGGGCGGCCGCCGTCGATGGCGTGCCGCTCGCCCGCGCCCTGGACGGAAACGTGAAACGGGAGGAGCTCATCGCGGTGATCGTGGGGAACGAGGGGGCCGGGATCCGGCCGCAGCTCAACGCTGTCTCCGCGCAGCGGGTCGCGATCCCGCTGTCGCGCGGGGCCGAGTCGCTCAATGTCGCGGTCGCGGCAGGCATCCTGCTCTACGAGGTGCTGCGTGGGCGGTGAACCCATTCTGATCCTCGGCGCCGCCGTCCTCGGGCTCTGCCTTGGCAGCTTCCTCAACGTCTGCATCCTCCGGCTCTGGCATGAGGACCCCAAACGCCGGTCGCTGCTGCATCCGCCGTCCACGTGCCCACAGTGCAAGCAGCGCATCGCCTGGCGCGACAACATCCCGGTGTTCTCGTGGCTCTGGCTGCGCGGCAAGTGCCGCTGGTGTCACAAGCCGATTTCCATTCAGTATCCGCTCATCGAAGCGTTCATCGGGCTCCTGTGGGTCGTGTCGCTCCTGGCGTACGGTCCCAGCGCCAGGGCCGTCGCCGCGGCGATCTTCGGGACCATCCTTCTGGGCATCGGGGTAATCGACGCCAGGCACAAGATCATTCCCGACGAGTTGAGCCTGGGCGGCCTGGTCATCGGCCTCGCGCTGTCCCTGGCGGGAGGATTCACGGCGCTCGTCGCCGCGCTCCTCGGGGCGGGCGTGGGCTGGGGCGTCCTGTGGATCGTGCGCGTGGCCGGCGGGTGGGTCTTCAATCAAGAGGCGATGGGCTGGGGTGACGTGAAGATGCTCGCGATGGCGGGGGCGTTCGTCGGGTGGAAGAACGCGCTGCTGACGATCTTCGTCGCGGCGCTGCTCGGCAGCGCGTTCTACCTCCCCCTGATGGTCATGAAGATCAAGCAATGGCGGCGCTACGAGCTGCCCTTCGGCGTCTTCCTCGCCCTCGGCGCGGCCGTGACCTTCGTGTTCGGGGACGCGATGATCTCCTGGTATGCCGACTTTTTGAAAGTGCACTGAGCCTCTCCCGCATGGGCGATCCCTTCGCAGGTCTCTTCGACACGTCCGACATTCTGGAACGGGTGGGCATCGACCTCACGGCGCTGGCGCGCCGCGGCGATCTCGAGCCCGTGCGCTGCCGCGACGCCGAGATCGCTCGGGTCGTCGACATCCTGCTGCGCCAGGGGAAGAACAACCCCGGCCTCGTGGGCAAGGCCGGCGTGGGGAAGACCGCCATCGTCGAAGGACTCGCCCAGCGCATCGCGTCGGGCGAGGTCCCGCCGGCCCTCAAGGACGCGCGCATCCTGCAGCTCGATCACGTGGCGCTCCTCGCCGGGACCGCCTTCCGGGGCCAGTACGAAGACCGGCTGCGCCGGCTCATCAGCGCCATGTCGGCGAACGCGGACCTCATCCTGTTCGTGGACGAGCTGCACAATCTGATCGGGCAGGGCACCGCGATGGGCGTCGCGATGGACGCCGCCAACATGCTCAAGCCCGCCCTGGTGCGCGGCGACATGCGGGTGATCGGCGCGACCACCGGCGAAGAGTACGACAAGTGGGTCCGCCAGGATCCCGCCCTCGAGCGCCGGTTCCAGCCCGTGACGATCGAAGAGCTGGACGCGATCCAGACGTGGGAAGTGCTGGTGGCCCGGCGGTCGCGCCTCGAGCGTCACCACGCCGTCGCGATCGCGGACGACGCGCTCAAGGCGGCGATCGTCCTCACCGACCGCTTCGTCCCCGAGCGTGCGCGTCCCGACAAGGCGATCGACGTGCTCGACGAAGCCTGCGCGCACGCGCAGGCCACGGCGCAAGTCTCCCCCGAGCTCGACCGGCTGATCCGCGAGCGCCGCAAGATCGAGGCATTGATCAAGCGCGGGTTGACGGAGGAGCGAGCACCTGACGAGCCGATGCCAGACCTCGGGACGGTGCTCGATCAGGTGGTGGCGGACTTTCGAGAAATGCTAGGTGGCGAGGGGCGGCGAACGGCGGCGGAGGAACCTGCGCCGACCTCCGCCGCCGTTGGCCGCCCTCCGACGCTCGCCGACCAGCGCAGCGAGCTCGACCGCCTCCTCCGCGAGGAGCTCGAGCGGCAGGGGATCGTCGTGTCGGGCAAGGATGTCGCGCGCGTCGTCGCATCGGCGGTGGGCAAGGGCATCGAATGGACCGGCTGACCGGCGCCGTCGTCCTCGGCGCCGCGCTGGTGATGGTCGCGTGCCGCGAGCGCGCCGAGGCGGTGCAGAGCGAGGCGCAGCTGCGGGACATGGTACGGGGAATGATGCCGTCAGTCGCGCAGGCCGCGCACTTGACCTTCAAGCGGCAGCCCCTGGTCCTCCGCCGCTCGCGCAGCCAGGTGCGGGACTACGTCATTCACAAGTTCGACCAGGATCTCCCGCCGAGCGAACTCGCGGGCCTCGAGGCGGCGTTGCATCGGTTTGGGTTGATTCCTGACTCGATGCAGCTCCGGTCGACGATGATCGACCTGTACACCGAGCAAATCGCGGGCTACTACGACCCCGACTCGAACGCCCTGTACATCCCCGCCGACATCGAGGAATCGACGCTCCGCGTCGTGGTGTCGCACGAGCTGGTGCACGCGCTGCAGGATCAGTACGTCTCGCTCGACTCGATCATCACGCAACAGGGCCACAACGATCGTCGCTCGGCGGCGCAGGCGATCCTCGAAGGCCAGGCCACCATCGTGCAGCTCTCGGTGCTGATGCCCGAGCAGCTCCCGGACACGTTTCCCATCGGCTGGTTCTGGCGGCAGCGGGCGGTGATGGCGCGCCTGCAGACGACACAGATGGAGCGATTCGCGCGCGCACCGCTGTGGTTACGCGAGGGGCTGATCTTCCCGTACTTGGGCGGTGCGGACTTCGTCGTCTGGTTTCGCCGCCACCGCGTCGGCCAGTCGGTGCTCACCACGATGCCGACGTCCACCGAGCAAATCCTCCATCCCGATCGCTTCGCCGCCGGTGACGAGCCGACGGAGCTCGCGTTCGGGCCGGCGCCCGATACGCTGCGGTTCGAAGATGGGCTCGGCGAGTTCGAGACGCGGCTGCTCTTACAACAGCATTTGGGCGACGAGGCGCAGGCGGCGAGCTTGGCGACCGGATGGGACGGAGACCGCTATCAGGTCCTCGGACCGGATGGCGAAGCGTTGGTGTGGTACTCGGTGTGGGATGACGCGGCCGCCGCGGACCGATTCGCGGCGGGCCTCGAGCGGGCATGGCAGACACGACGGGCGGATGGCCGGACGGCCAGACGGTCGGAAAGCAAACGGATTGAGATTGACGGACGGCCCGGGGTTCGGCTCGTAGACGCCCCGGTGCATTGGAAAGGTTGGACGCAGTTACCTCAGGTGCACGTCAGGGCCAAAACCGACTGACCGTGTAGATCGCGAGGCCGACGAGGCCACCCACGATCGTCCCGTTGATCCGCACGAACTGCAGATCCCGTCCCACCGCCAACTCGAATCGCCGCGACGTCGCCTCGGGGTCCCAACCCGCCACGGTTTGCGCGATGAGGTCCCCGATCTCGTGACGGTACTTCTCCACGACGCCTCCGGTCAGATCGATCAGCAGGTCGTCGACCTCGGCGAGCAACGCCGGGTTCGCGAGCACGGCTGAGCCGAACTCGCTGAGCCCGCGATCGAGGGGCCCGGGAGCGCTCGCGTCGCCGCTCGTGGCATAGGCGATGACCGCGTGCCGGATCGTCTCCCAGAGTTTGGCGGAGAGGTCGGCGACCGAAGAGTCGGCGAGCCACTCTTCTTTCATCGCCTCCGCGCGTGCGATGACGTCCGGTGCGTGTTGCAGGCGGTCGATGAAGTCCCGAAGGGCGTTGTCGAACGCGGCGCGCAGCGGGTGCTCGGGGTCCCGGACCATGTCGCGCAGCAGCCGTTCGACCGCGTCGATGATCTTCTGATAGATCTTGTCGTCCAGGACCGGCGGCACCCACCAGGGGGTTTCCGCCCGCACCCGGTCGCGGATCAATTCGCGGTTGTTCAGGACGGCTTCGGCCGCGAGCCGCACCGTCACATTGAGCAGCTCCTCCTGCCGATTGTCACCGAGGACCAAAGCCAGTGTCTTGCCGAGGGCGGGCGCCACGCGCGTCGCGCGGAGCCGCGCGCTGACGACGCGTTGCACCAGGGCCTGCACCTCGTGGTCGGGCAGGGCCTCGAGCGCCTTGGCGAGACCGCCGGCCACCTGCTGGGCGATGCGGCGGGCGTTTTCGGGATCGGACAACCACCGGGCCGCGCGCTCCGCGGGGCGGACGGCGCGCAGGTTGGCGGCCACGACCTCCCGCGACATGAAGTGGTTCTGCACGAAGTTGCCGAGGATCCGCCCGATGCGCTCCTTCCGCGTCGCCACGATGGCGGTGTGCGGAATCGGCAACCCGAGGGGGTGGCGGAACAGCGCGGTCACGGCGAACCAGTCTGCGAGCCCCCCGACGAGCGACGCCTCGGCCGTGGCCCGGACGTAGCCCAGCCACGGATACTGCGCCTCGAACGCCCGGGCCGCGATGAACACGGCGGCGGCGAAGCCCAGCAGGCCGGTGGCTCGCCACTTCATGGCATCGAGCTGCGCTTGCCGGGTTGCGTCGTCGGGGCGCGACCACGCAGGCGTGGTGGGAATGACTGGTGGCGCCGGGCTTTCCTGAGCCATCAGACCAAGATAACCCCCACTTGGATTCGAGTGATTCGCCATTTAGCTTGCAAGGCTTATGTTTACGGCCCTTTCCGAGCAGCTCGGCGCCGTCCTGAAGCGTCTCACAGGCCGCGGCGTGCTCTCGGAGAGCGACGTCACCGACGCGCTCCGTGAGATCCGCCGGCACCTGCTCGAGGCCGACGTCAGTTTCGAGGTGACGCGCGGCTTCGTCGACCGGGTGCGCGAGCGGGCCGTCGGTGTGCTGCAGCTCAAGTCGGTGAGCCCCGGTCAGCAAGTCGTGAAGCTGGTGCACGACGAGATCGCCGGTTTGCTCGGCGGCAGTCGCAGCGGTCTCGATTTCGCCTCCGTAGGCCCGACGGTGATTCTGCTCGTGGGGTTACAAGGGTCGGGAAAGACGACGACGGCGGCCAAGCTGGCGCGGCGACTGAAGCTGGAGCAGAAGGCGCCGTGCCTGGTGGCGGCGGACCCGTATCGGCCGGCGGCGCGGGAGCAGCTGCAGCAGCTCGGCAAGCAGATCGACGTTCCTGTGTTCGGAGCACAGAGCACGGAGCAGGACGTGACGGCGCTCGTTCAGACTGCGCTGCGCGAGGCGGAGTCGGCGCGGTGCCGCACAGTGATCGTCGATACGGCGGGCCGGTTGCAGATCGACGCCGAGTTGATGGATGAGCTGCGGGCCCTCAAGGCCGCGGTGGCCCCGAAGGAAGTATTGCTCGTCGCGGACGGGATGACGGGGCAGGACGCAGTGAAGATCGCCCGCGGGTTTCAGGACGGCGTCGGTTTGACGGGCGTGATCCTGACCAAGCTCGACGGCGATGCGCGCGGCGGTGCGGCCCTGTCGATTCATGGTGTGACGGGCGTGCCGATCAAATTCATCGGCACGGGGGAACGCGTTGTAGGGGCGCAGCATGCTGCGCCCCTACTGGAACCCTTCGATCCGGTGCGCATGGCCGGCCGCATTCTTGGCCAAGGCGACGTGGTCGCGCTAGTGGAGAAAGCGGCGGCGACCGTCGATGCGAAGGCGGCGGAGCGCGTCGCCCAGAAGGCGCGATCGAAGCGCGGCATGGATCTACAGGATTTCCTCGTCGCGCTGAAACAGATGCAGGCGATGGGCCCGATGAAGCAGGTGCTGGGTCTCCTGCCGGGCGTGAACGCAAAGGCGTTGCAGGCGATTCCGGCGGATGACAAGCGCCTCAAGCACGTCGAGGCGATCGTCTTGTCGATGACCCCCGCGGAGCGCGCGGACCCCAGCATCTTGAGCGGGTCGCGCAAGCTGCGGATCGCGAAAGGCGCGGGCAGGCCCGTGCAGGAAGTCAACCGACTGCTGGAACAGTTCCAGCAGATGCGCAAGCTCATGAAAAGGATGTAGGGATCGCATGGCAACTCGAATTCGGTTACGGCGGGTGGGGCGCAAAGGGCAGGCGTATTTCCGCATCGTGGTTGCCGACTCGCGCTCGCCGCGGGACGGACGCTTCGTGGCGACGATCGGCAACTACAACCCCCGCGCGAACCCGGCCGTCATCGACGTGAACGCGGAACAGGCGCTGGCCTGGATGGCGAAGGGCGCGATGCCCACCGACACGGTGCGCTCGCTCCTCAAGAAGGCCGGCGTATTGGGCAAACGCCCCGCGTAGTCGGGCGGCTGCGCAAGCCGCACGGGCAACAGGGGGAGGTGGCGGTGTTCCCCCTCGTGGAGCATCCGGGGAGCGTGTTCGTCCCCAAGGCGCGCGTGTACGTGATGGACGAGGACCGCAAGATTCTGGCGGGGCCGCTCGTCCTGGCCCGGCGCCGGGCCTATCACCGGGAGTGGCTGCTCGGCTTCGAGGGGATCACCTCGCGGGCGGCCGTGGAGGGCTGGCGCGACCAGCTCGTGGCGGTTGCGGACGATGCTGACGGTTAACGTCGTCACGCTGTTTCCCGAATGGTTCGCGGCGCCGTTCGCGACGAGCATTCTGGGACGGGCCGCCAAGGGGGGGCTGGTGCAGTACCGCGTCGTGCAGCTGCGCGACTACACGCACGACAAGCACCAGACGGTGGACGATGCGCCGTATGGCGGCGGGGCAGGGATGGTGCTGAAGGCGGAGCCGTTTGTGGAGGCGGTGGAGGATCTCAAGGTTGCGGGTCCCATCGTGCTCCTGTCGGCTCGCGGGAAGCTCTTCACGCACGACACCGCGGTACGGCTTGCGGTGGGCACGGAGGTGACGCTCCTGTGCGGGCATTACAAGGACGTCGATCAGCGCGTCGTGGAAGTACTGGGCGCGGAAGAGATTTCGATCGGCGATTTCGTGCTGTCGGGTGGCGAACCGGCGGCGTTGTGTGTGGTGGACGCGGTCGTGCGACTACTCCCGGGCGCGCTCGGGGATCACGAATCGGCGTCGAGCGATTCGCATTATGACGGCCTGCTGGCGCCGCCCAGCTACACGCGGCCGCCCAGCTATCGCGGCCTGGACGTACCGGACGTATTGTTGAGCGGCGCTCACGACAAGATTGCGGCATGGCGGGCGGCGCAAGCCGAGCGCCTGACGCGTGAACGGCGGCCCGACTTGTGGGACAAACTAGACGTCTAGGCGCCTAAGCGTCTAGGTATAGAGAGAGGGTAAGCGTATGCAGCGACTGAGAGCGATCGAGCGCGAAGGCATGAAGACCAACATTCCGGCCTTCACGCCCGGCGACACGGTCCGCGTGATGGTACGGGTGCGTGAGGGTGAGAAGGAGCGTCTCCAGGCGTTCGAGGGCGTGTGCATCGCCCGGCGCGGGGGCGGCATGAACGAGACGTTCACCGTCCGGAAGATTTCGGCGGGCGTGGG
>Ga0193723_1000390_pt1 | contig 17144 bp, 12 predicted proteins | sample H2m2metaG_FD_143042 | JGI IMG/M metagenome (GOLD analysis project Ga0193723, IMG submission 143042) | Soil microbial communities from a riparian zone of the East river system, Colorado, United States - H2m2 | ecosystem: Environmental > Terrestrial > Soil > Riparian zone | place: USA: East River...
GAGACATACGCGACGGCGCCATCCTGGCTCACCACCGCGGCGACCGGCAACACGCCGAGCGGAATTGTCTTCAGGAGAGTACCGCTGTCGGCGTCGAAGACGGCAAGCGCGTTGTTCGCCGGGAGCGGCAGCACGGCTACGCGGTGCCCCCCGCCGGCGGCATTCGCGCGCGCCGCGACGGCCGGCGCGCCGGCGATGAAGTCGCCACGCGCCGCCGTAGACCAGCGGACCACGGCGCTGTCCTGACCGCCCCCAGCTCGTTGGGCGACGGAATCGCCGTCGTAGGCCGACAACTGGGTGACGGTGTTGGTAGCCGACATCTCGTCCGATCCGGGCGTCCGGCTCTGCGCGAGCCCACGGGGCAGACGACCCACGCTGCTGAACAGCGCGCGGCCATTCACCGGGTCGATCGCGATGCCCTGGACACCGGAGCGGCCATCGAACGCCGCACTGGCACGTACGACGTTGTCTTGCCACGCGAGGCGGTAGGCGGCGCCGTGCACAGTCACCCAGATCTCGCCTGGCTTCCCGAATCGCACTCCAAAGACGCGATCGGTGAATACGCTCTGGACGCCGGCGGGGGTGACGCGTTGTGCGGTCGCGATGGTGCCGGGGTCGGGAACGTCCCGGCGGGGTTGTGGCGGTGCCGGCCGTTGCGTGGCAGGGGTCTGCAAGAGGATTACAAACGTCAGTGCGAGTCGTGACACGTTCCTAACTCTCCACTGGTAGGTGAGCCCGCCGTTTTACTGCCATTATTATCGGACATGCTCCTCACATTGTGCCTGCTGCTCGACTGCACGTCGCCTTCGCCCGACTCTCTGGGAATCTACTCTGGCCGCGCGCGCCAGCTCGACGTGCGAATCCCACGCGTGGAGGCCGAGGTCGTCATCGACGGCGATCTCGGGGACTCGGCGTGGGCGCACGCCGCGCTGCTGACAGGGTTTTCGCAGTACGCCCCGAACGACGGTGTTTCAGCCGTGGACTCGACGCAGGTGCTGGTGTGGTACTCGAGCAACGCCATCTACTTCGGGATTCGCGCCTACGAGCTGCATGGCCGTCCCAGCGCGACGCTCGCCGACCGCGATCAGATCTTTGGCGACGACAACGTGCAGATCCTGCTCGGCACATTCCACGATGGCAAGAAGGCGTTGATGTTCGCGGTGAATCCGCTCGGTGTGCAAGGCGACGGCGCGCTGGTCGAGGGCGCCAACATCAGCGCCAGCGGCTTCATCGGTGGCGCGGTGATCGGCCGCGAGCAGCCCGATCTGAGTCCGGACTACGTCTTCCAGTCGCGCGGGCGCGTCACGGACTGGGGCTACGAGGTCGAGGTCCGGATCCCCTTCAAGAGTCTCCGCTACCAGCCGAAGCAGCCGCAGGACTGGAGCCTGAACATCGTGCGGCAGATCAAGCATTCCGGGTTCGAGGACACCTGGTTCCCGGCGCTCCGCGCGAGCGCGACGTTCATCGGCCAGTCGGGGAATCTGGTCGGCCTGTCGGGGATGCACCGCGGTCTGGTCGTGGACATCAATCCCGAAGCGACCGGGAAGGCAACCGGCGCACCTACCGCGACCGGGTACGACTACGCCACGGGAAACCCGCAGATCGGCGGGAACGTGCGCTGGGGTGTGACCGACAACCTCACGCTCAACGGCACGATCAAACCTGATTTCTCCCAGGTGGAGTCGGACGCGGGGCAGCTCGCATTCGATCCGCGCCAGGCGTTGTTCTTTCCCGAGAAGCGGCCGTTCTTCCTCGAGGGGAGCGAGCTGTTTCAGGTGCCGCAGAACCTCATCTACACGCGCCGCATTGTGCAGCCGGTTGCAGCGGTGAAGCTCACCGGTAACACGCACGGCACCGACATCGGCTTCCTGTCGGCTGTCGATCAGCAATTCGCCTCGGCGAGCGGCACCGACAATCCGATCTTCAACATCGTGCGCGCGCAACGCGGGCTGGGCCATGGGTCCCGCATCGGATTGGCGTATACCGACCGCATCGAAGGCTCGGACTACAATCGCGTCGCTGATGTCGACGGCCGGCTCGTGTTCAAAGAGATCTACGGGCTGAACTTCCAGCTCGCGGGCAGTCGCACGCGAACCGGCGGCGTGACGACCACGGCGCCGCTCTGGCTCACGCAGTTTACGATTCAACATCGGGTATGGGGTCTACGCAGCGTCTTCGCCGGGATCTCCGATCAGTTCCGCACCTCCAGCGGCTTCCTCGGTCGCACGGGCATCGTGCACTCCTATGTCGACCCGAGCTACACGACGTACGGCAAGGCGGGCGCCTTCCTCCAACGTTTGACCGGCGACATCATCGTAGATGGCATCTGGCAGTATCAGAACTTCATTCACGGCCGCCGGATTCAGGACCAGAAGCTGCACTTCAACGTCAACACATCGCTCCGCGGCGGCTGGAACGTCGGTGCCGGGTACTTCGTGGAATCGTTCGGCTACGATTCCGCGCTGTTCGCGAACTACCGCCTCGAGGTTCCAAAAGCGGGTGGCGGCCTGGACACGATTCCATTCGTCGGACAGCCCACGATTCCGAACGGCGAGTACATCATCCAGATCGGCACGCCGCAGTGGAAGCACTTCAGCGGCGGCGGGTTCTTCCTGCAGGGGCACGACGAGAACTTCTTCGAGTGGGCGTCAGCCGATCTGCTGCTGCTCAGCGTGGAAGTCTCCTATCGGCCGACGGACCGGTTGCGGAACACCTTCGACTATTTCTGGCAGCAGGTCAATCGTCGCACCGACGGCAGTCTCGTGAACGTCGGCCGCGTGGCGCGTGCCAAGCTGGAGTATCAGATCTCGCGGCCGTTGTTCATCCGGCTGGTCGGGCAGTACATCCAGGATCAGACCGACTCGTTGCGCGATGATTCGCGCACGGGGGCACCCATTCTGATTGCCGGGCCGGGAGGCGTCGTCTCGCGGACGACGCCGAGCGCCAACAATCTCTTCCACGTGGACGCGCTGATCAGCTATCAGCCGATGCCCGGAACCGTGGTGTTCGCGGGATACGGCAGCAACATGCTGGACGACGACGCGTTCCGGTTCCGGGGGCTCACACGGACCGATGACGCGCTGTTCGTGAAAATCAGCTATCTGTTCCGCCTCTAAGCACCTTGCGACAGGTCGTCGCGCGTGTACATCCAGACATGGACATTCTCCAAGCCATCGGCAACACGTCCCTCGTGCGTCTTACGAAGGTCGTGCCTACCAACTGCGCGGAGATCCTCGTCAAGCTCGAGTGGGAGAACCCCACCGGCAGCATGAAGGACCGGATGGCGGAGGCGGTGATTGCCCGGGCCGAGGCGGACGGGCGACTCCAGCCGGGTGATACGGTCGTCGAATACACCGGCGGCAGCACCGGCGCGTCGCTGGCACTGGTTTGCGCGGTCAAAGGTTACCGCATTCGGATCGTCACCTCAGAAGCATTCAGCAAGGAAAAGCTGGATCAGATGGCGGCGCTCGGGGCGGAGCTGATCCTCATCCCGAGCGAAGGCGGTCGCACGACGAAGCAGTTGATCCTCGACATGATCGCGGCCGCACAAAAGCTGAGCGAAGAACCGCACACCTACTCGACGGACCAGCTCAACAATCTCGACAGCATCACCGGCTACTACCCCCTCGGCGAAGAGATCTGGACGCAAACGCGAGGCAAGGTCGATGCGTTCGTCCATGCCGTCGGCACGGGGGCCTCTTCGCGCGGCGTCGCGACCGTCCTGAAGCGTCACAAACCCGACATCACGATTGCCGTCGTCGAGCCGGGCGAATCCGCGGTGCTGCGGGGCGGAGCACCGGGGCCTCACAAGATCGAAGGCGTCGGGATTGGGTACCCGCCTCCCCTGTTCGACGGTTCCTTGGTAGATGAGATCATCGCCGTGAAAACCGACGATGCGAAAGCAATGGCGAGACGACTCGCGCGCGAGGAAGGTCTGTTGGCGGGGACGTCATCGGGAGCGAACGTGATCGCGGCGGTGCAGATTGCTGAACGCCTGGGTCCTGGCGGCACAGTGGTCACACTCATGGCAGATTCCGGCTTGAAGTACATGGGCACCGACGTCTACAGGAGATAGGCACATGAGACCGATGCGTCGAATCCACATCCTGGCGTGCGTGATCTGGCTGGCGTCGCCGCTTGCCGCGCAGCAACGCCACACGATCACGCATGAAGACGTCTTTCTCATGAAGCGCGTCGGGTCGCCGGCGATCAGTCCCGACGGCCGTTGGGTCGTGTTCAGCGTCACCGAGCCGTCGTACACGGAGGCCGACCAGGTCAGCGATCTCTGGCTCGTGCCGACGGACGGCAGCGCCGAGCCGCGGCGGCTCACGAACTCGAAAGGCGGAGAGGGCGGCGTTGATTGGAGCCCTGACAGCCGGCGGATTGCGTTCACCGCGCGGCGCGAGGGCGACGATCAGACGCAGGTGTACGTGCTCGACCTGGCGAGCGGCGGCGAGGCACAACGGATCACGAATCTGTCGACCGGCGCCTCGAGCCCCCTGTGGCGGCCTGACGGCAAGGCGATCCTGTTCTCGGGGCTCGTTTATCCAGGCGCGACGACCGACTCGGCGAATCGCGCCGCAGCGGCCGAGCGCAAGGCGCGCAAGTACAATGCACGGGTGTTCGATGCCTCCCCCATTCGGCTATGGGATCATTGGCTCGACGACCGGCGGCCGCATCTGTTCCTGCAATCACTCGAGCCGGGCGCGCAGGCGAAAGATCTGCTGGCGGGGTCGCAGCTCGTGCAGGGCGGAGGATTCGGCGGGCAGCTCGGCACGAGCGGCGAAGATCTCGCCGCTGCGTGGACGCCGGACGGCAGCGGCGTCGTCTTCGCGGCGACCATGAACCGCACTGACTGGACGCATGGCGACGTTGTGCAAGGCCTGTGGCTCGTGAGTGCTGCGGGCGGGGAGCCACAGCGAGTCACTCAGGCACGCGACGACTATGACGCGCCACAGTTCAGTCCCGACGGCAAGACGCTATACGCCGTGATGACACCCACCAACGAGCACACGTTCAACAATCGCCGAGTCGTCGCGTGGGCCTGGCCGCGCAGTGGCCAGCCCGCTCCGAGAGTCGTGACCGGCGGCCTCGATCACTCGGTCGGCAGCTACACGATCGCGCCCGACAACCGCGCCGTCTTTTTCCTGGCCGAGGATGGGGGCCACCAACGGCTGTTTCGCGCGCCGGCGACAGGTGGGAAAGAACAGGAAGTCGGCACCATGACGAGCGGCACGTTCGGCGCCCTGCAGGTCGCTACCGCGACGACGGGCACCGCGTTCAAGATCGCAGCCGTCTGGGAGAGTGCGACGAATCCGCCCGAGATCGTCAGAGTCGATCCGGTCACGGGACGCTGGACGCCGCTCACGAAGTTCAATACCGACCGCGCCGGCAAGATCGATTGGCAGCCGCTGCGCGAGTTCTGGTTCACCTCGAGCCGCGGCAAGCGGATCCACAGCTTCTACGCGGTGCCGCCGGGGTTCGACTCGACGCGTACCTATCCTCTGTTCGTGCTGATCCATGGCGGCGCCGCGAACATGTGGACCGACAACTTTGGCCTGCGGTGGAATCCGCACCTGCTCGGCGCGCCCGGATACGTCGTCCTGATGACCGACTACACCGGCTCGACCGGATACGGCGAGAAGTTCTCGCAGGATATCCAGTTCGATCCGCTCGAAGGTCCGGCCAACGACCTGAACGAAGCCGCCGACACGGCGCTCAAGCGCTTCCGATTCCTCGATGCGTCGCGCCAAATTGCGGGCGGCGCGAGCTACGGCGGCCATCTCACCAACTGGCTCGCGGTGACCACAACACGCTATCGCGCGCTGGTGAGCCATGCCGGCGAGTGGGATCTCGAAACCCAATGGGCGACGAGCGATTTCAATTATGACCGTGAACGCAACGTCGGCGGCCCGCCGTGGGAAGACCATCCCATCTGGCGGACGCAAAGCCCCATGCGGCGCGCCGCGCACCTGCATACGCCCGTGCTCGTGTCGGTGGGCGAGCGCGATTTCCGCGTGCCGATGAACAACGCACTCGAGTTCTGGACCGCGCTGCAGCGCCAACAGATCCCCTCCCGGCTGATCATCTGGCCGGAGGAGAACCACTGGGTTCTGAAAGGCGAGGACAGCCGTTTCTTCTATAGGGAAATGGCGGCGTGGTTCGCGCGCTGGCTGAGCGCGCCGGCGACTACGGGACAGTAGGCCTCGGCTTGCGCGAGCCGATCTCCCGCCGCGACTTCCTCGACGGGATCCTCGTCACCGGCGCCGGACTGCTCGTCCCCGGAAAGGCGCCAACGACGTCCCCAGCCGATGCCTTCAATGGCTACGGCGGCATCGGCGACTACCGGCACTCGAACGGCAACACCTGGGAAGTCCTGAGCGCCGGACACGCGCTGCGCGATGGGGGGGGCGCATTCGAACAGCGGATCGCCGATGCCATCGACACCGGCGAGATGTACGACCTCGTCGCCGTCGGCGGCGGCATCAGCGGGCTCGCCGCGGCGATCTTTTTCCAGAAGTACAAGGGCGGACGCTGCCTCGTCCTCGACAACCACCCGATCTTCGGTGGCGAAGCAAAGCGCAACGAATTCCTCGTCGCCGGACAGCGGCTCACCGCGCACCAGGGCTCGGCGATCTTCCTGGTACCTGGCAAGGGTGGTTACACCGACCGCTTCTACGAAATGATCGGAATGGATCGCTCGTCCTTTGCCTACCAGACGTGGCGCGGACCGTCGCCCGAGATGCCGCTCGCGCACTCGCCTTACGAGACGCCGCAGAACTACGGCTTCTACTTCGGGCCACGATTCGGCCAACGACCCGGTGTGTGGGTGATGGACCCGTGGGGACGGAAGCTGGCGGGCGCCCCGATCGGCGATACCACGAGAGCGGAGCTGTTGCGCTGGGGAACCGACCGCGTCGACGGCCCACGCCCACAAACCGAAGGCGACGCCATTTCTCGCCAGCTCGACTCCATCACACTCGAAGAGCACTTGATGGCGCGACACAACATCAGCCGCGAGACGGTACGGACGTTTCTCTCGCCGATCGAAGGCGGTGGCTACGGGCTGGGTCCCGACGCGCTCTCGGCGTACTGCAACTACGCGATCGAGACCCAGTTTCCGGAAGACGGCGACGACACGCTCGGCGACCAGATGTTCCCCGATGGCAACGGCGGCTTCGCTCGGCTGATGGTGAAAACGCTCATCCCCGACGCCTTCGCCGGTCCGCGCACCGTCGACGCGGTGTGGCAAAGCCGAGTCAACTTCCGCGCGCTCGATCGCGCCGGCCAAGCAACACGGCTCCGGCTGAATTCCACCGTCGTCCGCGTCGAGCACGCCGGCGATCCCGCGAGCGCCCCGCACGTCGTCGTCACCTACGCGAAGGGCAATCGGCTCTACAAGGTCAGCGCGCGCGCGGTCGTCGTGGCGGGCGGTAGCTGGACGGCGAAGCATATCGTGCATGATCTCCCCGCCACCCATCGCGACGCGTACGCGCAGTTCTATCGATCGCCGTGCCTGATGGCGAACATCGCCGTCCGCAACTGGCGCTTCCTCTACAAGATGGGGTTGTCCGGCTGCCGCTGGTTCGGGGGACTCGGCGACTACCTCTCGGTGCGGAAGATGGCGCTCGTCGGCACCGAACCGCGCACCATCGGTCCTGACTCACCGACGGTGCTGACGATCAAGGTCCTGTTCGCGCAGCCCGGTCTGTCGATCGCCGAGCAGGGCAACCGGGGGCGCGCGCAGCTGCTCGGCACCTCGTTCGCGCAGTACGAGCGCGCCTTCCGCGAGCAGCTCGCCGACATGTTCGCCCCTGGGGGATTCGATCCGCGCCGGGACATCGCCGGCATCATTCTCAATCGCTGGGGTCACGCATACGTAAATCCGCAGCCGGGGTTTTTCTTCGGGATCAACGGCCAGCCGGCGCCGAGGGACATCCTGAGGAATCGGCCGCACAGGCGGATCGCGTTTGCGAATACCGATCTCGCTGGCGCCAGCGATCATCGGAACTCGATTCGCGAAGCGGATCGCGCGGTCAAGCAGCTGCTCGACGCTTAAACCTCGTACAGCTTCGACGTATCGGCTTTGGCCAGCTCCACGAGAAACTCCGCAACTTTCTCGGTCACCGCCGCGACGTAGCGCTTGCCCTTCTCCGCCGTCGACGCCGCGGGATTCCCGGAGCCGGTATCGTCGGTGACCTCGGTCCATTTGCGTGGCGCCCACGCCCACCCTTCACGAAATGCGGGGATTTTGAACTTCCGCGCGGCGCCGGGGCCGGCCTCGGACAACGGCAGCACGAGCTCGGGCGCGATGTGCTGCATCACGCTGGTCTCCATCTCGCCCGCGTGATCCCCCTGATCCGAGAAGAAGCCCTTCAGGTCGAGCACCTTGTACCAGTTCACGACGCAGAGGAACAGCGAGACCTGCGGCTGTAGCTCACGAATCATTTGGCGAAAATCGTTTGCGCCGTGCCCATTGAGAATCACGAGCTTCCCTATTCCCTGCTCCGCCAGTGACATCGCGACATCGCGCAGCACCAGCGCCTGGGTACTCGGGTTCATGTTGATGCAGAGCGGGATGTCGAGCTGCCCCGTGTTGACACCGAACGGCACGCCGGGCAGCACCACGACCTTGGCCCCGCGCTGCCACGCCCGCTCGGCGGCGAGCGCAGCGACCGCCTCAGCCTGGATGTTGTCCGTCGTGTACGGGAGGTGATAGTTGTGGGCCTCGGTGGCGCCCCACGGCAACACGGCGACGTCGTAGCGCGTGTCGCGCACGGTCTTCCACGTCAGCTCGTCGAGAATGTATGGTCGCATGCTCGATTCTACACTCCCGGGGGTTGACGCGCCTACTCCCATCCCGTCTCTTCGTGTCCGGTCCAATCACTCATGCGCACCTTGGAGGAATCGATGCAGCGAATCGTGTGGAGTCTCGTGTCGCTCGCGCTGGTGGTTACGCCCCTGCCAGCCCAGGGACTCCGCGACAAGATCTCGCAGCTCTTCATTTTCGCGAGTGGCAAGGACCCGCTGTTCCTGGGGGGGACCGCCGGCTCCGATTCGGCGACAGCGGTGCATGCCGATCACTTCGTTCCTTCCGCCAATGCCGACAACGGTTCGCTCATCGCCTTCATCAGCTCGGCGATCAGCCAGAACGCCGGAAACCTGCCCGTCAGCGCCACCAGCGGCGGTTCGACTTTCCGGTTCGAGGCCGGGGTCCCGGTGCCGACCTCAGGATCGCCGGGCGCCGTCTTCGGCGAGCGAGCCCCGACGCTCGGCCGCGGCCGCGTGTTCGTCGGCGCCAACATCAACCGCCTGCATTTCGAGACGCTGCGCGGCGTGAACATGCACGACATCGAGATGACGTTCACGCACGAGAACGTGACGGGCGCGGCCTGCGACAGCATCGTCGGATCGTCGTGCACGCCCTACGGCGTGCCGACGCACGAGAACGACGTGATCGACCTGCGGCTGGCGCTCGACCTCGACATGACGGTGACGTCCTTCTTTGTCACCTTCGGGCTGGCCGATCGGGTCGACATCGGCGTGGCCCTCCCGATCGTCTCGACGACGCTCCGCGGCACGAGCGACGCGCAAATCGTGCCGTTCGGCGGCACGACGGCGCAGCATTTCTTCGGCGGCACCTCGGCGAACCCCGAACTCTCGACATCCCGGTTCGTCGAGGGCTCCGCCACGGGGGTCGGAGACATCGCCACGCGGGTCAAGGTCAACCTGACCCGCACGGAGCGCACCAGTTTCTCCGTGCTGGCCGACGTGCGCTTCCCGACCGGCAGCGCCGAAGACCTGCTCGGCTCGGGCCACATTGCGGCTCGCGGGCTTGGCATCCTGTCGGCGCGATTCGGGGCATTCTCGCCCCACGCCAACGTCGGATATCTGTTTCGCGGCGGCAGCTCGCAGAACAGCTCGGTGCTGGCGACGGTCGGGTTCGACCACGTCATGGCGCCGTGGGCCGCGATCGCGGTCGATGTGGTATCCGAGCTGCAGGTGGGCGAGAGCAAACTGCGGCTGCCTGGCACCGTCACCTACGATCTGCCGTTCCGTCGTACCGTCGAGCCGACGAACATTCCCACCGAACGCGATGATGTGATCAACGGCTCGTTCGGTTTCAAGTTTGTGACGCACAGTGGAATCATTCTGGTGGCCAACACCCTCTGGCCCTTGAACCGGGGCGGGCTGCGGCCGAACGTGCTTTGGACCGCCGGACTGGAATACAACTTCTAGACGCCGAGACGCCTAGGTCTAACGGATCGCGGTGATCCGCCAGCCGCCAGCGTCTCGGGCGAGGGTTGCGCGAAACGTCACCGGGCGCCGCTCGGGACGTCCGGTGCTGGCGTTGTCGTATTCGTAGACGCCGCTCACGCCCGCGTCGGCTGTCGTGGCGGTGAGATTCAGGGTCGCCACGGTGAGCGTCGCCTTGAGATTCCGCACACGGTCGAAGAACGTCTGCCAACTCCCCTGCTGTGCCGTCGTGAGCCCCGGATATGCGTGTCGCACCTGTTCGATGTCGCGCGATTCGATGGCGCCCGCGTAACCCGCGATCACCTTCTCGATATCCGGCCGCGGGTCAACCGCGACAGGCGCGACGGGGACGGGCGCCGGCGGCGGCGCTGGCGGCGGCACCGGCGGTGGGGTTGGAGGGGGGGATTCCGCGACACGGCGCGGCTCGGTGTCACGACTGCCGCGAGCTCTCGCCTGACGCTCGGCGTCCGCCCACTGCGCTGACGCCGTGGCGAACTGCATCATCGCCTCCGCGACGCGCCGAGCCGCAGCCAGCGATTCCCCACTCGCGAACGCCGTCTGGCCGGCGCTGAGATCGGCGGGCGTCGCGCCCGCCAATGCGGCCCGCTGTGCGGCGCGCAGCGCGCTCGTGCGCAGCGATCCAATCATGCTGTCGTCGCGTTGCGCGGCGACGCTGGCTCGAACGTTCGTCGGAGGGGTCGGCTCGGGACGCACCACCGCGCGGCTCGAGTCACCGCGCACAGCCGTGGCTGGGACGGAATCGTGGACGGCCGCGACCGGCGCCGGCGTGCGCGGACCCAACAGTGGCGTCACTGATCCCCAGAACCGCCACAGCGCGAACCCAGCCACCGCAACCGCCGCGCCGACAGTCGGCCACAGCCAGCGCCGGGGCCGGCGGAACGTGGGGCGCGTCCGCACCCTCGACAACGCGATCGGGCTCGATGGTGTCTTGGGGCCGACGAGGTGACCGGCGGCGCGCGCGAGCGAGCTCATCTGCTGCCGGATCGGATCATCGCGACGGAGCGAGGGGCGGCCGCTCACCGCCACAACGTCGTCCATGCTGGGCCAGCGGCTGGCAGGATCCTTCTCCAGCATGCGCATCACCGCCGCCGCCAGATTGGGCGGACAGTCGGGGCGGAGATCCGTCACGGGCCGTGGCGGCTGGTTGAAGTGCGCGTACATGATGGACATGATCGAGTCGTCCTGAAACGGCACCGTTCCGGTCAACATCTCGTACGCCACGATGCCGAGCGAGTACTGATCCGACGCGCCGGTCAGCTCCTCCGTCGTGGCGCACTGTTCGGGACTCATGTAGGTCGGCGTGCCTACCGTCACGCCGGTCATAGTGAGCCCCTGGGCCTGCACGACCTTGGCGATGCCAAAATCCGTGACGACGGCCCAGCCTTCTTCATCGAGCATGATGTTCGCCGTCTTGATATCGCGGTGAATCACGCCGTGGCGATGCGCGTACCCGAGGGCATCGGCCACCTGCGCGAGGATCGCCTGCGTCATCGTGATCGGTAAATGGCCGACGTCGCGGACGATGGCGTCGAGTGAGCGTCCCTGCACGTGCTTCATGACGAAGTACAGGACTTCGTTGCTGTCGTTGACAGCGTAGATCGGGATGATGTGCGGGTGGCTGAGCGCCGCGGCGGTGCGCGCTTCGCGTTTGAAGCGCTCGACCATCCCCTCCCCCATCGCGAGCAGCGCCGGTGCAAGCACCTTGATCGCCACCTTGCGATCGAGTGCCAGATCGTGAGCCAGGTAGACTGTGGCCATGCCGCCGCGCCCCACTTCGACCAGGATCTCGTACCGTCCCAGGGTCGCCCGGCGCAGCGCAGCGAGCTGCGCCTCCGACGCTTCGGGACGCGGCTCGAGGACCGCCCCGGACGGCGTGGCCAGGGTGGGCCCCGACCACGGACGATGCACGGGGATGCCGGTGCCGCACCGCGGACAAAACGACGCCCCCGAAACGAGGCTCGCGCCGCAACGCTGGCAGGAAGTTGTGGGATTTGAGGTCATTCCAGCGCCTAAGATAACGCCCTAACGGCGAAATCGGCGCCTCGGTCTAAACCTCTAGACTGCCGGCCGACTTGCCAGCATCGCCCGCCGCGCGAACAGCGCGATCGGCGTCCCGATCAAGAATGCGTGCACGGCGATGCTGAGCAGCACCCACAGCAGGTTCCGCGAGCCCGGATTCGCCGCCGAGAGCGGCACGACGATGTAGTTCATGATGCTGTACAGCAGTACGCCGTACATCGGACCGTACACGAACGGCTTTTCCCATAGATCCGACCAGCGCCGCGCGAACAGGTAGTAGGTCACCGCCATCGACGTCGCGATGAAATAGTGGAGCGCGAGACCGAGCGCCGCGCTGCGCCATCCTCCGGTGAAGCTGGCATCGCCGAGGAGGCCCGAAGCGACGGACTGGAACACGCGCGACGGCAGGACGCCACGCTTCAGATACCAGAAGGTGCACGCGTACGTGATGTCGAACGAGCCGGCGACGAGGCCACCGAGCAGCACGTAGAAGGCGGGCTTTTTCATGGGTTCCAGGGCAACACGGTATGGGTTCGACTGCTCTCGGCAGCCAGCACCAATCCACGCATCACATCGAGCGACCACTCCGGCGTGACGGCCAGCTCCGCCGTTCCGAGCATCGCGTCGCGGACGTTTTCATAATACTGCGTGAAACTCGACCGGCGGGTCGGCACTGTGCGCGTTGCGTCAGACGTGATGAGCATGCCGTGGAACTCCGGCGGATCGGCATCCCAATCGGGCTCGTCCGGCGTGCGGCCCTCCTTGAGGGCCGCCTCCTGTGGATCCATCCCGTATTTGACGAAGGATGCCTTCGTGCCGTTCACAAGCCAGGTCGGTCCGACGGGCGGCCTGAGCATCGAGGCGCGCAGGACGGCGCGAATATGCGGATAGTAGAGCGTCACGTCGAAGGCGTCGTCGATCCGGCCGTGATCCCGCTCGATCCGAATGTCCGCACTGATCGCTTCGGGAATTCCAAACAGCACCAGTGCCTGATCGAAGAGGTGCGGTCCGATGTCGAACCACACGCCGGACCCGGGCAGCGGTTCCTCGCGCCAGGCATTCGGCTTCTGCTCGGGACGGAAGCGGTCGAAATGTGATTCGAACAGGACGACTCGGCCCAGTGCCCCTTCCCCGACGACGTTCTGCACGGTGACGAAATCGCCGGTGTAGCGGCGATCCTGGTATACGGTGATGATGCGCCGCTGTTGCCGTGCGATCTCAACCAGGTCTTTCGCCTCTTCGAGCGTGGGCGTGAACGGCTTGTCGACCACGACGTGGCGCCCGGAGAGGAGCGACTGTTTCGCGATGGCGTGGTGCGAGGTGTTGGGCGTCGCGACGACCACGAGGTCGATCTTGCGTGTCAGTAACTCGTCAAGGCTCCGGACGAATTCCACATCCGGATAGCGCTGGTCAGGGGGACCGTGCCGCTGCACAATCGTGGTGAGGCGGAGGCCATCGACGGCGCGAATGACAGGCGCGTGGAAGACCTTGGCCGCGAAACCAAATCCCACGAGACCCACGTTGAGCATGACAGAGTTTCGCACTACCTCGGACGAAAGGGGAGGTCCGCCATGGTCCCGCTGCTGATGCTCGCGTGCCTCGTGCAGGCCCCGGAAACGTTAGATGTTACGACCGTCGGGAAGGATCCGCGCTGGCAGGTCGCGGGCCGCACCGCCTCAGTCGTCGACACCAATGGAAAGCACGCTCTCAAACTGCCGCTTGTCCCGATTATGGGGCTGGTCTGGCTGAAGGGCTATGACTTCGGGAACGGCGTCATCGAAGCCGACATTCTGGGACAGAGCCAGCCGCCGCAGAGCAGTTTTGTGGGCGTCGCGTTCCGCGTGGTCGATGCGCAAACCTACGACGTCGTGTACGTCCGACCTTTCAACTTCCGTGTGACAGACTCGACTCGTCACAGCCACGCGGTGCAGTATGTCTCCCAGCCGAGCTGGCCGTGGCAGCGGCTGCGGTCAGAGCACCCCGGTCAGTATGAGGCCGCCGTCGTGCCGGAGCCCGACGGCGACCAGTGGTTTCACGTGCGTGTGGTGATCGAGCGCCCGAAAGTGAGCGTGTTCGTCAACGACGCCAGAACGCCGGCGCTCGTCGTCAACGAATTGAGCGACCGGACGCACGGGTCGATTGGGCTTTGGGTCGGCGACGGCTCGGGCGGTCACTTCGCCAATCTGCGGGTGACGCGAAAACCCTAGCCCTTCGGCTGCGGGACGATACGCAGGTACGGCTTGGGCGCCTTCCAGCCGTTGGGATAAACCTTCTTCGCGTCTTCGTCCGAGACCGAGCCCGCGATGATGACGTCGTCGCCCTGTTTCCAGTTGACCGGGGTCGAGACCTTGTGCTTCGCCGTCAGCTGCAGCGAGTCGATCACGCGCAGCACTTCGTCGAAGTTGCGGCCCGTCGTCATGGGATAGACGATGATCAGCTTGATCTTCTTGTCGGGCCCGATGACGAACACGTTGCGCACCGTCTGATTGTCAGCGGCGGTCCGGCCATCGCACGTGCCGTCGAGGTTCGCCGGCAGCATCCCATACAGTTTGGACACCTTGAGATCGGTGTCGCCGATCATCGGGTAGTTCGGCGCGAACCCTTGCGTCTCCTTGATGTCGTTCGACCAACGGGCGTGATTCTCCACCGGGTCGACGCTCAACCCGACGATCTTCGTGCGCCGCTTGTCGAATTCGGGCTTGAGCTTGGCCATGTAGCCGAGCTCGGTGGTGCAGACCGGCGTGAAATCCTTGGGATGCGAAAACAGCACGGCCCACGAATCGCCGATCCATTCGTGGAAGCGCATGCGGCCTTCAGTGGTTTGAGCTTCGAAATCGGGGGCGATATCGCCGAGCTGGAGCGCCATGACGGTACCTCGAAGAAGTATTCGCTGAAGGCCTGAACCTACCCCGAGATCGACGATGCGCTAGAACGCGATCTGGACCCCGGTCGTCAGGATACGGTCGGTCTTCTTGAAGCCGGGGACCGGGTCGTTATCAAAGCGAATCAGATACGACAGACGAAGTCCAATTTGCCGGGAAAGTGGCGCCGTCAGGGCCGTTTCCGAATTGATACGAATGTCGTCCGCGGTCTTGAGATTCGACACCCACTCCACCATCTCGGTTACGAATGACTTGCCGGCAAAGAGGTGCTTGAAGTTGGCTGCCGTACGCGCCGCACCGAACGTTCGCGGCAGGACGCCGGTATTCCGCTCGCGCGTGATTGTAATACCGGTCTCCAGGCCGAGCGTATCCCGCGCGCTCTGCAGCAGACCAATTGCGACACCGGGACCGCCGAGCCAGCGCGACACGAGTCCCGCGAATGGATCGCGCTGAAATGTGAGCAGGGCATAGGCGCCGATGCGGTTGGTGAGCGGGTATTGGGCCCGCACGCCGGCATCGTAGGATTCCGTGGTGGTCGCGCCATCGGTCTTGCCGTACAGAACCTTGCCGTTCTGAGTCAGCACCACGCGACCGAACGTGTCGGAGAGCTTTTCACCGAGATTGAGGCTCGTGAAATTGGCATTGCCGGACGCATTCACGAAGCCCAGATCGAGCGTGACCTGCTGTGCGGCGGAGCATGAAACGACGACGAACGTGGCGGCGACGACGAGACCAGGGGTGCGCATGACTACAAGATACCTCCACAGTCCGGAATTGATCAGTCGCTCGTCATGATGAACAGCGGCTTGCCGTCGAACTGATAGATCGGCCGGAGTCGTTCCGTGTTGTAATACTTCGAGACGGCCACGACTTTCTTCTCCGACGTCACGCTCGACAGCGGCACGGTGTCGTAGAACCCCTTGTGAATGCTCACCAGCCGGCCGTACTGCTTCTTCACCACCAGGTCGAGCGCCATGTTACCGAACGCCATCGGGACGATCGAATCGAGCGCGTCGGGATCGCCGGAGCGGACGAGGTACCCCAGGCGCTGGTTCACGACGTCGATGCGCCGGCCGTTGTTGTACTTCGGCGACAGCTCCTTCAGCGCAGCCCCGATGCGGTCGCCGATCCCGCCCAGCTTGCGGTGGCCGAACATGTCCGTCTCTTCGCCCTCGAAGCTCATCCCCTCGTGGGAGGTGAGGCGCGATCCCTCGGAGATCAGGACGACGGAATAGCGGCTCGGATTCTTGTTGCGATCCTGCGTGAGCAGCTCCGCCAGATGTTCCACTTCGACAGGGTATTCGGGGATCACACAGCGGTCCGCCGCGCCCGCCATCGTCGGCAGCAGTGCCGTGAACCCGGCGTAGCGGCCGAAGACCTCGATCACCAGAAAACGCTCGTGCGAGCCCGCGGACGTGCGCAGCCGGTGCGTCAGCTCGATCGTCCGCGTCACGCACGTACTGAAGCCGATGCAGTAGTCGGTGCCGTAGACGTCGTTGTCCATCGTCTTCGGGATCGCGACGACGTTCAGTCCCTCGTCGTGCAGCCGCTTCCCGTAGCTGAGCGTGTCGTCGCCGCCGATAGGAATCAAGACATCGATGCCGATGTGCTCGAGGTTCTTGATGACGTCCTTCGTGATGTCGTTCGTCTTTTCCGTGTAGCCGCTGAGGTGCGCCGGGACGCGCTCCTGCGGCAGGTGACTCGGCCGCACGCGCGAGGTGTGGAGGAACGTGCCGCCGGTGCGGCCGGCGCGGTTCACGATGGCTTCCGTGAGCGGCAGAACCTGTTCGCTGTTGTCCGCGCCCTTGTCGCGCGAGTAGTCGACCAGCCCGCCCCAGCCGTGCCGAATGCCGACGACCTTGTACCCGTCGCGCAGGGCGCGAATCGTGATGGCGCGGATGGCGGGATTGAGTCCGGGGACGTCGCCGCCGCCGGTGAGGATGCCGATGGTGCCTTTGCTCATGG
>Ga0193723_1000391_pt1 | contig 17089 bp, 12 predicted proteins | sample H2m2metaG_FD_143042 | JGI IMG/M metagenome (GOLD analysis project Ga0193723, IMG submission 143042) | Soil microbial communities from a riparian zone of the East river system, Colorado, United States - H2m2 | ecosystem: Environmental > Terrestrial > Soil > Riparian zone | place: USA: East River...
TTAATTGGGTGATAGCGCCGTACCCGTCGAGCGCCATCGGTGCTTCTGCAGTGCAACCGCTCGACCTGGTGGCGGCGTACACCACCTTCGCGAATCTCGGTACGCCGATGGAGCCGCGCTTCATCTACCGTGTCGAAGACAGAAATCGGAAAGTCGTACTGAGGCGTGAAGTGCGTGCGCTCGCTCCCGCGCTGGATCCGCGGGTTACGTACGTCGTACGCGACATGATGCGCGACGTGGTCGAGCGCGGCACCGCGACCCCGGTCAGAGAGTACGTACCTGCTTCGATTCCGGTCGCGGGAAAGACCGGAACTACGAACGACAACACGGATGTCTGGTTCATCGGGCTGACGCCCGATCTGGTCGCCGGTGTTTGGCTGGGATTCGACAAGCCGACGTCGATGGGCAGGGGCGCCGGCGGTGGTTCGTTCGCCGCGCCCGTGTGGGGGAGAATGGTAGCGCGTTACTACGCTGCGAAACCAGAGATTCTCACATCGCGCGATTCCGCTCAGTGGACTCCGCCGCTCGGAGTCATCATGGGTGAAGTGGATCGCACCACCGGCGAGCTCGCGACCGATCAGACTCCGGCGGACCGTCGCTACACGGAGTACTTCATCGAAGGTACGGAACCGCCCTCACTGAGGGCGGATCCGTGGAAGGTCTTTGGCTGGGGGCCGATCATTTTCTAGTGCTCGAGGGAAGAGGGAAGAGAATGTCCGCTTCCCGCTTCCCGCTTCCCGCTTCCCGCTTCCCGCTTCCCGCCTACGCGACTCCCATTATCTCAAGAGGCCGTGCCGCCTGCTCGCCCGGCTCCGCCGGGACGAGCGCGATCTCCAGCACTTCGTTCAGAGTTTCCACTGGATGGAACTCGAGGGTCTTCCGCACTTCCTCGGGCACATCCTCGATGTCGGCTTCGTTTCCCTTCGGGATGATGATGGTCTTGATTCCCGCCCGATGGGCGCCGAGCACCTTCTCCTTCAACCCACCGATCGGCAGCACACGTCCGCGAAGTGTGATCTCGCCTGTCATCGCGACATCCTGCTTGACCGGACGATCTGACATCTCCGACACCAGTGCGGTGGCGATGGCGATACCAGCCGAAGGGCCATCCTTTGGAATTGCGCCCGCGGGCACGTGGATGTGCGCCTCGATCGCTCCGAGCCTGTCACGCGGAATGCCGAGCTTGGCCGCGTTGTTCGTGGCATAAGTGAATGCCGCGCGCGCCGATTCCTTCATGACGTCGCCGAGCTGACCGGTCAGGATCAGCGACACGGCGCCGTTAGGACCGACCGTTGCCGACCCATCGCCGTCGGGCTTTCCGTAGTAGCGCCTGATCGACGCCTCGACGAACATGATGTCGCCGCCCATCGGCGTGTAGTACATGCCAGTCGCGATCCCGACTTCGCTCTCCGCCAGCGCATGCTCCGGATGAACGCGCGGCCTGCCAAGCAGATCTCGCACGCCCTCCGCGTCGACGACTTGCTTCACGTCTTCGCTCGACGCGATCTTCCGTGCGAGCTTGCGTGTGACGGCGCCAATCTGGCGCTCGAGCTGTCTCACTCCACTCTCACGAGTGTAGTTCGACACGATCGACATGATCGCTTCTTCGGTGAAGGTTATTTGCTTGTCGTTGAGTCCCGACTCCTCGAGCTGACGTGGCAGCAAATACTTCTTGGCGATCTCGGCTTTCTCCTTCTCGGTGTAACCGGCGAAGTCGACGACTTCCATGCGGTCGAGCAGCGGGCCTGGAATGTTCTGCACGAAGTTCCCGGTCGCGATGAATATCACTTCGCTCAAGTCGAACGGGATGCCGAGGTAATGATCCGTGAAAGTGTCGTTCTGGGCTGGATCCAGCACCTCGAGCAAGGCGCTCGACGGATCGCCCTGGTACGACGTGCCGAGCTTGTCCACTTCATCGAGCAGGAAGACCGGGTTTTTCGTCCCCGCCTGCTTGAGTCCCTGGATGATTCTGCCTGGCATTGCTCCGACGTAGGTGCGACGGTGGCCACGGATGTCGGCTTCGTCTCTCGCGCCACCAAGTGCGACGCGCACGTACTCACGTCCCAGTGACCGCGCGATCGACTTGGCGATCGAGGTCTTGCCTACGCCCGGCGGGCCGATGAAGAGAAGGATCGGTCCCTTCGCCATGGCGCGGGATTTCGCCTCGGCCTTGTCGGTGATGGCCCGATCGGCTTTCTCTCCCACCGCGAGTGTCGGAGTTGCATCGTCTTTTTCCGTCAGCAGGCGAGCGGCGGGCACTTCGCCCGTCTTCTCGACTTCATCTGCGAGCTGAGTCGCGCGCAATTGCCTCACGGCGAGAAACTCGAGAACGCGATCCTTCACGTCCTTGAGACCGTAGTGATCTTCCTCGAGCACCGCTTCGGCGTGCTTCAGCTCGAGCTGATCGTCCGATCTCTTGTTCCACGGCAGCTCCGCGATCCACTCCAGATAAGTGCGGATCACCTGTGCTTCCATGGACTCGCGGCCGGCCCGCTCGAGTCTCCCGAGCTCGCGCTCAACTTCCGCGCGCGCCTCTTTCGAGAGCTCGAGTTTCGCGAGCTTGTCGCGGAGCTCCGTGATCTCCTTGCTCGAATCGTCGTCGCCCAGCTCCTTCTGAATCGTCTTGAGCTGCTCGCGCAGATACATCTCGCGCTGGCGCTCTCCCAATTCCTCCTGGACCTGCGACTTGATGTCTTCCTGCGCCTCGAGCAGCCCGACCTGGCGCTGCACGTGGACGAGGACGCGGCGCAGCCGCTCCTCGACGCTCAGAGTCTCGAGAAGTCCCTGCTTTTCGGGGACGGGAAGCTCGATGTAGCCCGCGACCAGGTCGGCAAAACGGCCCGGCTCGGTTACCGAATCGAGAACCTGATGAACGACTTCCTCCGGAAGTCCTCTGCGTTCACCGAGCTCAGCCGCGCGTTCGCGCGTTTCTTTCTGTAACGCAGTGAATGCAGGATCGTTCTCTGTTTGAGGGTTCATCTCCTCAGCAGGCACGATTACCGCGCTCAGAAATCCGTCGGCTGTTGAATATTGAAGAGCGGTCGCGCGCTGCTCGCCCTGCAGCAGCAGCTGAACGCCGCCAAGTCCACGTTGAATCTGCCCGATGCGCGCGATAACACCCATCGAGTAGAGGATGTCGGACGTCGGCTCTTCGGTGTTGTCGCGCTGCGCAACCGCGAAAACGAGGCGGTCGCCCTTGAGGGCGGACTCGATTGCTCGAAGAGTTGAAGGCCTTCCTGCCGCAATCGGCTGGGTGAGGCCTGGGAATATCACAGTCCCCCTCAAAGGGAGAACCGGGAGTGTTTGACGGTGTGCCATTGTCATTCCTAGTACAAGATTCTTATTTAGATACTACTCCGCAGCCCTCCCATACTGCATCTTTTGCTCTCGTGGATTTACGCCAGCAAGGCACGAATCGCAACACTGGACCTGCTGAATTGACGCGGCCAAATGCCAATTAGTCCAACCGACGAGCTCGGCACACATGTGGCTGAAGTGCTCTCTGCAAACTATGAGCTAGAGAGCGAGATCGGCCGCGGCGGTATGGGCATCGTGTATTGCGCGAAAGACAAACGTCTCAAGCGCGAGATCGCGGTCAAGGTCCTGCCTCCGGAGCTGAGCTTTCGTGCGGACATCCGCCAGCGGTTTCTGCGCGAAGCAGAGACCGCCGCGCAGCTCAATCACCCGAACATCGTTCCGATTTACACCGTCGAAGAGCGCGACAACCTCGTCTACTTTGTGATGGCGTACATCAAGGGTGACAACCTGGGCCAGCGACTGCAGCAGCACGGCCCGATACCGCCGGTCGAAGTGCGCCGCATTCTCCGGGAAGTCGCTGACGCTCTCGCTTACGCCCACCACCGCAACGTCATCCACCGCGACATCAAGCCCGACAACATCATCATCGACGAAGAGACCGGTCGCGCGATGGTGACGGACTTCGGCATCGCGCGCGCTCTCACTGATAGCGGCGATTCGCGTCTCACCGCCACGGGCATGGCCATTGGAACGCCGGCGTACATGTCGCCCGAACAGTCCGCCGGCGACCACGCCATCGACGGACGGAGCGATCTCTATTCGCTCGGCGTCGTAGGCTACCAGATGCTCTGCGGCCAGCCGCCATTCGTCGCCAACAACACGCCGTCGATGCTCGTCAAGCACCTGTCGGAAAGGCCGGTTCCGGTCGACGAACGCTGGCCCGACCTGCCGCCCGATCTTTCGCGCGCGGTCATGATGTGCCTGGAGAAGGATCCAAACGACCGCTTTCCGAGCGCCGCGGCCTTCTCTGCTGCATTGAACGGCGGCTCGATGCCGACGCTGGCCACTCGCGCCACGACTGCGCCCACTTCTCCGCAGCCACGGCGCGACGTCGAAGTCACGTCCTCTCTCCGCGACCGCTACACTCCGGCGACCCAGACACCGTACACACCGTCGGGGACGCCGTACTCTCAGCCGTCGGCCGAGGAGCTGAGCAAGTGGAATGCTCCGATGGTCGTCTCGTTCCGGCGTAAGCTCGCGCCGTATCTCGCGGTGAACGCGATCCTGGTTCCGATCTCGCTTTTCTCGGATCACAGTTTTCTCGCGCTCACAGTCATCTGGACCGTGGCGCTCGCATTCAAGTACTCGAAGCTGTGGGCGGCGGGCTACGATTGGCGCGACGTGTTCCGCCAGCCGCGTGATCGCCTGATCTTCGACGTGGCGGCTGAGACCATCGATGACGCGCGCGCTCTGTTCGACGACAAGAAGCGCGCGGAAGTTCGCGCTCGCGCGCGCTCGCGAGGGCAGGGACTTTTCTTGCCGGTGCCTCCGCTGCCCTCGATGCAGCCGTTCCAGCCATATCCGAGAACTGGCGGCCCGACGACGAGTCCGATTCCCGCCGGCGCTCCCGCGGCGTTCGCTGATTCCCGATACGGTTCGGCGATACGAGAGGCGGAGTCCGACCATCGCGAGATCCACCGGCAGCTTCTCAACATGCCGTCGAACGAGAGGGAGCAGATTCCCGAGGTTGCGGCGTCGGCCGACGCAGTCTTCAGAAAGGTCCAGCAGCTCGCGCTCTCCCTCTCCGACATGGATCGGGGATCCGCCGGACAGTCGCCGGAAGTAGTGGAGAAGGAAATCACCACTCTGGAAGCGCAAGCGAATCCGCTCGACTACAACGCGAGCGAAGGACGCGTGCGACGGCTCGCCGTGCTGCGCCGTCAACGCCGCGCGCTCGTCGACGTCGGCCGCAAGAAGCAGGAAGCCCAGATAAGGCTGGACAACTGCCGTCAGCTCCTTCGATCGATGCGTCTCGAGCTGGTGCGATTCCGCACTGGCGGCCTCAACGCGCAGCCGACGGGGCTGACCATGGTCACCCAACAGGCACAGAGCGTCGTCAGAGAGATGGGATATCTCTCCGACGCCAACGCCGAGCTAAACGCGCTCTGATTCCAGGCGCATTACGCGTCGGGCATCGACAATCATGATCACAACAGCACGCATCGGAACGATCGCGTTCTCTTTTGTTTCACTCGGCTGCCAACACCAGGGAGACGCATCCGTGCAACCGGGCGTTGTGGGCGACATATCGCAAGCCGGCCCACCATCGTCGACGGCTCGCAGCACCAGCTCAACGCCCCGCGCGATCGTTCGAGTTCCGACTCCGGATACACTTCGTGGACTTTACGTGAACCGGTGGGCAGCGCTCGGGCGAAAGCTCACCGATCTCATCGCAGTCGCGAGATCAACGCGCTCGTCATCGACGTCAAGGATGACCGTGGATTCGTGCTCTATCGCTCGAACGTTCCTCTCGCGCGCGAGATCGGAGCGGACACCGCCGATGGGCACTGGATGTCGAGCTCGAAGCTTCGCGCCGTTCTCGACACGATGGTCGCTCACAACATCTACCCGATCGCGCGCATCGTCGTCGCCAAGGACCCGTTGCTGGCGCAGAAGAAACTCGATCTCGCGATCAAGCGGAAATCCGATCTCAAGCCGTGGCTCGACAAGAATGGAAAGCCCTGGCTCGATCCACATCAGCGCGTCGTGTGGCAGTACGCCGCAGATCTGGCGCTTGAAGCGTACGAGATGGGCTTCAGCGAAGTTCAGTTCGACTACGTGCGCTTCCCGGACGAGAAACGTCTCATTTCCGAAACCGTGTATCCATTGGCCAACGGTCGCACGCGCGCCCAGGTCATTCGCGACCAGCTCGGCTTCGTTCGCAACGCGCTCAAGCCGAAGGGGATGCGCGTCACAGCCGACGTGTTTGGATTGACTGCGACCGACACTACGGACATGGGCATCGGGCAACGCTGGGAGATGTTCGTCGACCAGGTGGATGTGGTGCTGCCGATGATCTATCCGTCGCACTTCGCGCGCGGCACCTACAAGATCCGCAATCCCAACGCGCATCCTTACGCGACGATCGATCATGCGCTCAAGGATGCGATCGCGCGCAGCGATTCCGTCCCGAATGCCGCGCTAGTGATCCCGTGGTATCAGGACTTCACGCTCGGTTCTCCCCATTACTACGCGGAGCACATTCGAGCTCAGAAGAAGGCCGGATACGACAACGGGTTCCAGAGCTGGATCCTCTGGAACCCGAAGAGCAACTACACGCTCGCGGCTCTGGAGCCGCAGTCGTAGCAGAACCTTAGCTGCTGCCGTTTTTGCGAGCGTCCATCTTCTCCTTCATCTCGTGCAGATTGTGATCGAAAGTCTTCTGCTGGTCTGCGGTGAGGATCGCGCGGATCTCCGCTGACTGCTGGGTCTGGAGCTCCGTCATCTTGGCGCGAGTCGCCTCGTCCGGCGCGGCGCCAGTCGCCTGAACCGCTTTGCGAAGCTCGAGCTGCTTCGGCACGTACTTCTCGCGAATGGTCTTGATCTGATTCTTTTGTGCGTCGGTCAGAGTGATGTCCTTGAGGAGCATCCCGCCCATTCCGCCCCCACGGCGCATCTCGCCCTGGCCTTCCTTCGGCTCCGGCTGTCCCTGTGCTGCCGCCACCGAGGTCATGCCAGCGCATAAGGCAATAGCCAGCGTGGCGATGCGAATAACCTTCATCCTGCTCTCCTGGAGATGTGTGTTGGTCGTCGGACTTGGCGACCCGGATGTTATACGCCACAGACAACGAAAAGGTTGGGGACCAACCGAACTGCAACTGAGAACTGCCAAGCTGCCAGCTGCCCGCTTGACGCTGCCGGCCACCAGCCCTCACTACGTCGGGACAGTTGCATGTTTGCCTTGCAATTGTGCTGCTAATGGCTCGCAACCCGTTCAGTTGCAGCTTATCATAACCCCTTATCTCGCAACGAGTTGGACCTCTGCCCCTAGCGCCCGCCTGAAAACGTGCTATTCTTCCCCGCGCTGTCGGCACCTCCCGAGCGCGCCGACTTCCAGGGTTGTTTTCTTTCCGCGTGCCGAGCGCCGCTAGTGACCGCACCAAGTATCGCCCCCGAATTAGCCCCAACGACCGCAACGCCAGCCCCGGAGCCGCTTTCCTTCCCTCTGAGCTGGCTGTTGGAGCACGCGTCAGCGCCGATCAAGTATAGAGCGCTGAAGGAAGTTGCCCGCCTCGGCGACCTCTCGCCGGCGGATATGGAAGGGCTGCCACTCTCGCATCGGCCGGCACTGAAGCTCGCAGTCACGCAAAGCCGCGACGGGATGTGGAACCACTCCATCCTCACCATTCCCAGCAAGCACAGCACGGACTTCACCAACATCGGAACTATTCCCGCCGTTCGCCGCCTCGTGGAATACGGTTGGGGCCCCGAGTCACCGCCACTAGTGCTCGCGCGGAGACTGCTGTTCAGGTTACTCGCCGAGGACAATGATCCAACATTTACCTTCGAGCTCGGCACCAAGACGAAGGACGACGATCTAGTTCGTCGCACGCGCGGAGTTTTCAGAGAAGCAGCGGCGGCAACGCTGGCGCAGTGCGGCTATGAGAACGATCCGAGACTTCGCGGCGCTGCGCGCCGCATTCTCGAGCGGAACGTCACCTATCTCAACTCACCGCTCGGCGAAAAACCGTGGATGAGGGTCGGGAATACCCATGTGCTCGCGCCCGAATCGGCGCCTCCGTCCATCTACACGCTGACGATGCTCGCGCACATGCCGATTTTCCGCCACGAGCATTTCACCGAAGTAGAGCGGATCTACGACTGGATTACGCAGCCGCTGCCCCGGCAGGAAGCCTTGCAGCTGTTCGGCAAGAAAATGGTGTCGCAGCCGCACCTCGTCATGGGCGACATGCTGCCGCACCGCAATGCGGTGGAGGCCGATGTGCCGTTCGCGTTGATGTGGCTCGAGACGATGGCGCGGCTCAACTTCCTCCGTCGCAACGAGGGATGGATGAAGCTGTACGATCGATTCGTCGACGACCGCGATCGCAACGGCGTCTGGCACCCACACAAGGGAACGGAACGGCCGGTGACAACGCATCCGTGGGCCTGGTCCACATTCCCACTCGACGACGGAGCCGGCCAGGAGTCCAAGTGGTCGGACGTCACGTTCCGCATCGGCCTGATCGGAAAACTACTCGGCAGAGAAATCGAGTTGACCTGATCCAATGATCAGACCCGTTCGCCGTGGACGTTTGAGTCCCGGCGAGATGTTTCCCGCGGGCGATCCTGCTTACCGCGTGTCGTATCCGCGGCTTCGCTCTGGAATAAAAGTGCGCGTCGTCGAAAGAGGAGACCCAGCCGCTCGTCCGGTTTTGTTCGTGCCGGGTTGGGGATGCTCGCTCTACGTCTACCGGCGGAATCTTCCGGCGATCGCGGACGCAGGCTTCCGCGCGATCGCCATCGACATCAAAGGCCATGGCCTTTCGTTCAAGCCACTCGGCAAGTCGGAGTATTCGGTGGAATCGCTCGTCGATCACATCGAAGAGATTCTCGATGCGCTCGAGCTCGACAAGCCCGCGCTCGTCGGTCACTCGATGGGCGCGACTCTGCTCTACCACTTCATTGCCAGGCATCCGGAGCGTGCAAGCGCTCTCGCGTTGTTGTCCCCCGTGGGGATGAGCGGTGTCCCGCGGATGTGGCTGTACCGATCTCTCAGCGTGCCATTTCTCGAGCCCATCATTCGGCGTGTGAGACCACGCGCGATCGTGAAGCTTGCCTTGAAGCGCGTGTATGGCCGCCGCGGAACCTTCAGCGAAGAAGATGTCGATCAATACTGGGCCCCAACTCAGTTCCCTGAATGCTCAGTGGCGTTGACGCAGCTGCTTCACGCGTACGACTGGAGCGCAGCACGCACGCGAGAGCTGGCCACCGTCCGCCTGCCCGCAATCGGAGTGTGGGGAAGCCTCGACCACATGATCCCAGCCGATGGATTGGACATCTACAAGCGCTTGATTCCCGGAATCGTGCTCCGTGAGATCGAGGGGGCGGGGCACATAATACCCGAAGAGACGCCGCACGAGGTTAACGAGGCGTTGTTGCGGATGCTGCGGGAAGCGGGAAGCGGGAAGCGGGAAGCAGCGGGTAACGGGTAACGGGCAGCGGGTAGCGGGCAGCAGGTAGCGCGTTGCAGTCGCAGTTCCGCCTCCTCGCCTGGGTATATTTCACCCAGATGAGTGAAGAGAAAATTGAAACGGGCGTCTCCTTTGCGGAGCTCGATCTGGCGCCCGAAGTATTGCACGCGGTACTCGATGCGGGTTACACGCATCCGACGCCTATCCAGCAGCAGGCAATTCCACTGGCGCTGGAAGGTCGAGACCTGATTGGCCTCGCCCAGACGGGGACCGGCAAAACTGCCGGCTTCACACTTCCGATAGTTCACAATCTCATCAGCGCCCCCATCACCGACGACAAGGGGACGCCCCTTCACCGCGTGCGCGTGTTGATCCTTACACCGACGCGTGAGCTGGCCGCTCAGGTCGAAGAAAGTTTCCGCAAGTACGGGAAGTACACTTCGTTGCGCGTCGTCCCGATTTTTGGCGGTGTCGGGATCGAGCCGCAATCGAAGGCGCTTCGTGCCGGAGTGGATGTCGTGGTTGCGACCCCCGGCCGGCTGCTCGATCACATGGAGCGGCAGAACGTCGTGTTCGATGATCTCGAGGTTCTGGTATTGGATGAAGCGGATCGAATGCTCGACATGGGTTTCGCGCCGCAGCTCAATCGAATAGTCGCCGAGATCCCGCCATACCGGCAAACGCTTCTCTTCAGCGCGACGATGCCGCCAGAAGTCGAAGCACTGGCGCGAACTTATCTCCGCAAGCCGGTGGTAGTGCAGATCGGACGTCGATCCGAGGCAGTCAGCACTGTTACCCACGCGGTTTACCCGGTCCCGCGCGAGCGTAAGACCATGCTGCTGGTGGAGCTTCTGAAGAAGGCGGAGATGGATTCCGTTCTGATTTTCACGCGCACCAAGCACGGCGCCGACCGCGTCGTCAGCCACCTCGAAGATGAAGGAATCGCGGCGACCGCCATGCACGCCGACAAATCGCAGGGGGAACGGACTCGGGCGCTCGAGGATTTCAAGTTGGGGAAAATTCGCGTGCTCGTCGCCACCGATATCGCCCAACGCGGGCTGGACGTCTCCGGCATCAGTCACGTCATCAACTACGACGTTCCTCAACAGCCGGAAGATTACGTCCACCGAATCGGTCGCACCGGCCGCGCGGCAGCAACCGGTGATGCCTACACCTTCATGTCGCCGGACGAGATTGCCATGGTGCGGACAATCGAGCGGATGATAGGACAACAGATTCCGCGGATTTCCGTACCCGGCTACGATTTCGGCACGACAGCGGATGCTGCTACTAATGGGGACGAGACCCCTGGCGCTGTTGCGGTCAGTACCTCACCCGACCCAGTCGCGACACAAAGACGGTATCGACGGACGCGTTCCGTCGCACGACGACGCTGAGATTCGCGGCGCCGTATCCCATCCCTGTGGCCGAGTAGGACATCCGCGCCCTGGTTGCCGAAATCTGAACATCATGAGCCGCGCCGATCTTCCGCGTTCGAACGGTGTCGCTTCCAACGCTGATATTGATCGACTGCGCAGCTGGGTCAATTTCAACGGTGGCTTGCGCGGCGCGCGTGATCGCAATGTGTCGGGCCGCGCTGAACAGCGACTCGATCTCTACTGCTGCGCTGCGCACCTTCACTCTGTCGAGAATTTCTCCCATCCACGGGATGGCGATGGCCGAGAGTATGCTCAGGATGCCGAGCGTGACGGCGAGCTCGACGATCGTGGAACCACGTCGCACCTATCTTTCCCCCGGGCTGGCTGGTTAGATACCATAATGATCGACCGCGGCACGAGGCAGCTCCGAATCATTCGCGTGTATTCATCCTGTCGCAACGCAAAATGAAAGGCCTCTTCGTTCCGGGCACCGTGGCTTGCGCGATTGTAATCGCATGCGCGCCAACACCTGCGCCCACTCCTCCGCCGGTCCCTCAGCCGAGTCCGCCGCTCGTTTTGCCGCCGTTCAAGATGGACACCAGTCGGAACGCGAATCGGGTTCCGTCGTTCCAGGAGACACCGCTCATCGTCTGGGGCCCGCCGCCGGCAGGCGTATCGCATCCGGAAAGAAAGCGAACCTACGACCTTCAGAATCAGTCAACTACGATCAGATTCGACTGGCCCCGCCAGGCGGTCGTGGGAACGACGACGATTCGCATCGCCGGTCTTCCTGGAGCAGCTCCGCTTTCCAGGATTTCGATCGATGCGGGCGACATGACCTTCACGCGAGTCGTCAGCGGCACGAAGCCGTTGAAATACGACGCGGATGATCACGCCATCGTCGTGCACCTCGCGTCGCCGCTGCGGGCTGGTGAGAAGACGTCGATCACGATCGACTACGACGGCGCGAACCGGACGAAGGGATCCTACTTCAGACCGGCAAGACACATCGTCTGGACGCAGGGTGAGACCGAGGACACGCATTTCTGGGTTCCCACCTACGATTTCCCTAACGACAAGACGACGTGGGAGTTCTACATCTGGACGGCGAAGGGCGAGCGCGCTCTCTCGAACGGACGCCTGGCTGGATCGCGTGCCGTCGGCGACAGCATCGAGTGGCACTGGGTTCTCGACAAGCCTGCATCGACGTACCTAATGACTGCGGTCGTCGGCAATTACACGGTGGTGCAGGACGAGCCGTGGCGAAAAGTCCCCGTCGGATATTGGACGTATCCCGACTCGATCCAGGCGGCGTGGCGCGGCTTCGCAAAAACGCCGGAAGCCATCGACGTATTCTCCCGCAAAACCGGCGTTCCGTATCCGTGGGCGAAGTACGACCAGATCGTCATCCCTGAATTCCAGTACGGCGGGATGGAGAACGTCACAGCGACGTCGCAGAACGACGCGGAGATACTGCATCCCGCGTGGGCCGAGCCACAGGCGAATTCCGAAGGGCTCATGGCGCACGAGCTGGCGCACCAATGGTATGGAGATCTTCTCACCACGCGGCGCTGGGCTGACGTCTGGCTCAACGAAGGCTTCGCGACGTTCATGGAGCAGATCTTCACCGAAGAGGCCAGGGGCGTCGACGAAGGCGCTTTCGACCGCCTCGGTGCGCAGGAGCAGACAATCGACGCCGACCGTCGGGCACGCCGGCCGATCGTGTGGGACAAGTGGGTGACCGATCCGATCGAGGTGTTCTTCAGCGGACACATCTATCCCAAGGGCGCAACGATACTGCAGATGCTCCGCCACCAGCTCGGCGACGCTCTATTCTGGAAGGCGATGAATCGCTACACCAAGGCGAACGCGTACGGCAACGTCGTCTCGGATGATCTGCGCAAGGCATTCGAGCAAACGACCGGCAAGGATTTCAAGCCGTTCTTCGACCAGTGGGTGTATGGCGCGGGCTTCCCGACATTTCAGGTCTCAGCGTCGTATGATCGGGCGGCACAACGGCTCGTCGTCAGCGCCAAGGAAGTACAGCCGCGCGACAGCCTCACCGGCTATTTCGATGTAGACGCGGATGTCGAAGCGCGCACCGACAGCGGAATCGTTCGCTTCGTCGTGCCGGTGCGCAACGGAACAGGAGAAGCGGGAGCGGACCTCAAGGCGCCCCCGCGATCGATCCGCTGGGACAAAGGGAATTGGATTCTCGACATAACGGATTTTCCACGGTCGACGGCGATGATGCGCTATCAGCTGGTCAACGACGACGATGTTCTGGGCAGAGTCGAAGCCGTCGATGTTCTCGCTCAGCGGCCTGCCGATCAGGCGGCGCTCGATGCCCTCATCCGCGCCAGCCGCAACGACAAGTTCTGGGGCGTGCGCTCGCGCGCCGTCGGCGCCATCGGTGCCTGGGGGAGCGTTGTAACCCGCGCGAGCATCCCACCGACGCGCAGCGTTAGAGACGCGCTCGTTCTGGCGACTCGCGATCCCGATGCGCGGGTGCGCCAGGAAGCGGCGCTCGCGCTGGGCCAGTTTGTGATTGCCGGGAAACCGCCGCTCGAGGTGTTCTTTCGACTCCGCGAAATGGCTCGATCCGACCCGTCGTTCATCGTACGTGGAGCGGCGCTCGCGTCGGACATCCGCCTCGAGAAGAACGCGGCGCTTCCTCTCGCCAAGCAGCTGATGACGCAGGAAGTCTGGAATAACGTGATTCGCACGCCGGCGCTGAGCGCGCTCAAGGAGATAGACACGCCCGAAGCGCGTCAGCTCGCCGAGCAATACGCTTCCCCGACACAATAGATTCCACCGCCATCAACCCCACGCATTAATGCAGATCAGCATAGAATATTGCGTCGTTTGACACTACGAACCCCGAGCCGCCGGTCTGGCGGCCGAGATTCGGACTCGTTTCCCGGAAGCGGAGATCAAAATGATTCCGTCGAGGGGCGGCCGATTCGAGGTGATTCGTGACGGCGTCCCCGTCTACGAGAAATCGAAGACAGGACGGCACGCAAAGCCGGGCGAAGTCCTAACTCTATTAGAAAAGAACTCCTGAAATCATGAGAATTGCTCTATCGACCGGCGGTGGTGACGCGCCGGGCCTCAACGCGGTAATTCGCGCGGCGGTGCTCTCGGCTGTGAACCGGGGCTGGGAAGTCCTCGGAGTAAAGAAAGGGTACGCGGGTCTGCTCGGGGAAGAGGAAGTCATCCCCATGACCGCTGCTACAGTGCGTGGAATAGCGCACCTCGGCGGAACGATCCTTCGCACGACCAACCGCGGAAACCCGTTCAGCTATCCGGTCTATCTGCCGGACGGAAGCTGCGTCGAAAAAGACCGGTCCGATGAGCTGATCCAGAACGCCCGCAAGCTGGGAATCGATGCTCTGATCTCGATTGGTGGCGACGGATCGATGAGCATCGCCCACGAGCTGTGCGAGCGCGGAATGAGAATCGTCTGCGTTCCGAAAACGATCGACAACGACGTCAGCGGTACGATTACGACCTTCGGTTTCGACACGGCGGTGAACACGGCGCTTGAGGCAATCGACAAGCTGCACACTACGGCTGAAAGTCATGACCGCGTGATAGTGCTCGAAGTGATGGGACGGCACGCGGGGTTCATCGCGCTGCACGCAGGACTCGCCGGCACCGCCGACGTGATCCTCATTCCGGAGATTCCTTACGACATCGATAAAGTCTGCGAGAAGATCATGGCGCGCAGCCGCTCCGGCAGGCACTTCTCGATTGTAGTGATCGCCGAGGGAGCGTTTCCAAAGGGTGAAGCACCGGCCATTCTGGGGAAGTCGATGCCCGGCCAGGCAACGCGCATAGGAGGAGTCGCCGAGCGACTGGCGAATGAAATCGAGGAGATGACGAAGAAAGAAACGCGCTCACTCATTCTCGGTCACCTTCAGCGCGGTGGACAGCCGACGAGCTACGACCGGTTACTGGCGGTCAGATTTGGCGGGGCAGCCGTTCGCGCTGTCGCGGAGGAGAAGTGGGACCACATGATCGCGCTTCAATCGCCGCACATAGTGACGGTCCCGCTGGCCGACGTCCTCGCGGTACCCAAGCGGGTAGAAGTGGATCACGATACGGTGCTGACGGCGCGGGCGACGGGAATCTCGTTCGGGGATTAGGGGGAAGCGGGAAGGGGGAGGCGGGAAGCGGGAAGCGGAAGCTGGAGGCGGGTAGCAGGTAGAGGGAAGCGGGCAGCGCGTCCCATGGAGCCCTAAATTGGCAAGCTGTTACGATAGCCCGACATATGTATCAGACCTTGTCCCTAGAAGAGGACAATGACGCTATTTGAGCAGATCTATCTTTAGCCTTAACTGATTGCGACTTAAGGACTTAGGTAAGTTGACCCCATATGGCACCGCTCGTGCACCCATTACGGCCATGAGTTACCGTTTCCGCCACTTTTCGCTTGCTTCTTCGCTGCGTTTCGCGCTCCCAGCCGTGATCGGATTGATCATCTCGGCCGGGGTCGCGGAGGCACAGCGTCCCGTTCCCGTGAACCCGCGCGCGCAGCAGTCGCAAACCCAGCGTCGCGAGCAGATCGTGCCACCCGGATTCTTCCCGCCGGCCGGCATGTGTCGCATTTGGGTCAACGATGTTCCGGCCGCTCAGCAGCCGGCACCGACCGATTGCGCATCAGCGGTGAGAAACCGCCCGTCGAACGGGAAAGTTCTTTTCGGCGATGATCCACCCAAGAGCAAAAAGGGCAAAAAATCAGACAAGAGTAAATCCAATCCAACGGATGAACTTGTCGATCTACTTACTCGGAGGATTTCACGATGAAGGTCTTCGTAATCACACTAGCGCTGGCAGGGCTGGCTTCTGCCGCCACGGTCGATGCTCAGATCATCGGCAGCAACAACCGCCTGCCGACAACCAATCGCGGGACAAGCATCGATGGATCCTGGCGCGTGGTCGGTCGCGACGGGAACGGCAACACCATCTACGAGCGCCGCACCCAGGACCAGTACGGCAACATCATAGTCCAGCGCGCGCGCCGTGACAGCAATGGCAACATGTCGATCATCAGCAGCAATACCGTTGGCAACAACGGCAATAGCAACAGCAGGAACTGCGATTACAACCGGACCACCAACAGCCTCGGCGATCTTATCTTCGGTCGCACGAACGACGTGAATTGCGACGACAATGGCAACCGAATCGATAACGGCTGGTATCAGGTCGGCCGTGGTCGCGACAACAACTCGATCTACGAGCGTCGCACCCGCGACAGAAACGGCAACCTGGTGATCCAGCGCGCGCGTCGCAACCGGAACGGAACCTTCACGATCATCAGCACCCGGTACGCCAACGACAACGACAAGCAGTGGCAGAAGGCGCAGAAGCAGCGGGAGAAAGACTATAGGAAGCAGCAGAAGGAGCAGAACAAGTCGAATCGCGGTAACGACGACAATTATCGGAACGACAGTTATCGGAACGACAACACAGTCTATCGTAGCGACGACAACTCTTCCCGGAACGACTACGTTGCGAAAGGCAACGGAAAGGGAAAGGGCAAAGGTAAGAGCCACGGCAACGGCAAAGGCGAGTAGTAGTAGCAGCAGTATCTCCTGAAGCAGAGACGGCCCCGGCGAGTAAAATCGCCGGGGCCGTTTCGCATCCGGTGCGATGTATGCACTTTCCACAGCGAATGCAGCGCATCGTAACTGACAGATACCTCCCGCCGGACCACGCGGCTTTCGTCGCCGCCGAGCCGCCAACGGGTCGCCTCATCGTCATCGCCCCCACACGCGCTGCCTGCGAGACCATCGAGCTCGCACTCGGCCTGCGGATCCCGACGATTCTCGAGGAGCAGCACGGATCGGAGATCCGCGATCTCGCTGCCGCCGGAAAGGGGTTTGGGATCGTCGCCGGCACTGGAACCGGGAAGACTCTCTCCATCAGGCCGATCGCCGAGACGATCCTTGGCACCGAAGCGCTGAAGGTGGGGGTCGTCAACCGCGAGAGGGAAGCAACTCCGGAGACTCCAACGTGGAACGTGATCGTAGTCACGACTGGAATCGCGCGCCGCTGGTTTCAGGACGGCGACATCCTTCCCACCGACACGCTGGTGGTCGACGAGATCCATCAGACTTCGGCGGAGCTCGAGCTGTGCCTGGCTCTCGGAAAGCGAGTTGGTTGCCGGTTCATCTGGCTCTCCGCGACGGTGGATCCGACGTTCTACGCGCGATACCTCAACGCCGCGACCGTACTCGAGACCTCCGCGTTCGA
>Ga0193723_1000392_pt1 | contig 17059 bp, 14 predicted proteins | sample H2m2metaG_FD_143042 | JGI IMG/M metagenome (GOLD analysis project Ga0193723, IMG submission 143042) | Soil microbial communities from a riparian zone of the East river system, Colorado, United States - H2m2 | ecosystem: Environmental > Terrestrial > Soil > Riparian zone | place: USA: East River...
ACTGCCGCTCTGATGACCGGAGCCGCCTGATACGGCGGGAAGTAACCGCGGTCGTCGCTCAAGGCAACCAGCTCGAGTTTGGCAATCTGTCCATCGGTTGAATTCCCGGCGATGACGTCCACGCGACCGTCCGCCAATGCCCGGTAGGTGAGCCCCAAATCCATCGCCGTCGGCGGCTGGGAAAATCGCAACCCGTACACCCTGGCCAGACCCGCGAACCCGTCCGCGCGTTCCAGAAACTCAAAGCCAAACCCCGCTTTCCACCGCGGCGCCACCCGGGCCAGGTCGGCAATCGAGCGCAACCCGTACCGTTCTGCATCGGCGCGGCGCACCAGAATGGCGAAGGTGTTGTTGAAGCCGAGCGGCGCGGTCCACAGCAGCTTGAAGTCGCGCGCGTACCACGCCGCGACCATGCGGTACACGCTGTCAGGATCTGCAATCGGCGGCTGCTTCAGAATCGCGGTGAACGCGGTCCCCGTGTACTCGACGTAGAGATCGATTTGGCCGGCGGTGATGGCCTGGTGGCACACGAACGTCCCGCCAAGATGAAAGCGGCGCTCGACCGGAAGCGCGGTCCGTCGCTCGATCTGCTGCGCCACGATCTCCGCGAGCAGGTCGGACTCGGTGAAGTTTTTCGCGCCGACGACGATACGGTCGTGCTTCGCACAACCCGACAACGCCAGCGCCAGCAACAATACGCGCTTCATCGCTGCCGCCAGACCACCCTTCGCTCCACCAGGCCGAGCAGCGCGTCAGCAAGCAGCGCGAGCAGCGCGGCGGGAATGGCACCCGCCAGAATCAAGGTGTTGTCCACGGTCGAGATGCCCCGAAAGATGTAGACGCCGAGCCCGCCTGCGCCGATCGCCGCGGCTATCGTCGCGATCCCGACGCTCACGACGGTGGCGATGCGTACACCCGCGAGGATGACGCCGGCGGCGAGGGGCAGCTCGACGAGCCGGAGCAGCTCGCCCTCCGTCATGCCCATCCCCCGACCCGCCTCGCGCACCGCGGGGTCCACGCCTGCGATTCCCGCGTACGTGTTGCGCACGATCGGCAGCAGCGCATAGACGACGAGCGCGGTGATTGCCGTCCACGCGCCGATCCCGAAGATCGGAATCAGGAGGCCGAACACCGCGAGACTCGGGATGGTCTGGAACACATTCGCGAGGCCGAGCACGGGCCGGCGCCAGGCGGGCCGGCGCGCCACGAGCACACCCAGCGGCAGTCCTAGGCCCAAGGCAATCGCGGTCGAGATCGCCACGAGGCCCACGTGTTGGCCGACGAGCAGCCAGACTTCGCCCGCGTGACGCGCGTAGAACTCGAACAGCGTCAGGCGGCTTCCATGAATTGGCGGACCGCGGGCAACGCGCTGGCGCGAAACTCGTCCGGCGTCCCGAGAAACGCGAGTCGTCCGGCGTCGAGTAGCCCGATGCGCGTGCCGAGCAACAGCCCCTCACGCACGTCATGCGTCACGAACACCATCGCCTTGGCGAGTTTGCTCGCGAGCGTGCGGAATTCCCGCTGGAGCTCGAGGCGCGTGATCGCATCGAGCGCGCCGAACGGTTCGTCGAGCAGCAGCAGCGGCGGATCGAGCGCCAGCGCGCGAGCGATCCCCACGCGCTGCCGTTGGCCGCCGGAGAGCTCATGCGGAAACCGTGCCCCAAACGTGTCGGGATCGAGTCCCACCAGGGTGAGCAGCTCCCGGACGCGCCGCGCGATGCGATCGCCGGGCCACTGCTCGAGCCGCGGCAACAATCCGACGTTGGCCGCGACCGAGAAATGCGGAAAGAGTCCCACTTCTTGAATCACGTATCCGATGTGACGCCGTAGCACGGTCGGCTCCAGCGCGTCCGCCGGTTCGCCCGCGATCCGTACGGCGCCGCCCGTGGGGCTGAGGAGGCGATTCACGAGCTTCAACGTCGTCGTCTTTCCTGCGCCGCTACGGCCGAGCAGAACGAGCGTCTCACCTGCCCCGACGAAGAACGAAATCCCCTCGACCAGGAGTTTCCCGGGCAACTCATACCGCAGGTCCTTTACATCCAGCGCCATGGCCATCGAGCGCCTAATCTACTTATGTTGTTCCACCATGACTCAGCCCGGCGCCCCCGCACCGCTCGGCATGTCGGACTTCTTCGCCCTCGAGGCGGGGGAGTATCTCGACCGGCTCGATGCCCTGCTCCAACAGCCTGCCCCGCCGGCGGCGGACGAGCTGGTGCGCCTGGCACGCGCGCTCCGCGGCAGCGCGCTGATGGCAAGCCAGCAGGGGATCGCGCGTGCCGCCATGGGATTGGAGGCGCTCGCACGCGGCGTGCGCGAGGGCCGGCGCCCCTGGGACGCGGCGACGAAGCAGATCGCGACTCGCGCGGTCGATGACCTCAAGATCTTCGTACGCAAAGCGGCCAGCTGGTCGGCGGCGGATACCGCGAAGGCCGAGGCACTGGCGAGCCAGCTCGAGCAGCTTGGCGGGCGTCCGTCCGCCCAGGTTCGGGCAGCGGAAGCGATCGGCCTCGACGCGGGCGCGCGTGCCTTCGTCGCACGGGAGGGCGCGGCGATCGCCAGCACACTCGATCGCGCCGGGCGCGCGCTGCGCGCCAATCCGACGGCGCCCGATCCGCCGCAGCAGGTCCTGAAGGCGCTGCAGCCGCTGCGCGGACTCGCGGCGCTCAACGATCTCCCGCCGCTGCCGGATCTCCTCGAAGGCATCGAGCAAGCGATCGGCGCACTCAGCCGGACGGGCGGCGCACCGGCGCCCGGCGCCGGCGACACCATCGCCGAGCTGTTCCAGATGGCAGCGACGTCGATCGCGCACGCGGCACGGGAAGTCGCCGAGCGCGGCCGGCCCGATCCCGAGAGCGCGGAGTTTCGGAAGTTTGCCGGGCTGCTCGTGCACTTCATGGACAGCGAGCCCGACGTCGTAGCCATCGAAACTCTCGGAACGATCGTGCACCGCGGTACGCCACCGGGAGCGGGCGGGGGCGAGGGTGCTCGGCCGGCGACGCTCGGGCATCTGGAGCTGGTGAGCCACGGCGAGCATCTGCGTCAGGCCGCCGACTCGCTCGAGCGAGCCCCCAGCGCGACGCAGCGCGAGCTGCGCGCCCACACTCTGGCCGGCACATTCCGCGCGCTCGGCTCGGCGGGCGGTGGAGCGGTGGCCGACCGCGTCGCCGAGTTCGCGCAAGCGGCGCGGGAGGCTGTGACGAGCGGCATCGCCGTGAACCAGCCGGCGCTCTTCGCCGCCCAGGTCCGCAAGGCGGGAGAGATTCTCTCCGCGTCCGGAACGAGTGACGAGACGGCGATCGCCGCGGCGCTCGCGGGAGTCACACTGGCGGTGCGGCAGATCGGTCGCGCGGCAGCGACCCCTTCACAACCTCCACCAACTGCCGTCGCACCTTCAAAACCTGCGGCGCCGTCGGCGGCGATCGGCGCGGACTCGTCGTCGTCCGATCTGGCCGGCACGTGGATACGCTACCAGCAGATGGTCGCGGCCGGCGTCGGGCCCGCATCGCTCGAAGAGCTGATCGCCGGCGCCTCGGGCCATGGGCCCGGGGCCAGCCGAGCCAATGGGGAGCCGGTCGACATCGGCACACTGCTCTACAAAGGTGCCAGTGCCCGCCGGCGCGCACAGGAGCTGCGCGAAGCGGCCAAGCGCGCGAATGGTGAGGCGCTCCGCGCGATCATCGACGAAGTCTGCGATCTCGTTGTCCTCGCCATCGAACCCGAGTAAGCACAACCGCTGGAGGGGAGCCTGGCTGATCGGGCTCGCCATCAGCGCGGCACTGCTGGTGTGGGTGCTGTACAAGATCGACCCCGCAGAAGTCTGGAACTACGCGCAACACGCCAACGGCTGGCTGCTGCTCCTCACGATCGTCGTCGCCACCATCACCTTCCCCGTGCGCGCCATTCGCTGGCGTCTGATCCTGCGCGACGCGGACGGCCGGCGATTTCCGTTTCTGCCGCTGTGGCACGCCACGACGATCGGATTCATGGCGAACAACTTGCTTCCGGCCCGCGCGGGTGAAGTCGCGCGGGCGTACGTAGCCTCGCGCCAGCTCGGCGTTCGCTTCACCACCGCGCTGGGATCGATCGCGGTCGAGCGGGTCTTCGATGCGCTCGTGATGCTCGGGCTCATGGCCGTCGCGATCGTCGCGCCGTCGTTCCCGGCGCACGCCCAGGTCGGCGGGCGCTCGCTGTCGACGATCGCCGCGTCAACGGCGTTGGTGTTTGGCGGCGTGCTGGTGATCGCGCTCATCGTCGCGAATCGGCCTGGTCCCTGGCTGGTGTTGCTGGAGCGCGTCGCTCGGCGCGTACTGCCGGTCAAGATCGCAGACCGCGTCGTGCGAGCCTTGGATGGCATCGTCGAGGGACTCGCGGTCCTCAAGAGTCCGGGCCGGTTTGCGGGCGTCGTGCTCTGGTCGCTGGTGCTCTGGATCAAAAACGCCGCGGCGTTTGCGATCTGCTTTCGCGCCTTCGGCATCGGTATCCCGCTCGAGGCGGCGCTGCTGTTGCAGGGCATCATCGGCTTCGGCGTCGCCATTCCCTCCACGGCGGGCTACATCGGCGTCTTCGAGGCCGCTACCGTGCTCACGCTCCGGCTGTACGGTGTGGACGCGAGCCAGGCCTTGGCGTACGCGCTGACCTATCACCTCACGACGTTCATCCCTATTACGCTGCTCGGCTTGTGGTCCCTGTCACGCCTGCATCTCCAGCTGCGCGACTTGAGTACGGCCGCTCGAGGGGCGAGCGGGCCGGCATGAGCGACGCCGTTCGGGTCCGGGCGCACGCCAAGGTCAACCTGTTCCTCCGGATTCTCGCGCGCGAATCATCCGGCTTTCATCAGATCGAGACCGCTTTTGCGCTGCTGGAATTGGCCGACGAGCTCGTCCTCCGGCGCACAAACTCCGGTGTGACACTCGAAGTCGAAGGACCGGACCTCGGGCCGACTGAGGAGAACCTGGCGGTACGCGCCGCGCGCATGGTGCTCGAGGCAACGGGCAACCGGTTTGGTGTCGCGATCAAGCTCAGCAAACGGATTCCCGTGCGCGCGGGACTTGGCGGTGGGTCGAGCGACGGGGCCGCGACGCTACAAGCGGTGAACGCCCTGGCCGGCAACGCCGTGCCGCGGCACGAGCTCCACCATTTCGCCGCGAAGCTCGGCGCCGATGTGGCGTTCTTCGCGAGCGGCGCCGCGCTCGCGCTCGCGTGGGGCCGGGGCGAGCGCCAGTTTCGCATGGCGGCGCCGCCGGCACTGCCCGCGGTGGTCGCGGTCCCGCCGACCCAAGTGGCGACGCCGGATGCGTACGCCTGGTGGGACGCGCAGAATCGCTCCCCCGCTTCGCGCGGGCCCGTGACCCTCGACGCCGATGCGCTCAGCACCTGGGGCAGCATCGGCCGGCTGGGCGGGAACGACTTCGAGGCGGTCGTCTTCGGCAAGCATCCCGAGCTGCGGGCGCTCTACGAGCGAGTCGCCGAAACCGGGCCTATCTGGGTGCGCTTGTGCGGCTCGGGGAGCGCCGTGGCGGCGGTCTATAAGAAAGAAGGGGAGCGCGACGACGCAATGCAGCGACTGGGCGAAAAACAGCAGCGGTTAATCAAGACGATGACACGCGCAACCGTTAGTGACGCGCCGCAACCTGTCGAGGTATAGAGAAGTATGAACCGCCAATGGCTGACCGGTCTCGTCGTGCTGCTCATTGCGTCTTGTCACAGCTCGACAGGCGTTCCAATCCAGGATCTCGACGCGATCCGCGTCGCCGTCCGCGTTGACCCGACGACGGTCGCGAATGGAACAACCGCGAGCGTCGTTCTGACCTTGACGAACACCGTGTCGCGGCCCGTCGAAATCTCGGGATGTCCGATTTACTTCTGGGTTCAGGGCGCCAAGGGACAGATTGTGGGCGGAAGCGATCTCCTTTATTGCATCGCTCGTGGATTCGCGTACCAACCACTCGTCCTGAAGCCGTTTGAAACGAAGACCATGGCGTTCAGCTGGCTGGCGGGAGAAACGGTGGTCATTCCACCGGGCCCGTACGACGTCTTTGGGTGGGTAAACGATCCTGCGCACCGCTCCGCACCGGCGCGCATTACGGTGCAGTCAGCGAACTAGCGCTTCGAACACAGCGCGGGCTTCACGCAGCTTGCGCAGTACATCAGCCTGCTCCGCGGGTGTATTCCACAGCGTACTCGCGCGCGTTCCCGCCTCTATTCGATCGATCCACTTCACAAAGAACGCGGCGTCGTCGGCCGAGCGGACCGGTTGGGCCCCCCCCCCAACTTGGACGTAGATGGGGCTCGTCGACGCGAACGGATAGAGGTCGAGCACCGGCAGCTCGGCATGGTCGGCATAGGCCCGTAAGACGTACCAGCCGCTCGCGTTCACCGGAATCGTCACGCTGTCTCGTGAACGCATGCGATCACCACGCAGCGGGATCGTCGCGACGACCTTGCCGTTTCCGACGATCTCGAGGTGATCCACCGGCACGTTGGAGCGCAAGCCGATTCTGGCTTTTAACCGATGACTCCCTGCTGACAACTTTATATCGTCCCCAATCCCGTGCCCCTCAAGCCCGAATTCCAACAGTGGCGCGTTGCTGACGAATGTCCGGCCCGCTTTCAGCTCCGCGAGCCAGCGGGTGTGATTGAGGGTCGTGCCAGACTGCACGAAAACCCGGACGAGCCCAGGCGGTCCTCGCAGACTCGCGAAGTTGGGGAACGCATCGGTCCCCGCCGCCGCCGGGAGACGGAATCCGCAGTTGAGCAGCCGGTACCAGATCTCGGACGTGATCAGATGGTCCGAGTATCCCATGACCTCGAGGTAGTCGACTTTGCCGAGCGCGACGTCGACGGGCAGCTCGTAGAACAGCGCCGCGGTCGTGTCAGCCGGATCGGGCTTCGTGTCGAACGGATGCACGTACCCGACGAGCGCGCCCTGCCCGTGCGCGAGATCGGCGACTGTCGCGTTCGTGAGCGCGAGACTCGCCGCCGCGGTGTTGGGATAGCCGGCGTATTCGGGCAGCAGATAGTGTGACTTGAGGCCAAGGAGTCCCATGTGGCCCCAGACGCTGGTGTGAAACTCCTGGGCGTGCCGGAGCAGAAACGTCGGCGTCGATACGGGATCGGCGTCCGTGCGGAAATAGGCGATGTCCGGGATCCGCTGCTCTTTGTTCACGATCAGATTCTCGACGACGTGCAGGTCCTCGGCGCCCGCCTGGAACGCAAGGTGCGCCGGCGTATTGCGGTAGGCGCCGCCGTAGTTCATGTGCACGTGCACGTCGCCGCTCCACCAGCCGCGGGCCTCGAGGTTATCGACGCGCTCCAGGACCACACGGCGCGTGATCGGCATACCCGTCGGCACGCTCACGTCGCCACGAAACACGCGATACTCGGGGCCGCGCCACACTTCCACGTGTACCTGGCCCGCTGGAACCGTCAGCTCGCTGGAGCCCGTCGAGTGGAAATACGGATACTCGAATTGGCGCTCGGAGCGGTCGAATGCCTCGTCTGCATGCCGCCATGCGTCATTCGGTGCATAGCCGCGGCCTTCGGCTGTGGTCACCGATATGCGCGCGGGAATCGGATGCCCGGCTTGGTCCACGACGTTCACACGCAGCGTCCCCACTACGCCGTTGTAACGCCGTTCGGACGCCTCTACACGCAGTTTCTTCGCGCCAGGGATTTCCATCACCCACAGCGACGTGTTCCCGTCCTCGTTGGAGACATATGCGATCCGCTTGCCGTCGTGCGACCAGCGCGGGGCGGTCGCATCGAACTCGCCGTAGCTCAACGGAAAGGGATCGCCGCCGTCGCTCGTCATCACCCAGAGCTGGTTCCATTGGCGGCCGAGGTAGGAGCTGTAGATGACCCGCGTGCCGTCCGGGGACCAGTCGGGTCGCGCCTTCCACGTGGTTTCCTCGTAGCGCAGCTCGCGCATGGCGGCGTTGGGCTGCGCCTGCATACGCCAGAATCCGCCGCTGCCGTGAATGTGGCCGCGGTTCGACACGAAGATGATCTCCGTGCCGTCGGGCGACCACGTCGGCGAGATGTAGTGGTCCCATTTGCTGTAGTAGTAGCGGGGGAGCTTGCTGTCGTTGTCCTCGGTCAGCCGTAGGGGCGGAGCATGCTGCGCCCCTACACCGCCCGCAGCGACGATAAAAATGTGCCAGCGCCCGTTGTAACTCGACGAGACGAACGCGATCCGCGAGCCGTCCGGTGACCAGCGCGGCTCGACGTTGACAGCGTGGTTCGCGGTGAGCGGTGTGACATTGCCAGAAGCGATATCGAGCAGCTCGAGCTCGATCGCGTCGTGCGCATAGCGCGCGAATACGACCGTGCGTCCATCGGGTGACCAATCGGGCTGATAGTCGTACACCGGCCCTGCGGTGAGCTGGGTGGCCGTCTGCGATCCGATCCGCTGCCGCCACAGCGTGCCCTGCATCGAGTAGATCAGCTCGCTGCCGTCCGGCGACCAGGTTGCGGAGCTGGGACCGCTCGTCGCCTGCGGTACATACATCTCGCGCCAGTAGTAGGCGTGCGGCACATCGACCTGCTGCAGGACAGGCTGTCGTTGGGCGGGCAGACGTAGGGGCGCAGCGTGCGGCGCCCCTGCCAACAACGCGACGCCAATCACCAATCGTCGATCCATCAGCGCGACTCGTCGATCCAGCGATAGATCGACGCCCGCAGCAAGGGCAGCGGCACCGCGCCGTTCTCGAGCACGCGGTCGTGGAACGCCTTGATGTCGAACTTCCCGCGCAGCAGTCTCTGGGCAAGATCGCGCAGCCGCCAGATCTCCAGCCGTCCCAGCCCGTACGACAAGCCCTGCGCCGGCCAGACCGGATAGCGATCTACGCCGACTTCCGCCCGGAGCAGCGGCACGTGGGTGTGCTCGCGGATGTAATCGATCGCCTGCGTGCGCGTCCACCCGAAGGCGTGGATGCCCGTGTCCACGACGAGTAGCGTCGCCGAAAGCGTGATGTCGGCCAGCATGCCGAACCGGGCGGTGTCCGACGAATACAGCCCCATCTCGTCCGCGAGCTGCTCGGCGTACTCGGCCCACCCTTCGCCCATGCCGGGCGACCAGAAGTACCTCGCAATCGCGGGGATCGTGTCGCCGCGCTCGAGCGCGATCGTGCCCTGCAGGTGATGGCCGGGGATCGCTTCGTGGAATGAGAGCGGCTCGAGGTCGGCGCGCGATTTGTGCCGCGGGTCGTAGGTCGAGAGGTAGTAGATGCCGGGGCGGCTGCCGTCCTCCGCGGGCGGATTCCACTCGCCGACGCTCTGGCGCTCACGGAATGCCGGGTACGGCTCGACCACCACGGGCGCGCGTGGCAGCCGCCCAAACCAGCGCGGAATCGCGGCGCGCGCCCGCTCCAATCCGTCCCGCGCCCGCTCCAGCATCTCCTCACGCGTGTGGAACGTGTAGTTGGTGTCGCTGCGCAACCGCTCGAGCAGCCGCGAGACGTCGCTCGTGCCGAACGAACGGATCGCGATCCGCTCCATCGCCTCCTCGAACTGCTCGACGGTCGCGATTCCCAACCGGTGCACCGAATCCGCGCTTAGTCCAAGGCCGGTCGTCGCCCGAATGCTGGCCCGATAACAGTCCGACCCATGCGGGTTCGCGTACACGCCGATCTCCCTGCGCGCGTGCTCCAGATAATCGGTGGCCAGGAAATCCCGGTAGGCCCGCATCGCCGGCACGATCTCGCGCTCGATCACCTGCGCCAGCTCGGCGCGGAACTCCGGCGTGGAATCACGGCGTGCGGGGTCGTAGAGCGGCGACTGCTGGATTGGCGTGGCGAGGAGCGTGTCGATCTCGTTCAGCGCGATTTGCACGTTGCCCCGAGGCGCCGTGTAGCCGCGCCGCAATCCTTCACGATGATTCGCCGTCTCGGTCGCGATGTAGGCGGGAATCGCGTGCCAGCGCGCGAGGACCTGGCGCCGTGCATCGTCCGTCCCCACGCCCTGGAGCGCCGCGAGCGACGTAATCGTCGAGAGCCACCCGCCACCGGTGTGCGCCACGCTCCACAGCTCGTAGCGGCACACGCGCGTCGCCACCGAGCCTTCGATGGCATCGCGCATGATGCCGTACGAGACCCACTCCGGCCGCCCCGCCAATCGCTTCTGATCGATCTTTTTGAGGACGGCCAACCAGACATCCTCGCGACCCTGCCAGCGCGCGAGCGCGGCGGGGGAGTTGTCGGGCAGCCGGTCGTGCCGTGTGTTCGCCACGCCGTCGAGCGTCGCCTCGTCGGGATGCTGCGCGAAGTACGCCGTGAGATAGGTATCGGCGAGCTGGCGGACGCGGAGCGCCAGCGAGTCAGGGCTCGACTGCAGGACCAGCGCCAGGGCGAGAATCATGATTTGAGATAGAGCCGTTGCGGGTCCAGGACCTCCCGCAACAACTGCAGCTCCGCCCGAGTGGGTGGATCCAAACGATTCAGCTTGGCCCGGGACTCGAGTTTCCAGCCAACACTCGCGCGGACGTCCGTTGCCTCGACCCCCGGATACAGTCCGACGAGAACGAGGTCGCCGCTCGAGTTGTCACGCTCGAGCACGCCTTTGTCGGTGATGACCTTGGCGACGCGCCGGCCCGGGCTGGTGAGGAAGTCCACCCGCTCGGGAAACGAACGCGGCGAAAGCTTGGAAACGATCAGGATGCGTTGGGCGTGGATCGCGATCTCCGCGGCGCCGCCCGAGCCCGGGAGGCGGACTTTGGGCCGCGCGTACGGTCCGATGACGGTGGTGTTGATGTTGCCGCGTCGATCCACCTGTGCGCCTCCGAGAAAACCGACCTCGATGCGACCGTTCTGGAGAAAGAGCTGGAAGACGTCCGCCATCCCGCACACCATCAGCGAGCCGGTGACGAGCGCGGGATCGCCGATCGAGACGGGCAGCCGCGAGGGTGTCGCACCGACCGCACCCGACTCGTAGATCAGGACGAGATTCGGTGCGTGCGTGCGCCGCGCGAGATTGCACGCGAGGTTCGGCAGCCCGATCCCGACGAACACGACTTCGCCGTCCGTCAGCTCCCGTGCCGCGACGGCCGCCATCATCTCGTCGGGCGTGTAGTCAGAAACCGTAGTTGACTCCGGCGCAGGTCTGATCTCCCGCCTTCAGACGCTCCAACAGCCTCGGCTGCTTCGCCATGTACTCGAGGCGATCCGCTACGCCGTAGACGAACTCATCGAGATAGTGCGCCAATTCGGCCTTGTCACGCGAGATCGCTTCCCAGCCGACGTAGAAATCGTTGTCGCGGTCGTAGTACCCTTGCGCGTACGACGGATGCGCGCCCCACGGCTCGACGACCACGGCGTCCACGATCACGGCGGGAATGATCGTGCGGTTGGGATCGGACCGGATGACGCGCTCATCCACCAGCTCTTCTACTACTACGACGACGTGTTGCGACGCGAACGCCGCCTCCTTCTGCACGCCGAGCAATCCCCAAATCTGCGCGTTGCCCTGGGCGTCGGCGCGTTGCGCGTGCACGATCGTGACGTCCGGATTCAAGGCCGGCACGGTCGCGAGCTCCTCGCCCGTATACGGACACGTCACCGATTTGATGCGCGGGTTGGCCTTGGGCAGATCTGTACCGTCGTAGTTGCGCAGCGTCCAGAACGGCAGCCGCGCGGCTCCCGCGGAGAATCGGGCGACCATCCCGAAATGCGAGTATTCCTCGATCTCGAGCGTCTGTCCTTCGACCGCGCGGCGAAACGCGTGCAGCGACCCGACGCCGGGATTGCCGGCCCACGAGAACACCAGCTTCTTGGCGCAGCCTGCGGCGATCATCTGATCGTAGATCAGGTCGGGCGTCAGCCGGCACAGCGTCAGGTCGCGACGCCGCTGGCGAATGATCTCGTGACCCGCAGCGAACGAGATGAGGTGAGTAAATCCCTCGATGACCACGACGTCGCCGTCGCGCACGTGTCGCGCGACCGCGTCCTGCATCGACATGACCTTTGAGCGGTCAGCCATCAGCCATCAGCCATCTGCCGTCAGGTCAATCGCTCATTTCATGCAGGCATTCGTCGATTATGCGGAGTGCCGTGTCGACATCGTATTCATCGACCACGAGCGGCGGTGCGAGCCGCAGCGAGCTCTTCCCGCAGCCGAGGAGCAGGAGGCCCTTCTTGAAGGCGCGGCCGACGATCTCGTGAGGAATGTCCGGGGCCGGCTCGCGCGTGTCGCGGTCCTTCACGAATTCCACGCCCACCATGAGCCCGCGCCCGCGCACGTCACCGATCGCCGCGTACTTGTCCTGCAGCTTGCGGGCGCCGGAAATCAACCGATCCCCCATCTTCGCGACGTTGGGCAGCAGCTCCTTCTCGACGATGTCCAGCGTGGCGAGGGCGGCCGCGCAGCACACCGGATTGCCACCGAACGTCGTGCCGTGCGCACCGGGCTGCCACTTCATGATCGATTCTTTGGCGATGATCGCGCCGATCGGCATTCCACTTCCCAACCCCTTTGCGGAAAGCAGAATATCAGGCTCGATACTTTCGTATTCGCATGCCCACATCTTGCCCGTGCGGCCGACGCCGCTCTGGACCTCGTCGCAGACGAGCAGGATGCCGTAGCGGTCGCAGATCGCGCGCAGGTCCTTGAGGTAGCCGGCCGGCGGCACGACGTAGCCGCCCTCGCCCTGGATGGGTTCGACGAAAATCGCGGCGACGCTGTCCGGCGGCACTTTCTTGGTAAACAGTTCTTCCTCGATCCACGACGTGCAGCGTGTCGTGCAGGCCGATTCGCCGCGGCAGTACTCGCAGCGATAGCGATACCCGTACGGCACGTGGTGGACTTCGGGCAGAAACGGCGCGAATCCGGACCGCTGCACCGCCTTGCTCGCGGTGAGGCTCAGGCCGCCGTAGCTCCGCCCATGAAACGCCCCCAGGAAACCGATGATGGCGGGACGGCCGGTCGAATGGCGCGCGAGCTTGATCGCGCCTTCCACCGCTTCCGTCCCGGAGTTCGACAGGAATACGCGCTTCTTGCTCGGCCCGGGGGCGAGCTGCGCGAGCCGCTCGCATAGTGCCGCGAAGCTCTCGTAGTAGAAGTCCGAGCCGCAGATATGAAGGAAGCGCGCCGCGGCGTCCTGCACGGCCTTCACGACCTTGGGATGCCCGTAGCCCGTGGACGCGACGGCGATGCCCGCCATGAAGTCGAGGTAGCGATTGCCGTCCACGTCTTCGACCATCGGCCCTGCCCCGCGCGCCACCGCGAGCGGGTATTCCTTGGGATACGACGTCGAAGCGAAGCGGTCTTGCCGCTCGACGATCGCACGGGCCTTGGGACCCGGGGGGGGCACGACGATGCGGGGATAGTCGCGGTCGGCAGTCATGCGCGCACGCTGAGGCTCGCAGTCGTTTTCACGAGCGCGATGGTGAATCGGCCCACGATCTCGGCGATTTCCTGTTCCGTAATGATGAACGGCGGGGCGACCATCACCAGATCGCCGTTCGTGCCGTCGGCATGGCCCACGTTCGGCCACACCGTGAGCCCGGCGTGGAGCGCGGCATCGGCGAATCGCTCGGCAAACTTGGCGGCGCGCGGGAAGGGCGTGCGGCTCGCCTTGTCTTCGACGAACTCGATCCCCGCGAGCAAGCCCCGCCCCCGCACATCGCCGACATGTGGCAGGTCGGCCAGCAGCGCCAGTCGCTTGTGCAAGGCCTTCCCCATCGTGGCGCAGCGCTCGACCAGCTTGTGCTTCTTCAGATAGCGCATCGTGGCGACGCCGGCAGCGCAGGCGACGGGGTGATGCGAGAAGGTTTGCGCGTGAACGAAACTGCCCGATCCTTCCGCGATCGTGTCGACAATGCGTTGGCCCGCGGCAATCCCCGACAAGGCGGCGTACCCTCCCGAGATCCCCTTCCCGAATGTCATGATGTCGGGGGTGACTTCATACGGTTCGATCGCCCACCACGTGCCCGTACGGCCAACGCCGACGAGCACCTCGTCAGCGATGAAGAGCACGTCGTGGCGGTCGCAAATCTCGCGCACACGCGTGAAGTAATCGGGCCGGGGCGTCGAGCCGCCGGTCGAGGATCCGCCGACCGGCTCGGCGATGAACGCCGCGACGTTCTCGGCGCCGAGCTGCTCGATCGCCTCGTCCAGGACTGACGCGCTGCAGACCGGACAGGCGGGGCCGCGCCCGCCACACTCGCAGCGATACGGATAGGACGCGGGAATCCGGTGCACGTCCACGAGCCATGGCTTGAACGGCGCCTTGTGCGCCTCGCGGGCCGACGCGGACAGCGCGAGCAACGTGCTGCCGTGATAACCGGGGCTGAGCGCGATGATCTTGTGCTTGCTCGGACGTCCCTGCTCCACCCAGTACTGGCGCGCCAGCTTGAGCGCGGCCTCGACCGCCTCCGAACCACTACAAAGGAAGTAGAGCTTGGACAGGTCGCCCGGGAGCGTCTCGGCCACCTCGTCGGCGAGGTTTTCGAGCGGTCCGTGGGTGAACATGGTGCCCGACAGATACCCGAATTGGCGGCACTGCTCGGCGATCGAGTCGGCGATTTCGGGGTTGGAGTGGCCGAGGTTGGCGACGTAGGCGCCGCCGACGGCGTCGAGGTAGCGCTTGCCGCGCTCGTCGATCAGCCAGCACCCCTCGCCCCGCACGATCTTGGGATACTCGTAGCCGAGCTTGCGGTAGAAGACGTGGCTGTTGGGATAGCGGTGAGCGCTCACCCGGACAAGCTACTGCATCCACTGCTGGCCGCCATTAACTTGCATCTCGGCAAGACACTGGCCCCTCGTCCAATGGCAGGACAGCGGACTTTGGATCCGCGAATCTAGGTTCGAATCCTAGGGGGCCAATTCCCATGAAACGCGACGCGCTCGCCGCTTTGCGAATGCGAACCCAGCGTTTGTGGGGACCCCGCTTCGAAACCCCTCGAGAAGTCGTCCGTTGGCTCGGCGCGCTGCAGGCCCAGGAATTCCCGCTGGCCAAATGGTCGATCGCCCAACGCACGCGGCGGATGAACAGAGGCGACGTCGAACAGGCGTTCACCGACGGCGTCATCGTGCGCACGCACGTCCTCAGACCCACGTGGCACTTCGCGCTCGGCGCAGACATCCGCTGGCTGCTCCAGGTCACGGCGCCCCGCGTGCACGCCTTGAACGCGTACTACAACAAGCAGCACAAGCTCGACAGCAAGGTCCTCACCAAATCCAATTCGCTCATCGCCAAGGCATTGGAGGGTGGAGCGCACCTGATCCGAAGCGAACTGGCCGCGGTGCTCACACATGGCGGAATCCGGGCGGCGGGTAATCGGCTTGCCTACATCGTCATGCGTGCCGAGCTCGATGCCATCGTGTGCAGCGGGGCGATGCGAGGGAAGCAGCACACCTATGCGCTCTTGGATGAACGCATTCCAAACGGGAAACCGCTCGACCAGGAAGCGGCGCTGGCTGAGCTCACGCGGCGCTACTTCACCTCCCGCGGGCCGGCGACGCTGAATGATTTCGCGCGGTGGTCGAGTCTGACGACAGCCCAGGGTCGCGAAGGCCTGACGTTGGTCGCGAACGAACTGGAGAGTGACGTCATCGACGGCAAGACCTACTGGTTCGGTCCCCCCCTGCCCCGCGCGAGCGCGTTAACCAAGCCGAGAGTCGATCTCGTCCAGGGTTACGACGAGATCATCATGTCCTACAGCGAAAGCCGAGACGCTTCGTTTGTGCCGGTCGACTCGCGCTTACTGCACACGGTGCTGCTCGATGGCCGGATGATCGGGAAGTGGAAGCCCGTCGCCCGGCGGAACTCGGTCGTCCTCAAGACGGTTCTGAACCGGACACTCAATCGCGAGGAAAAGAAGGCTCTGGCAACTGCGGTCGGCTTGACGACTGCATGGATGAGCGGCAAGTAAGTCCTATGGCAAAGAAAGCCGAAGCCCGGAGCTCCGAGACCGGCCGCACGTACCGGTTGGACCGCCTGATTGGCCAGGGCGGATTCGGCGAGGTGTACCTGGCGACGCCCACTCCGCAAGGTGGGCTGCCACCGCAGGTCTGCATCAAAATCAGCCACCGTCTCACCGCGTGGTTGCGCGAGGCCTACTTCGCCGAGCTGCTCGAGCAGGAGCCGCGCGCGCTGCGCGTGTTCGACCGGTTCGCTGAAATCGATGGCGACGGCATGCGTTACTGCCTGGTCATGGAGTACGCGCAGCACGGCGATGTGGGCGCCTGGCTCAAGCAGCGCGGCCCGCAACCCGAACGCTTCGTGCGCCGCGAGATCGCCGCGCTCCTCGGTGCGCTCGATACGCTGCATCGGGGGCAGGCGCTCCATCGCGACCTCACACCTTTCAACGTGTTTGTGTGCGACAAGGAACAATTAAAGCTGGGAGACTTCGGCATCGCCCGGCATCAGCGCAATCGTCAGGGTGTCACCGCCGACGCCTTCAACCCGCTCAACGCCCCGACGGAGATCGCGTGGGGCTGGGTCCGGAGATGGCAGCAGCGCGACGACATCTATCAAGTCGGCCAGCTCGCGGCGATGCTGTTGCGCGGTGACATCACAAGTCCCATGCGCAGCAAGGATGTGCGCAAGCTTCCCTGCAGCGACCACCTGAAAGAAGTCATTCATCGCTGCCTCGGCAGTCGCGGCCGGCGCTACCAGGCCGCCGGTGAGCTCATTGCCGCGCTGCGCCATCGGCCCAAAGAACTGGCGAAGGGGCGCGTCGCGAGTCTCGCGGGGAAGCGGCTGTCGATCACGGGATTCCTGCGTCGTCCGCGGAGTGAAGCCTTCGCCGCGGCTCGCAAAGCGGGCGCGATCATACAATCGAAACCCGGACTCACGACCGACGTGCTGGTGCGAGGGAGGCCGAACCAACTGCAGATCGCGGGCGACGACGCCGGCACCAAGCTGATGGAGATCCGGCGCCTGGCGGCACTCGGGCACCGGATCACCATCATTGGAGAGCAGCAGTTCTGGAAACTGGCCGCGGCGAGGACGCGCGCCCGCCGGCGCAACGCCTAGTTACCGCCTGGCGCTCGTGTCGTCATCCACAGATCCTGCAGGCCGAAACCACCCGGCCGGTCTGACGTGAAGATCAGCGTGCGGCCGTCG
>Ga0193723_1000393_pt1 | contig 17056 bp, 15 predicted proteins | sample H2m2metaG_FD_143042 | JGI IMG/M metagenome (GOLD analysis project Ga0193723, IMG submission 143042) | Soil microbial communities from a riparian zone of the East river system, Colorado, United States - H2m2 | ecosystem: Environmental > Terrestrial > Soil > Riparian zone | place: USA: East River...
TTGGGAACCGCCGACAGATCGTGCGTCTCGCCGTCCACGCGCACGCGCACGAACCCTTGCTTCGACATCGCCTCGAAGACGTCGCGGAACTCCCCCTTGCGTCCCCGCACCAGCGGGGCGAGCACTTCGATCTTCGTCCCGTCGGGCCAGGCCAGGACGAGATCGGTGATCTGCGACGCACTCTGCCGCTCCACGGGCGTGCCGTCGTTGGGGCAGTGTGGCGTGCCCGCTCGCGCCCAGAGGAGCCGCAGGTAATCGTAGATCTCGGTGATCGTCCCGACGGTGGAGCGCGGATTCGAACCGGCGGTCTTCTGCTCGATCGAGATCGCGGGAGACAATCCCTCGATGGCGTCGACGTCCGGCTTCTCCATCAAACCCAGGAACTGGCGCGCGTACGCCGACAGTGACTCGACGTAACGACGCTGCCCCTCGGCATAGATCGTGTCGAACGCGAGGGACGACTTGCCGGACCCCGACAGCCCCGTAATCACGGTGAGCGTGTTGCGGGGAATCTCGACGCTGATGTTCTTGAGGTTGTGCTCGCGCGCGCCGCGAACGATGAGGGAGTCGCCGGACATATCCCCGTAGGCTAGAGGGCGCCCCCGCCTCAGGTCAACTCTCCCCAAAACCTTGCCTATCCCACGCCGTCTTCCTACGTTAGGCCTCCCATGTCCACGCACGCGCTCCTCGTCCTCACGACCCTGGGCTCCGCCGAAGAGGCCAGGGCCTTCGTGACGGGCCTCGTGGAGGACCGCCTCGTGGCCTGCGGGACCCTGCTCCCGGGGGCCGCGTCCGTGTACCGTTGGGAGGGGACGATCACCGAGGAGCAGGAGGTCGTCGTGCTGCTCAAGACCGATGCGTCGAAATGGGACGAGCTGAGCGCGGCGGTCACGGAGCGTCACCCCTACGAGGTGCCCGAGCTGATCGCGTTCCCGGTGGAACGGGGCATGGACCTGTATCTCTCCTGGCTCACGAGCGAGGTGGTGGCGTGAATCGACGACACGAGCGGCGCTGGCAGTCCTCGCACGACCGGGCCCGCGTCGCCGCCGAGCTCATCGAGGAAGCCGAGTCACTGACGGAGACGGGGGCCATCGCGTCGCCGGGCGACGTGGTGCGCGACAAGCTGCCGCCGCCGCTGCGCGTGGAGCCCAAGCAGACCGAGGCTCCGCGGGCGAAGCTCGATCAGGAATCCGAGCCGCCCGCGCCGCCACCCGGCCCCGCCGCCCCACCGCCGATCGAGCCACCGCCGCCTCCCACTCCGGTGGCCGACGATCCGCTGTACGTGTCGGCGCGCGAGGCGAGCGAGCGGGGTGACCTCGATCTGGCGGCGGCGGCGTACCGCGACCTGCTGGCGCGCGAGCCGGGCCACGTGAAGGCGCGCAACAACCTCGCGCTCATCCTCGACGCGCGCGGCGACCGAGACGGTGCGCTCGCCGAGCTCGATCGCGCACTCGAGACCGACCCCAACAACGCCGGGCTGCTCGTGAACCGCGCCGCCGTGCTGGGCGCGACTGGCCGCTACGCCGCGGCGCAGCGCGATCTGCTGCGCGTGATCCGTGACGACCCCGCGAACGTGGAGGCGCTCTTCAACCTCGGCATCGTGCTGACGCGCCGGGGGCTGTGGGCCGATGCGGTGGCACAGTTAAGGCGGGCGGTCGAGATCGATGCCTCCCGCGCGGCCGCCTGGTACTATCTCGGCGATGCGCTGAATCACGTGGACGAACTCGCCGGGGCGCTGGCCGCGTTCGAGCGGGCCGTCGAGCTCCAGCCCACGAATCCGAAAGCGCTGTACGGCATCGGCAAGGTGCTCGACCGGTTGAACCGGTCCGACGAGGCCACCGTGGCGTACCGCCGTGCGCGGGGTGGGGGGAGTGGGGGGGTAGCAGGCAAGTGATTCGCGTGGTGGTAGACGACGTGGGGTTCCTCGCTGCCGACGCGATCGTCCGACCCGCCACGACCCGCCTCGACCCAACCGCCGCCGCCCTCCGCCGCCTGGAGACGATGGGCGGCGCGGAGTTCCACGACCGCCTGCGCATCACCCGCGACCTCCCGGTGGGAGCGGCCGTCGTGACGGCGGCGGGCGGCGACCTGCCCGCTGAGTTCGTGATTCACACGGTGATTCGCAGCGAGTCCGAGCCCGTGAGTCGCAGCAGCGTCACGCGCGCCTGGCGCGCGGCGCTGCAGCAGGCGCAGGAGTGGCAATTCGCACACCTCAGCGTACCCCCCATCGGCACGGGCGCCGGTAACCTCACGATCGAAGACGCCGCCGAGATCATGGCGACCGTGCTGCACGTCCATCTCGAGACCTCGGGGTTCCCGGCCGACGTCTCGTTCGTCGTCGAGACGCCGGCGGAACACGAGGTATTCGAGGCCGCACTGCGCCGGGCCGCCGCCGCGGACGACGCATGACCCGCCGCCATTGGGCCATCGCCGTCCTGGCGGTCTGGGGGCTGTCGCTCGCGTGGCTCGTCAAGCGGGAGCTGTTCCGGTCGACCGGCGCCCGCCTCGCCGAGGCGGCCCTCTCGGTGCCGCCCGGCGCCCTGTTCTACCGGCTCGCCATCGGTGCGCAACAGGTCGGTTTCGCGTCCGCGACACTCGATACGCTCCCAGACTCGATCCGGGTCGAGGACGTCTTCGTCCTCGACGTCGCGGCCGTCGGCAAGCTGCGCCGCACGACCGCCCGCAGCGTGGCACTCCTCTCCCGGACGCTGCGGTTGCAGCGGGTCGACGTGACGTTCGACGGCGATCTCGGCCAGTTCGTCGCGCACGGCCGCGTGCTGGGCGACTCCGTGCTGCGCGTCTCCATCGTGTCCGACGGCGACTCGCAGGTCACCCGCATGCCGCTCACCGGCCCCATCACGCTGCCGTCGCTCCTCTCGCTCCGCCTCGCCTTCGGCGGCGAGCTGCAGCGGGGGCGGAGCTACTCGGCGCGCCTGTTCGACCCGCTGCTGCTCGCGGCGCGAGACGTCACGGTGCGGGTGGCCGCCGAGTCGACCCTCGTCGTGGCCGACAGCGCCGCTCTCGACTCGACGACGATGGTGTGGGGAGCGGAGCACTTCGACACGGTGCGCGCCTTCCGCATCGATCACGAGGCGAACGGCGTCCGCGTCAACAACTGGATCGACGCTCAGGGGCGCGTGGTGCTGGGCTCGAGCCCGGTGGGGTACGAGATGGAGCGCTCCGCGTTCGAGATCGCCTACGAGAATTTCCGGCGGCGCGACACGGCACGCGTGGCCCGGAACAGCGCCGCTCCCGATCCTGGCGACATCGTCCCTGTGACCGCGCTCTCTGCGGGCGTGCGGGAAGGCCTGCCCGAGGCCGGGGTCGCGCGCCTGCGGGTGCGGTTGTCCGGCGTGGACCTGACAGGATTCGACGTGTGGCTCGCCGGGGGGGGAGGCGGCGGCGGACGGCAACGGCTCGTCGGCGACACACTCGAGATCATTCGCGAATCAGCGCTGCGGGCGCACGCCACCCCGTACCGGTTGGGGGAACGGGACAGCGCGCTCGACCGCTGGCTCCAACCGGAGCCGCTCATCCAGAGCCGCGACCCCCGCATCGCGGCCCAGGCACGCCTGATCGTCGGTGGACGGGACCGTAGTCCCGCGCGGGCTGCCGAGCTGCTCACGCATTGGGTACACGACAACGTGCGCCGTGACGTCGTCGCCAAGGTACCGAGCGCGGAGAAGGTGTTGGAAACGCGACGCGGCGACTGCAACGAGTTCGCGACCCTGTACGTGGCGCTCGCCCGCTCGGCCGGGCTGCCGGCCCGCACCGTGTCGGGGCTCATCTACCTGAATGGACGGTTCTACTACCACGCCTGGCCCGAGGTGTATCTCGGCGACTGGGTGGCCGTGGACCCCACGTTCAATCAGTATCCCGCCGACGCCGCACACCTGCGGTTCGCGATCGGCGGGCTCGCGCGCCAGGTGGAGCTCATCCCCCTGCTCGGCCGAATCACGCTCGAGGTCCTATGATCCGCCTGGAGAACCTCACGAAGAACTACGGCAGCTTCGTCGCCGTGGACGACATCAGCCTGCACGTGCCGCGCGGCGTGCTGTATGGCTGCCTCGGTCCGAATGGCGCCGGCAAGACCACGACGCTGCGCATGATCGCCGGCATCCTGCGGCCGACGCAGGGGCGCGTGCTGCTGGGTGGCGACGATGTCCATGTCAATCCGCTGTCTGCCAAGATGCGCCTCGGGTTCATCCCCGACCGTCCGTTCGTATACGACAAACTCACCGGCGTAGAGTTCCTCCGTTTCGTAGCGGGACTGTACGGCCAGGAGGGGGACTCGGTCGAGCGGCGCATCGCCGAGCTGCTCGAGGTGTTCGAGTTGACGAGCTGGCAGAACGAGTTGATCGAGGCCTACAGTCACGGTATGCGACAGAAGCTGATCATCTCGAGCGCCCTGATCCACCGCCCCGAGTGCATCGTGGTGGACGAGCCGATGGTGGGCCTCGACCCGAAGGCGGCCCGGCTGCTCAAGGACATCTTCCGGCAGTTCGTCGACAAGGGCGGCACCGTGCTGATGAGCACGCACACGCTCGAGGTCGCCGAAGCGATGTGCGATCAGATCGCGATCATCCAGCACGGCAAGGTCGTGGCCGCGGGCACGGTGGCGGATGTACGACGCGAGCACCAGGCCGGAAGCGCGAGCCTCGAAGAGCTGTTCCTGAAGCTCACCGGCGGCGCGCACGTGCGGGCCCTGGTGGAGGTCCTCGGCGGGTGAAGCAACCCTCGCTGTGGCACGTGCTGCAGCCCAAGTGGCGCACGGCGCTGCAACGGCTGCGCGAGGAGCGCGACCGCGGCGGGCGCGGCAAGCTCGTCATCCTCGGCGTCGTGGGGTCGCTCTTCTGGCTCGGCGTGTTCGGAATCCTCTACACGATCCTCAAGTACCTCCGCGGCGTCGAAGAGCTAGGCGCACTCATCCCGCCCAAGATCCTTGGGCTCGTTCTCTTGTCGTTTATCTCCATCTTGGTCCTCTCGAACATCATCACCGCGCTGTCGAGCTTCTTCCTGGCGAAGGATCTCGATCTGCTCGTGTCCGCGCCGGTGGACTGGCTGCGCCTCTATCTCGCCAAGCTCGGCGAAACGCTGCTGCACTCCTCGTGGATGGTGGCGCTGATGGCGGTGCCGATCCTCGCGGCGTACGGCGTGATCTACCGCGGCGGCATGCTGTTCATTCCGTACGCCGTGCTCGTGGTCGTGCCGCTGCTGCTGCTGCCGGCGGTGGTCGGCACCGCGGTCACGCTGATCCTGGTCAACATCTTTCCGGCGCGCCGCACCCGCGACCTGCTGTCGATCATCGCGATCGGCGCGGCGGGCGGCGTCATCCTGTTGTTCCGGATCATCCGGCCCGAGCAGCTGGCACGGCCCGAAGGGTTCCGCAATCTGCTCGACTTCATCACGGTGCTGCGCACACCCACCTCGCCGTTCCTGCCGAGCGAGTGGGCGACCAAAGCGATCATGGGGTACCTGCGCCACGATCTCGACCCCCTGCCGCTGGTGCTGTTGTGGACGACGGCGGCCGCATTCGTGACGCTGGGCGCGCTGCTGCACCGTGGCCTGTTTCCCCAAGGGTTCACGAAGGCGCAGGAGGGAGCGGAGCGGTTCATTCGCGGCGGGTTCTGGCGCTGGACCGTGGGCGGGCTGCTCAAATGGCTCCCTGTGGCCAAGCGCGAATTCGTCTTGAAAGACGTCCGGCTCTTCTTCCGCGACACGACGCAGTGGAGCCAGCTGATTCTCCTGGCGGTCCTCGTCGTCGTGTACGTGTTCAACATCCAGGCGCTGCCCCTGCACCGCGGCGAGCCCGTCGGGTTCTTCTACGTCACGCTCGTGTCGTTCCTGAACCTCGGTCTGGCGGGGTTCGTGCTGGCCTCGATTGCCGCCCGCTTCGTTTTTCCCGCCGTGTCCCTGGAAGGGCGCCAGATGTGGCTGCTGCGCTCCAGCCCGTTGGACCTGCGCGCGCTGCTCTGGTCGAAATACTGGGTCGGGACGATTCCCCTGCTGATCCTCGCGTTGCTGCTCACGGGGATTACGAACGTGCTGCTCCAAGTCGCGCCGTTCATGATGATCGTGAGCATGACCGCGATGTTCGCGCTCACCCTCGCGATCTCGGCGATGGCCCTGGCGTTCGGGGCGGTGTATCCGCAGTTCGAGACGGAAAACGCGGCCCAGATTCCGACCTCGTTCGGCGGGCTCGTCTTCATGATGGCGACGATTGCGCTGCTCGCGGCGGTGACGCTCAGCCTCTGGCAAGCGGTCTACACGTACGTCCGGGCCGTCTATGACGGCCGGCCGGTCGTGATCGACGCGTGGATGATCGGGTGGTTCGTGGTAGCCGCCGCATTGTGCGCGGCGGCCACGGTGATCCCGCTGCGACTGGCACTGCGGAAGATGGAAAGCTTCGAGTTCTGATCTACCGCACGGTGAACCCGCCGACCAGCTGGAACGAGCTGCCGCTGCCTAGGATGAATTTCCCTTCGACGTAGGGACGCGTCCGGCCGCGCCGGCCCTCCAGTCCCGTCAAGAGATTCAGATTGGTGTCGCTTCCCCCTGAGCCTCCCAGAATGTTCAGTCCGCCACCGACGTACCAGGCGCCGTAGCGCGTGGGTGGGCGGTACTTGAGGTCGAAGTTCAAGGCCCACAGGCTGCCGGGGCTCTGGAAGTAGTAATCGAACGTGGGATAGAGCTCGAGTTGCGGCGTCATCGGCCAGGACAGCTGCGCCCCGAGCAGCAAGTCCTTGGCGTCGAAGTTGTAGCCGATGTGCGGGCCGTAGCGCGGCCCAGAGGCGGTAGCGACCGGGCGGCGGCGCGCCCGGCGCTGAGCGTCCGCCGTGGACGCGGCGAGCACGAGCAATAACGCGACCAGCGTGACCCGCAGAAGGATGCCTTTCACGACCGCTCCTCGGTTCAGGTGATGCAGACTGATAGGAAATGGCGTCGCGAAAAGCAAGACCCGGGCGTACATTGCCGCCCAGTGAGCCTCCCGCCACCGTCCCCGCCCCGCCCTTCGGTTTTCATCAGGAGGGGCGACCCCGCCAACGTCGCCGCGACCGAGGAACGACTCGCCGGCGACGTGCAGCGGGCAGTGATCAGTCAACTGCTGGCCGGGGGCCCGTTCGCGGAGCTGCTCCACCTCGTCGTGGCGTTCCTCGTCGCGGTGCTGATCTGGGACTCTGTCGCCGCCGGGCAGACGATCGGTTGGGTCGCCGCCGTCTCCGCCGCAGCGGGGCTCCGGACGTGGTGGCGCCTCGGCACACGCCGCCGCCGGCCCCCCCCTCCGGACCGGGAAGCATTAGCGGGAGTCCGGCTGACAGTCGTGGGGATCGGACTGGCCTGGGGCGTTGGAGCGGCAGTCACCATCCCCGAACTCCCGCTTCACGACGCCGCGCTGATCCTCGCGATGCTCGCCGGTCTCGTCGCGGGCGCAACCAGCACCCTCGTAGGCGATAGACGGAGCTTCCGGTACCTCCTCGTAACGGCCTTGGCCCCCGTTCCGGTCGGCCTCCTCGTGCACGGGCATGCCCGACCCCACCTGATCGCCGTCGCGCTCGTGGTCCTGTTCGCATGGGGTATGGACCGCATTCACGCGCGGGGGCATCGCACGTTCGTGGAGCGGGTGCGCGCGGCGGCTCTCCTGGAAACGTCGAGCGAAGACCTCGTCCGCCAGCATGCGTACCTCGACGGGCTTCTCGCAAGCGCACCGGTGGCCATCGCGGTCATCGACGCCCAGGGCCAAGTGCAGGGGATCAATCCTCACTTCGAGCTACTCTTCGGATACTCGACCCCGGAGGCGATGGGGCGCGACATCAACAGCCTGATCGTCCCGAAATCTGAAATGCCCAAGGCCAGCCAACTCGACCGCCGCGCCCGTCGCGGGGACACGGTGGTCGCCGAAGTCGAGCGGCGCCGCAAGGACGGCACCCTGGTGCCCGTGCGCCTCTCGGCGCGTCGAGTGGAAGGAACGTCAGAAGATCACATCTTCGTGATGTACGAGGATATCTCCGACCGCCGGCGCGCGCAGGACGCACTCACCCAGCTCGCCAGCATCGTGGAGACCTCCGAGGACGCGATCATCGGCCAGACGCTGGACGGCGTGGTCGTCACCTGGAACGCCGCTGCCCAGCGGATGTTCGGGTACGCGCTGGGGGAAATCCAAGGCAAACACGTCACGCTGCTGGCGCCTCCGGACCGGTCCGGCGAGGTGCACGCCATCCTCGAGCGGATCCGGCGCGGCGACCATATCGAGCATTTCGAGACGGTCCGGTTGCGCAAGGATGGGACCCTGGTCCCGGTTTCCATCAGCATCTCCATCACCCGGGACACGGCGGGACGTATCAGCGGATTCTCGACCATCGCGCGGGACGTGCGCGAGGAGGTCGCGACCCGCGACGCCCTGCGCCAGGCGCGCGACGCCGCCGAGCGGCTGGCCCAGACGCGCAGCGCGTTCCTCGCCAACATGAGCCACGAGATCCGGACGCCCCTGAACGCCGTGCTCGGCCTGACGGAGCTGCTGCTCGACACCGAGCTCGCGCCCGAGCAACGGCACTCGCTGTCCCTGGTGCAGGTCGCCGGCGAGACGCTGCTCACGCTGCTCAACGACATTCTCGACCTGTCCAAGATCGAGGCGGAACAGGTCCGGCTCGAATCGATCCCCTTCGGGCCGGCGCACGTCCTGGAGACGACGATCGGCCTGCTCACCGGGCGGGCGCGGCAAAAGCGCCTCGACCTGCTCGTCGACGTGGGCGCGGACGTGCCCCCCATGGTGCGCGGCGACCCGACCCGCCTGCGGCAGGTCCTCACGAACCTTCTGGCGAACGCGATCAAGTTCACGGAGTCTGGGGAAATCCTCGTCACCGCACGGAGCGGCGGCGTGCGGGAGGGCCGCAGCATCGTCCGCTTCACGGTGCGCGATACCGGGATCGGCATCCCCGAAGACAAGCTCGAGACGATCTTTGAGGAATTCGGCCAGGCCGACGCGAGCACGACGCGGAAGTACGGGGGCACCGGGCTCGGCCTCGCGATCGCGCGGCGGCTGGTGCGCCTCATGGACGGCGACCTGACCGTCACGAGCGCCGTGGGCAAGGGCACCGAATTCGCGTTCTCCGTCCCCCTCCTGGTCGAAGCGGCCGCTGCCTCGGCAGCACGCCCCGGCGACCTCCTCTTGACGGGGCGGCGGGTACTCGTGGTCGACGACAGCGCGACGAATCGCCGCATCGTGCGCGGCGTGCTGGGCGCGACGGAGCTCCGCGTCGACGAAGCCGTCGACGGCACCGCAGCGCTCGACGCACTGCGGCGCGCCCAGCGCGACGGAACGCCCTACGATCTCGCCATTCTCGACGCTCAGATGCCCGGCCTCGACGGGTTCGCGCTCAGCGCCGCCGTCCGGGCGGACCCGGCGTTGGCCGCCACGCGGCTGTTGATGCTCACCTCCTCCGGCGAGCGCGGCGACGGCCAACGCTGCCGCGACCTGGGCATCAACGGCTACCTGGCCAAACCGGCATCCCGCACCGACTTGCTCGACACGGTGAGCGTCGTCCTGGGCATGGCCGCCGCCGCGCCGACGGTCGTGACGCAGCACTCGATCGCCGAATCCCGGCGCCGGCTCCAGATCCTCCTGGCGGAGGACAACGTCGTGAATCAGGAGGTGGCGGCCACGATGCTCCGCAAACGCGGCCACGACGTGGACGTCGTGGGGGACGGCCGCGCGGCCGTGGAGGCCGTCGCCCGCAAGCGCTACGACGTGGTCCTGATGGACATCCAAATGCCCGAGATGGACGGGTTCGAGGCGACCTGGCACATCCGCGCCACCGCTGGCGGCCGCGACCTCACGATCATTGCCCTGACCGCTCACGCCTTGAGCGGTGAGCGGGAGCGGTGCCTCGCCAACGGCATGAGCGACTACCTCACGAAACCGTTCAAGGGGCACGAGCTTTTCGCCGTGGTCGAGGGTCGGGCAGAAGCCACCCCGGCTGCCGCCCCTCCTGCCTCACCCAGTCACGACGCGCCGGTCGACCTCGACGCTTTCCGCCGCGAGATGCGCGAGGCGGGGGTCGAAGAGGCCGTGGACGCGATCCTCGACACCTTCGTGCAGTCCGCCGGCGAACGCATCGCCACACTCGGCGCGGCGCTCGCGTCAGGGGAGGCCCAAGCGATCAAGCGTGCCGCGCACGCATTCAAGTCGTCGGCTGGGACGATCGGGGCGAAAGGGCTCGCGGCACTGTTGCAACAAGTCGAGGCGTTGGCCGAGGATGGTGACGTGTCGCAAGCCCGTGCCCTGGGCGAGCGGTTCGCGCAGGAGAGCGCCGCCGTCACCGCCTACGTGCGACGGGCGCGGGAAGGCACGAGCTAGGCGGCCACGCGCGACCCGCAGCGGTTGCAATAGCGCGCGTCGGTTTCGAGCGTACTCCCGCAACGGCTACAGTATCCCGGCGCCGTCCCCAGCCGTCGCCCGCAGGCGGAGCAGAACACGGCGTCGGGTTCGGGACGGGGACCGTCGAGGGGACAGACGGCCGTCCGGGGCGCTCCCGCCACGGCGGGTGCCCGCTGGGCTGCCGGAGCGGGAGCGCTCCGGGCGGCCGTCTCTCCCCGCAGCGCCGCCAGGGCCTCCGCCTGGTACTTCGCGTGCAGCTCATCGTAATCCGCATCAGAGAGTTTCCCCGTGGCGCGGTCGAACTCGATCTCTTTGAGCGCGCGCAGCGCCACGGCCTGGGGGCTCAGGTCGTCGTCGGGATCGTCGCCCTCGTCGGCGCCGTCCGTGCCGCCCGGCCCCGGATCGACGGGCCGGAGGACGGGACGCAGGACGTAGTAGGTCGCGCCTGTGGCGAGCAGGATTCCGAGGATCAGCTCGAGCATCGCAGCGTCAGCCGGGGAGCCGCTCGAGCTCGCGGCGCAGGCGCTCGAGCTCGGCGGGAGAGGCTTCCGTGCCCGCCGCCGGCGTCACCGCGGCCGGCCCGGGAGCGGTGGCGCGGGTCCAGCGCCGCAGTGCCAGGAAGAGGAATCCGGCGGCAACGAGGACGACGAATGAGGGAACCAGATAGCCTATGAGGTTGAAGCCGCGCTTGGGCGGCGCCATCAGGACCTGCGGTCCGTACTCCACGACGAATGCGTCGATGATTTGCTGCGCCGTCTTTCCCTGCTCGGCGAGGGCCACGACCTTCTGGTGCAGCCCGGGGCTGTACGTGCAGTTGAAGTCGGTCGTGCGGCACGTGTAAATGTCGAGCCCGCAGCCGCAGCTGCACTTGAGCCGTTTCTCGATTGCCTGGTAGGCGGCGTCGGTGTCCGCGGCGGTCGTGGGGCCGAGGGCGCGTCCCGCGCTCGCCGGATCCGCCACTTTTCCTGCGGGACCGGAGCCGGCGAGACTGTCCTGCACGACCGCGCCCAGCGTCGCGGCGGCCGCCATGAGGAATCCCCGCCGATCCATGCTCATCGTTGCGCCTCCAGCTTCACGGCGTACCCCGCCTGGGTGCGGCGCACCGCGGGCGGGCCTCCGCCCGGCCACAGCACGATGAGGCCGCCCGCCACCAGCACGTAGCCGCCGAACCACACCCACCACACCAGCGGGTTGATCGTGAAGCGATAGACGGCCTGCTCCGTCCCGTTTACGAGACCGCCTAGCACCACGTACAGATCCTCGCGCACCCCGCTTCGGATCCCGACTTCGGTCGAGGGCTCGAAGGTATTGCGACCCAGGGCGTCGACGTGCTGTCGCTTTTCGGTCTTGAGACGGCCCACCGGCTTGCCGTCGCGACTCACGTCGACCAATGCCGCGGTGACGCGGCGGTTCAGCGCGTCGTACTGCGAGACGCCAAGATGCGTGAACGTGTAGACGTACCCGTAGGGGCTGCGCAATGTCGCCGATTCGCCGGGCCGCAGCGTCGCCTGGGTCTCGGTCTTGAAGGCCATGCCCGAGAAGGCGATGAAGAGCAACACGATGCCGATGTGCACGATGTAGCCGCCATAGCGGCGCCGGTTGCGGCCGATGAGCCGCAGGGTGGCGAGCGCCAGCGGCTCCCCGTACTGGCGGTGGCGCGCACTCGCGCCCCGCCCGAACTCCTGAACCACGGTCCCCGTCACGAACCCGCCGAAGGCGATTGCGAGGACCACGTACAGGTCCCGCATCCCGGCGACGAGGAGGATGAGCAGCACGAACAGACCGGTGGTGGCGGGGACGGCGAACTGACGCTTCAGGTTCGGCGTCGACGCGCGGCGCCACGCGACCAGAGGGCCGATGCCCGTGAGGAGCAGCAGCGCAAGGCCGATCGGCACGATGACATCGTTGAACCAGGGGGCCGCGACGGTGATCTTCACCCCCGTGACCGCCTCAGAGAGGATGGGGAGGAGCGTGCCCCACAACACGGCGAAGGCGATACCGATCAACAGTAGATTATTGAAGAGGAAGCTCGCCTCGCGGCTCACCATGTATTCGAGGGTCGCGTCCGCCTCGAGCAGCGGGAGCCGGGTCACATACAGTATGGACGTCCCGGCCGCAGCGAACAGGAGGAACCCCAGGAAGAAATAGCCGACCGGAGACTGTGTAAACGAGTGGACGCTGGCGATGACGCCCGAGCGGGTGAGAAACGTGCCGAAGATCGAGAGCAACCAGGCGCCAATCACCAGGGCAAGATTCCATTTCTTCAGCATGCCCCGCTTTTCCTGAATCATGACGGAGTGCAGGAACGCGGTCATCACGAGCCAGGGGAGCAGCGCGGCGTTCTCGACTGGGTCCCACGCCCAGTACCCGCCCCAGCCGAGCTCCACGTACGCCCACCACATCCCGAGCAGCAGCCCGATCGACAGGAACAGCCACGACACGAGCGTCCACTTGCGGATCGCCACCAGCCAGTCCACGTCGAGCTTCTTCGACAGCAGGGCCGCGACGGCGAACGCGAACGGGATGGTGATCGAGATGTATCCGAGGTAGAGCATCGGCGGATGGAACACCATCCCCGGATTCTGCAGCTGCGGGTTCATGCCCCGGCCGTCTACCGGGGTGTAGGCGAGCCGCTCAAACGGATTCGCGTCCCCCAACAGCATCACGGTCACGAAGAACGCGGCGACCGTGCACGTCACCGCGGCGACGAGCGGCAGATAGGCGCGGTGGCGCCCGCTCGTGAGCAACTGCGCGAGCGTGGCGAACAGGCCGAGCACGGTCGCCCAGAAGAGCAGGCTGCCCTTTTGGCCCGCGTACAACGCGGACCAGAGATAGAACGTGGGAAGGTTGCGGCTGGTGTAGGCGGCGACGTACTCGACGTTGAAGTCGTGCCGGAAGATCGCGATCTCGAGTGAGATCGACGCGATGACGAGGGCGCCGAACATCGCGAACACCGCGTGCCGCGCGCTCTGTTGCAGATCGGTCCGCCCCTGCAGACCGCCGGCGAAACCGGTGACCGCTCCCCACAGGCCCAGCAGCAACGCGAGCCAGAGGGAGAGGTGGCCGAGCAGCGTCATTTACGCCTTGGGAACCGCTTCGTAGCGCGACCCGCACTTGGCGAGCACGTCGGTTGCGTGAATCACGCCGTCTTTCTGGAGCCGCCCCTCGACCACGACCTCCACGGAGTCCGTAAACGTGTCGGGGGGCAAGCCGTGGAAGACGACCGGGTAGCTGACGGTCCCGTCGGTGATGTGAAAGCGGAGCGTCTGCGTCGCCGTCTCCTTCTCGACCGTGCCCGGGACGACGCGGGCCCCGACCTTCATGCCCAGGTTATAGAAGGACGGATCGGCCGAGACGCGTTGCGCGAGCTCGCTCGGCGTGAGGAAGTACTGAGCGGTCGCCTTGATCCCCGACGCCATGAGGTAGCCCACGGAGCCGACGATCAGGACCGCGCCCATCGCGAACTTCGTCCCGGCGTTCATGGTCTATATATACCACCCTGTCCCGGGCAGGCTCCACTGGCCTTCATGCAGGGGGGTCGGCGGCGAAGGGGGGCTGCAGCAAGCCCCGGTCGGTGAGATACGCGGTGACGTAGCGGGCTGGCGTCACGTCGAACGCGTAGTTCAGCACCGCCACGCCCGGTGGTGCGATCGGCCGCCCGGCCAGCGTGGTCACTTCGTCAGCCGGGCGCTGCTCGATGGGGATCGCGTCGCCGTCGGCGAGCGCCGGATCGACGCTGGTCCACGGCCCCGCGGCGTAGAACGGCACGCCGTGATGGCGGGCCAGTACGGCGAGGCTGTAGGTGCCGATCTTGTTCGCGAAATCGCCGTTAGCGCAAATTCGATCTACCCCCACCAGCACGAGATCGATCTTGGCCTGGCGCATCAACGCGCCGGCCGCGGCGTCGGGAATGACGGTGCACGGGATGCCGGCGTGCATCAGCTCCCACGCGGTGAGCCGCGCGCCCTGCAGCACCGGTCGCGTCTCGTCTACGTAGACGTGCACCTTTCGCCCCTCGTCGTGGGCCAGGTAAATCGGCGCGAGCGCCGTGCCGATGCCGCCGGTCGCCAGCGCCCCGGTGTTGCAGTGGGTCAGCACATTGACGCCGTCGGGGACGAGGGGCAGCCCGTGCTCGCCGATGCGCCGGCACATCGCGCGGTCTTCTTCCCAGATCGCCGTCGCTTCGGCGTGCAGGCGCTCCCAGATGGCCGAACCGTCGCCCGGCGTCGCGGTCGCAGCGCGCGCCATCCGGTCGAGCGCCCAGCGCAGGTTCACCGCCGTTGGGCGGGCGGCGCCGAGCAAGTCGACCAGCTGCGCCAGCCGCGCCAGGAACGCCTCCCGCGCCGACCCACGCAGCTCCCTCGTACCGGCCACGAGTCCCATCGCGGCGGCGATGCCGATGAGCGGCGCCCCACGGACCTGGAGGTGACGGATCGCGTCGGCTACGGCTTCCGCGCTTTCCAGGTCGCGCTCGATCTGCGCCTCGGGCAACGCACGCTGGTCGAGCACACGGACCGCGCCCGACGGCGTCCACGAGATGGCTTGTACGCTCACGCCGCCGAACGTAGCATTGAGCCTCATGACCTACCAGACCCTGCTCTTCGAGATCCGCGACCGCATCGCCTTCGTCACGATCAACCGGCCCGACAAGCTCAACGCGTTGAACGATCAGGTGATGGCGGACCTGGGCCAGGTTGCTGAGCGCATCGCCAGCGAAGACGCCATCCAGGGCGCCATCGTCACCGGCGCGGGCCCCAAGGCGTTCGTAGCCGGCGCGGACATCGGCGATCTCGCCAAGCAGGGGCCGTTCGACGGCAAGGCGCGGGCGCTGCGTGGTCAGGCGGTGCTGCGGCGCCTCGAGACGTGCGGCAAACCGGTCATCGCCGCGGTCAACGGCTTCGCGCTCGGCGGCGGCTGCGAGCTGGCGATGGCGTGCCACATCCGCATCGCGAGCGAGAACGCCAAGTTCGGCCAGCCGGAGGTCAAGCTGGGCATCGCCCCGGGCTACGGCGGTACGCAGCGACTCCCCCGCCTCGTCGGCAAGGGTGTCGCCCTGCAGCTGATTCTCACAGGGGAGTTGATCGACGCGCAGGAGGCTTATCGCATCGGCCTCGTGAACAAGGTCGTCCCCGCCGCCGAGCTATTGGCCGCATCCGAGCAGCTGATGCGGGGTATCCTCACGATGGGCCCCCTCGCCGTGCGGCTCGCGCTCGAGGCCGTGGACCAAGGTCTCGAGATGACCCTCGACGAGGGGCTCTTGCTGGAAGCGAATCATTTTGGGCTGCTGGCCGCCACCCAGGACATGAAGGAAGGGCTGACCGCATTTCTCGAAAAACGATCCGCCAAATTTCAGGGGCGCTGACCCTCCTCCTCGCGGCAGCCTGCGTCGAGGAGCGCTCGCGGCCCGGCCCTCCGCAACTCACGTTCACGCTCGACCAAGACACCGTACGGTCGATCAATCCGCCCGCCCTGGCCGACTCCGTTTCGGGCATCGTCGAGGCCGAGGACCCGGATGGGCTCGACTCGGTCTGGGTGAGCGTCGATCTGGTGGTCGCCGGGGAAGACGGCCGGTTCGAGCGCACCTTCAGCGCGCCCTATCGGTTCGCGATCGGCCCCGGCAAGCCAGCCACCACCCGTATCCCGATGCAGTTCCGGGCTCGGGATATCGGAGGATTCGTGGCCACGCGAGACACCTTCGTGGTGGTCGGCCCGTAACCGCATAGACTTAGTAAGTGTTGACAGGACAATGACTTCGGGGTATCTTTTAGTTCTCCCATGAGTGATCGACTCGAGCGACCCAAGCGCGGCCGGCCCGTCGCGGTGGGCGAAGCATTGACCGGCTATTTGACCCGTGCCGGCCTCGCGAAGCGGGTAGCGCAGGCACAGGTGATCCCCGATTGGCCGGGGCTCGTGGGGCCGCAGATCGCCGCGGTGGCGACGCCCGAGAGCGTCACGCCCGACGGCGTGCTGTTCGTGCGTGTCACGACCAGCTCCTGGATGAACGAATTGCAGTTGATGACGCCGGAGATCATGGCCCGGCTGAACGCGGGCCGCGGCTCGGGCCGGATCACGACGATACGCTGGCTTCTCACACGCTAGGAACGCATGGCTAAGAAAAAACCGCCCGCCGCCCCCAGGGATAAGGACAACGCTACGGGCAAGGGGAACGGCGGCTACCAGGCCGATTCGATTCAGGTCCTCAAAGGTCTCGAGGCGGTACGGCGGCGGCCCGCGATGTACATCGGGTCGGTCTCCGCCCGGGGACTGCACCACCTCGTGTACGAGGTGGTGGATAACTCCGTGGACGAGGCGCTCGCCGGCTTCGCGACCGAGATCAGCGTCACGATGCACGCCGACAACGCGGTCACGGTCGTCGACAACGGCCGCGGCATTCCCGTCGACATCCACAAGACGGAGAAGAAACCCGGGGTAGAAGTGGCCCTCACGGTCCTGCACGCCGGCGGCAAGTTCGACAAGAGCAGCTACAAGGTGTCGGGCGGGCTCCACGGCGTGGGTGTCTCGGTCGTGAACGCGCTATCGGAAAAGCTCGAAGTCTGGGTCGACCGCGACGGTAAGCGGCACCATATGGCGTTCGAGCGCGGCGACACCAAGACCAAGCTCGAGGTGGTGGGCAAGGCGAAGGCGACGGGCACCACGGTGTGGTTCAAGCCCGACACGCAG